>Ga0247608_10001600_pt1 | contig 30727 bp, 23 predicted proteins | sample 176DNAGHGlowgp2_FD_193490 | JGI IMG/M metagenome (GOLD analysis project Ga0247608, IMG submission 193490) | Sheep rumen microbial communities from Palmerston North, Manawatu-Wanganui, New Zealand - 1766 DNA GHGlow gp2 | ecosystem: Host-associated > Mammals > Digestive system > Stomach > Rumen ...
ATGGTGGTTCCGGCTATGTTGAAGTGAAGAAGCAGATTATTGCTCCTAGCATCGATATACAGGTTGACCCACTGCCTCAGCGTCCCGCCAACTTCTCGGGTGGTGTAGGAAAATTCAGTATCTCTGCACAGCTCGACAAGACTGAGGCTAAGTCTAATGATCCTATTTCCCTGCGTGTCATAGTCAGTGGTGTGGGTAACCTGAAGCTCATCAAGCAGCCTCAGGTAGAGTTCCCTAAGGATTTCGACAAGTATGATGCTAAGATTACAGATAAGACCAAGCTGACGGCCAATGGCGTAGAGGGTTCAATGATTTATGACATTCTGGCTGTGCCCCGTCATCCAGGGAAGTTTGAGATACCGCCAGTTGAGTTTGTGTTCTTCAATCCGGCCACTCGTCAATACGAGACGGTGAAGTCGGAAGGCTTTACGCTCAATGTGGCAAAAGGCTCTGGCAGTGCGAAGGTGAGCGATTTCACGGGTCAGGAAGATCTGCAGCTGTTGAATAAGGATATCCGTCATATTAAGATGGGGCCCATCAAACAGCACTCAATGGATGATTTCTTCTTTGGTTCAACGGGCTATTGGTGTTCGCTCATCGTTCTAGCCATTATCTTTATCTCGCTCTTTGTCATCTTCCGTCAGCGTGCCATTGAGAATGCCAACATTACTAAGCAACGTGGCAAGCGGGCTAACAAGGTTGCTTCCAAACGTCTGAAGAAGGCATCGCGTCTGATGGCAGAGAATAAACCTGGCGAGTTCTATGATGAGGTGCTTCGTGCCCTCTGGGGGTATGTGGGCGACAAGTTGGCCATTCCTGTGGAACAGCTTTCTCACGATAACATCAGCCAGCGACTGACGGAGCGTCAGGTGGATGAGGCAACCATCAGCGAGTTCATGGGTGCCCTTGACGAGTGTGAGTTTGAACGTTATGCACCTGGTGATCCGAAGGGCAATATGAACAAGGTATATGATAAAGCCATGAATGCGATTGAGAAGATCGAGGATGTAATGAAGAAGAGTGGTAAGAGGTCAGAGGCGAAAGGTGAGAAAACACCTCATGCTTTTCTGCTGCTTTTGGTATTCTACTTACTCCTGTCTCCTTCTCTCCTTACTCCTGCTTTTGCTGTGACAAAGTCCGAGGCTGATTCTGCTTATGTACATGGTGAATACCAGAAAGCCATCGATGGCTATGAAGCACTGCTTAAGAAAGGTGTCTCTGCCGATCTGTACTATAATCTGGGCAATGCCTACTATCGAACCGAGAATATCACGCGTGCCGTTCTGAATTACGAGCGTGCCCTGTTGTTGTCACCAAGCAATCCGGATATCCGTTTTAATCTCCAGATGGCGCGTTCGAAGACTATTGATAAGATTGTGCCTGAACAGGAGATGTTTTTCATCACTTGGTATCGTTCGTTGGTTAATATGGCCAGTGTCGATGGCTGGGCAATGATAGCTTTGGTCTGTTTGGGACTTGCCATCGTCCTGGCATTGGCCTATCTCTTCTCCATTCAGATCTGGCTGCGAAAGGTCGGCTTCTTCGGTGCTTTCCTGATGATTATCGTCTTTGTCTTCTCTAATATCTTTGCTTATCAGCAGAAGAGTCAGTTGGTTAACCGTACAGGTGCCATCATTACCGAGTCGGCTGTCACCGTGAAGAGTACGCCTGCCAAAAATGGTATTGAACTGTTTATCCTCCATGAGGGGACGAAGGTGACCATCATCGACAACTCGATGAAGGAGTGGAAGGAGATTCGTCTGGCCGATGGTAAGGAGGGTTGGGTAGAGACTCGACAGATGGAAGCCATATAATAGCATTCACGGACATTCAGATGGACTTTCAACAGATCATAGACTTCGACAAACAATTTCTACTCCTGCTCAATGGCAGTGAGTCGCTATTCCTCGATGCGTTGGTGGTCACTCTGACGAATGCCTGGACGTGGGTACCGCTCTATATCAGTCTGTTGATTGTGGTAATCAAGAACAGCGACTCTGCCCTGAAGATATTACTCACTATAGTGTCGGCAGCCCTATGTGTGCTAGTGGCAGGAATGGTCGATGATACCATTGTAAAACCCTTGGTGGGACGTTGGCGTCCCACTCATGATCCTGAGATCGGACTTCTGGTGGATATTGTCGATGGCTATCGTGGTGGTGATTATGGGTTCTTCTCTGCCCATGCTGCCAACACCTTCAGCATTGCCATTTTCTTCAGCTGTCTCGTGCGCAGCCGTGTGCTGACCATTGCACTCGTGCTGTGGTCACTCACAAACTGTTGGACACGACTTTATCTGGGGGTTCATTTCCCTGGTGATATCCTGGTAGGTCTGTGTTGGGGTGGTCTTGTGGGAACGTGTGCATACTTTTTCTATCGATATTGTGTTACTAAATGGGTAGGCTCCTATCATTTTACATCGCTAGCCTATACCAAGACTGGCTTCAACCGTAGCGATGTAGATATTCCTGTGTGCGTGTTGGTGTTCTCGTTCATCTATGCTGTTATGCGTGCCTGTCTCGTATAAATTTTGATAATAACCATGATTAATCCCAAACATATTCATATCAGCGACTATCAGTATCCGCTTTCTGACGACCGTATAGCCAAGTTCCCCATCGCCCAGCGCGACCATTCCAAACTGCTTGTCTATCGTCACGGTGAAGTGGGAGAGGATGTCTTCTATCACCTGCCGGATTATCTTCCGAAGGGTAGTCTGATGGTGTTCAACAATACCAAAGTGATTCAGGCACGCATGCACTTCCGCAAGTCTACTGGTGCCTTGATAGAGGTGTTCCTGCTGGAGCCTGCAGAGCCTTCCGACTATGAGCTGATGTTCCAGACCTCAGGCCATTGCGCCTGGTATTGTCTGGTGGGCAATCTGAAGAAGTGGAAGGAAGGCACGCTCGAACGGACATTGGACATTGAAAATGGAACATTCACTGTTAAGGCTTCTCGTGGTCCTATTCATGGTACCTCTTATCGTATTGACTTCTCTTGGACGGGTGGACTCTCTTTCGCTGAAGTGATCGATGCGATGGGTGAGCTGCCGATTCCGCCTTATCTCAATCGTGAGACGCAGGAGAGTGACAAGACCACCTACCAGACGGTCTATTCAAAGATCAAGGGTAGTGTGGCAGCTCCTACGGCAGGTCTTCATTTCACCGAACAGGTGTTGCAGGCGATTGATTCAGCAGGCATTGATCGTGAGGAATTGACATTGCATGTGGGTGCAGGCACATTCAAACCCGTGAAGAGCGAGGAGATAGAGGGCCATGAGATGCATACGGAGTTTATCAGTGTGCGCCGTTCTACCATTCAGAAACTCATTGACCACCAGGCTTCAGCCATAGCTGTTGGCACCACGAGTGTCCGCACATTGGAGAGCCTTTATTACATGGGTCTGAAGGTCATGCAGAACCCGGAGCTCTCCGAAGAGCAGCTTCACGTGGCTCAGTGGGAACCTTATGAAAGTGAAAAGGGAATAGTGAATAGTGTTAAATTTGCTACAGCTGTCCAGGCCCTGAAGGCGTTGGCAGATTGGATGGACGCGCGCCGGTTGGAAGTGCTTCATAGCAGCACGCAGATTATCATTGCCCCAGGCTACGATTATCATATTGTCAAGATGCTCGTCACCAATTTCCACCAACCGCAGTCCACCTTATTGCTGTTGGTGAGCGCTTTTGTCAAGGGTGACTGGCGCAAGATCTATGATTATGCCTTAGTTCACGATTTCCGTTTCCTGAGCTATGGCGACTCTTCGTTGCTTATTCCTTAGAGCGCAATTGCCAGAAGGCAACGGCAGCAGCAGCGGCTACATTCAGTGAGTCGACACCGTGTGCCATCGGTATGCGTATCACGTAGTCGGCGCCGTTGATTGTCTTATGGGGGAGTCCGTCGCCCTCTGTTCCCATAATGATGGCCAATCGCGCTTCACTGGCTACCGTTTCATCGTCGATGGCTACAGATTGATCCGTGAGTGCCATCGCAGCCGTCTTGAAGCCGTAGTCATGCAGGATGTTGTAATTATCTAGCCAGGTCCAGGGAACGAGAAACACACTGCCCATCGATACGCGTACGGCTCTGCGGTTCAGCGGGTCGCAGGCATTTCTCGTCAGTAGCACAGCATCGATGTTCAGGGCAGCAGCCGAACGGAAGATGGCACCGATATTAGTGGTGTCTACCACACCGTCGATTACCACGATACGCTTCTGCCTATGTGGAATCTCTTGCTCTGTAAGTTTCTGTAGCAGTTCGCTGGCGGGCAGTTCTGCAGGTCTGCGCATCGCACAGAGCACACCCCGTGTCAGCGTGTAGCCCGTCAGTTTTTCCAATAAGGTTCTGTCGCCCGTATAGACGGGTATCTCCCCGGATTGTGCGATGATGCTTTTGGCATCGCCCTCTATGTGTCTTCGTTCGCAGAGCAGTGCCACGGGCTCATAGCCGGCATTCAGAGCCACCTGTATCACCTTGGGACTCTCTGCAATGAAGATACCCTTCTGGGGTTCTACCTTGTTTCTTAGCTGTGCTTCGGTCAGTGTAGAGAATAGCTCCACACCAGGCTCCGTCAGCGATTTGATTTCTATGATGGTTGCCATCTCAGACGCTTAGTTTTTAAATACTAAACAAGCCCAGTCGTGGTCTTCCTTCTGTGAGACGAGGGTCATTCCTAGACTTTTGGCCTTTTCCGTAAGCATGGGGATGTCGGCGGTATAGAATCCGCTCAGTATTAGCCTTGCACCAAGGGCCATTTTCTGGTGCATTATCGGCATGTCTGCCAATAGGATGTTGCGATTGATGTTTGCCATTATTAGGTCGAAACGATCTTCCATCTCTTTCAGGATAGTCACATCACCCAGCAGCGAGGTGAACCGCTTGTCCACACCGTTGATTACCGCATTATGGCGGGCATTGTCCACACTCCACTCATCGATATCATAGCCCACAGCCTTCTGTGCTCCGAGCTTCAGGGCGCAGATGGCCAGAATGCCCGTCCCCGTTCCGCAATCCAGCACTTTTTTAATGCTGGGGTCAGGCCCCGAATCGTAGTTTTTGATGTCGGGGCCTGGCCTTAGTATAGAGTTAAGGGTGGCGCAGACCATTCTGGTAGTTTCATGGGTGCCGGTTCCGAAGGCGAGTTTCGCGTCGATCTCGATAGTGATGTCTTGTTCGGAGATGGTTTCAGGCAGATGCCGTCCATCGTGAATGATAATTCCTCTTCCATCATCCTTCTTACCTCTTATTTCTATCGGCTCAAATCCCTCCTGTTCCCATTGCTCGTTCCAGTCGCGGTCTTCAGCCTCTTGTATCTCATAGCTGATGCTGACTTCTTCAAAAGGGAAATCCTCCAGCGCCTCCTTGAGCGCCGATTCGTCGAAGAGTGCCTGTTGCACATAACCCGTCAGTCCGTTCTCCGTCTCCATGAACGTCTCGAATCCAGCTTCTCCCGCTAGCGCTGCCAACACGTCGCAAGCATCGGTAGAGTAAGGGTTCAGGGAGAATAATACCTCGAAATATTTCATATCGTATGTTAAATTTTGGTGCAAATTTACAAAAAATAGGGAAAATCCTATCGTGGTTTAGGGTTTTTCCTTATTTTTGCAGTAAAATTGTGAGTAATTTTGCATCGTGAACAATTAAAATCATATAGAAATGAAGAAACTGATTCTTATCTCGTTACTCATCGGGGCAATGCCTCTTTCGATGGCGGCCCAGGATGACGATCTCTACTTCGTTCCGAAAAAGAGCAGCAAGGTAGAGACAGTGAACGACCATTACGGTCTGCCTCGCGATACATACTATATTGGGAGCAACCGTAGTGTTGACGACTATAACCGTCGGATGAGCAGTTATGTGCCTCTCGACTCAGCTTCGTCCGATATTATAGATTTCAATGGCGAGCTGGGTGTCTATCCCGATTCGCTTGACGACTATAACCTGACGCGTAAGATGGAACTCTTCGACAACTATAGTCTCTCTGACAATGAAGCCTACTGGTCTGGCTATCAGCAGGCACGGGCCGACCTGTTGTGGCATTCGCCCTGGTTCTATCGCACCTACGGCTGGTACAACTGGTACGATCCCTGGTATTACACCAGTTGGCATCTGGGCATCTACGATCCCTGGTATTACGGTCCTTACTCTTGGTATTCAGGCTGGTATGGCGGCTGGTACGATCCTTGGTATTATGATCGCTATTATTGGGACTATCCCTATTATCGCTATGGTTATGCCTACTGGGGTGGCGGCCGTTTGGTCAGGCGCAACGACCATGCAGGTACCATCCACATGGATCGTGGCAATATGAATGGCCGTATATACAGATCAGTCAACTCCGACGGTGTACGCAGTAGCGGCACAGGCAGCACTCGTCTGGGTGCCCAGCGCACCAGCAGCCTGCGCAACCGCACAGTGGGTAATCACAGTGCCTATACGAACTCCACGACGAGCCGTACGAGTCGTACTGCAGTTGAATCAACACGTCGCGCCACAACTACCTATACACCGACTACCACTGGTGGTGGCTCTATCGGTGGCGGCGGCTTCAGCGGCGGTGGCGGCGGTGGACGTGCCTCAGGTGGCGGCGGAGGCGGCGGACGTGCCAGTGGTGGCGGCCATGTAGGCGGACGCAGATAGTAGTGAATAGTGAATTGTTAATAGTAAAAAATAGTATGAAGAAGATGTTTTTCGCAGCTTTGGTTATGGCAGTCGTCCTGCCAGCCGCTGCACAGGATACATACGAAAGTGCCCGTCTGCTGGGTAGCGACCTCAACGGTACGTCCCGCTATGTAGGCATGGGTGGTGCGATGGAGGCCCTGGGGGCCGATATCTCCACCACGAGTAGCAACCCAGCTGGAATCGGCCTATTCCGTCATTCCACCCTGAGTGCTGGCTTCGGACTAGTGTCTCAGGCTGATGCCAAAGAGTTTGATGGCCGCAGTACCACCAACATGAGCTTCGACCAGGTAGGCTTTGTCTATTCCATGCGCATGGATCGAAGTTCATTCCTAAATTTCGCGTTCAACTATCATAAGAGTCACAATTTCAATCAGATTCTTTCTGTGGCCGATCATTCATTGCGCGATATCTCCTCGAACCTGATTACGGCCGAGAAACACCTGCAAGGCTATTACGACCTGGGAGTCAGCACCGACGGTTACCTGTTGGGTTATAATTCGCCCACCAGTTCGCAGCAGTCACTCAATTTCAGTCAGCTCGACTATCTGAATGCCAATGTGCTGGCCGATGAGGAACCCGTTGAGGATGGCCGTGACGGTTCCGACCTGATATACCATGGCATGGGTGCCGACACCTACAACTTCGACCGTGCTCATCGTGGCTGGATCAATGATTTCGATTTCACCTTGAGTGGTAATTCCAACGACCGCTTCTATTGGGGTGTTACAGTAGGTATCCACGATGTTAACTACAAAGGCTATAGTGAGTATGCTGAAGGTCTCGTGTCCATCGATGGCTCTGATGGTGGTATTGTTTCCTATGGCGATATGCGCACCATCAAGGGCACAGGCGTCGATATGAAGTTTGGTGTCATCGCCCGTCCTATGGAGTATTCACCTTTCCGCGTGGGTCTCTATATACATACCCCCATCTGGTACGACCTGACCTCAGAAAACACCACCGCGCTCTATAACTTGAGTGCACTGGGTGAGTGTCTTGACGGCTCGTATATCGAAAGCGGCGACATCGAAAACTCTTACGACTTCCGTTTCTATACCCCTTGGAAGTTCGGCCTCAGTTTGGGTCACACCATCGGCAACAACCTGGCTATTGGTGCCACCTACGAATTCTCCGACTATGGTGCCAGCCAGAACCGTGTGAAGGACGGCTACGATTCTTATGGCAACGAGGATTCCTATAAGGACAATGTCATGAAGAGTAATACCGAAGATGTATTAAAGGGTGTCTCCACGTTGAAGGTGGGTCTTGAGTTCAAGCCCGTTCCCCAAGTGGCTCTCCGTGCAGGTTATAACTATGTCTCACCCGCCTATTCTGAGAACGGTGTGCGCGACCAGACGCTCAACTCCTACGGCGTGAAATATGCCTCCACATCTGATTATGTCAACTGGAAAGGTACCAATCGCATCACGGCAGGTTTAGGTTGTAAACTGGGTAGCATGAATCTCGATGTGGCCTATCAGTATAGCACCACAGATGGTGTCTTCTATCCCTTCCAGCCTAATCTCGGGGGTAGTGTGACGCCCGCTAACGTGAGCAATAAGCGCCATCAGGTGCTCTTTACACTCGGATACACCTTCTAAGCACTTCCCTGATATGGAAATAAGCCCCGCCAAGAAGTTGGCGGGGTTTTCTATTTCATCACACCTTTAAACGTGTATCCGATGCCCTCTACGGCCTTGCGCACCGCCTCCTCCGTAGCTTGGCCTTTTACGGTGAGGCTCTTGGCCGAGGCGCTGGCCTTCGCCCTCTCCACGCCGGTCACTTCCTCTACGGCACGTACCACAGCAGCCTCGCAATGGCTGCAGTGCATGTCTTCCACTCTGTAAACCATCGTATCGGGTTCCGAAGACTTGGTGTTGGTGAATCTGCTGAAAAACTTCATCATAAGTGCAAATGTTATCATGAGTGTTAATATGGTCGCACAGATCATCTTGAAGGGCGAGGGCAGGGTAGTGGCCGCCGTGCAGCAGTCGTCACCTGCGACTGCCGTATAGAGTTCCAGTCCTGTTACATTCAGTAGCAGGCCGAAACCGACAGCAAAGCCCACGATGGTGAGTAGATAGATCGAGGTGAACCGACGCCCCATCGACTTGTGCACCACGAGGATACTGGCCAGGTTGACGGCCGGTCCCGCCATCAGCATCACAAGTGCCGCTCCGGGCGAAAGCCCTTTCATCATCAGTGCCGCCGCCACAGGAATGCTGCCTGTGGAGCAGATATACATCGGAATGGCGATAATAAGTATCACCAGCATCTGCAACAGCGGCTGACTGCCGAACTGCAGAAAGAACCGGTCGGGCACCACAACCTGAATCAAGGCGGCCGCTACCAGACCGATCACCAGCCTCAGACCGATGTCGCGGATCATGTCGTAATAGGCATATTTCAGCACGCGCCACAGCCGGCCGCCGCACTCCACCTCGCAGGCCGACGAACGATCGGCCGGCAGGTCGTCCTCTCGCACCAGACGGTTCACCAGCAATCCGCCGCAGACGCCTGTGATAAGCGCCGCCATCGGCCGTATAACCGCAAAGCCCAATCCCATCAGCGAGAAGGTGGCCAGAATAGAGTCGATGCCTGTCTGCGGGGTAGCGATGAGAAACGAGGCGATGGCACCCTTCGATGCCTTTTCGTTCCTCAGTCCGATGGCCGTCGGTATCACGCCGCACGAACAGAGCGGCAAGGGAATTCCCAACAGCGCTGCCCAGAGCACCGACAGTTTGTTGTCCTTCGACAAATAGCGGCGGTAGAAATTCTGGGGCACAAAAACGTGCAGCACCCCCGCGATAAGGAATCCCAGCAACAGATAGGGTGCCATCTCACAGACAACGTTCAGAAGCGACACTAAAAAGTCATACATGTTTTTTCTTTTCTTTTCTTTAATCGTTAATCACTCAATCCCTTCAAACTAGATTGCAAAGTTACACATATTTTACCAGTTATCCACCATCCTTACTTCAAAATTTAGCAATAATTATGAAGAGGACCGGCAATCATGGGGACTGATGATTGATCATTTCCCCTAAATGGATCAATTACAAATTTTTGTGATTCTATTGGAAATTTTTACCTGCTTGATAAAAATGATCTTATAAAAAGAGAATAGATTAATGACCTGCAGTTCTGATTGCTTTAGAGTGCGTGATTGTAAGTGTTTTTGCTTTGTGGTTGGGTTGGACTCCAGCTCTTCTTTTGCAAACCTGAGGGTATTGGAACTTAATAATTATGAACACAAAAATAATCATTCTCTATCAAATTTGAAGAATTTTGCGTATCTTTGTGCCGATTATTCAGATAATTTATGATTTTTGGAGATTGTAATTAATGATAAACCAATGAAGAAACTATTATTTTCGATTGCTATTGTAGCTGTAGCAACAACAATGGACTCGTGCAGTAACAAGACAAAGCATGCTGCACAGGAGGATTCTGATTCCACCGTTGTGAACGAAGTGCCCGACACATTGAACAGTGTGGAGGATGTGGTCAAACAAGTGGATGCCGTCTATGCCTATTGGAATGAATTGAGGGCGAACTTTGACGAGAACAAGCCCTATGTCACCGTCGACGAGCGTTTCGGCACCAAGGAGTGGTGGCAGGTGCGTCAGGAAGTGGCGGCTATCGACCGTGAGTGCGAGTGTGGCGGATTCTTCGATTTCGGTGATGAAGGACCGCTGGATCCCTGGACTTACGACTGCTATGAGGGCGTCATTAGTGCCGACAGTATTCAGGCCAAGCTGCTGCCTGACGGTACGGCTGAGGTTAATTTCCTAGTAAAAGATGCTGTCACCATCAAGGGTATTCCCATTCGCTGGCTGATGTGTGTTGAGGATGGGCAGTGGCGCGTGGCCAACATTTTCTTTGAGAAAGACAACCAATTCGACATCTTTACGAATATGCGCGACTATGTGGATTACGAGAAGAAAAAGAAAGAAGAGAAACCAGAGGCTGATCAGAATGATCTGTCTGACTATGCGGAATAATATTAAGTAGAGTCAGAATGATAAATGAATATCAGATAAGGGTGGTGCCAGAGGTGGCAGCTCAGGAAGACAGGTTGAAAGCTTGGTTGGCTGATGAGTATGGCTTCGATGTGAGAACAATTGATGGGGTTCGTATCCTGAAGCGGAGCATCGATGCCAGACAACGGCAGATATTCGTCAACCTAAAGGTGCGGGTGTATATCAATGAGCAGCCGGCTGACGATGAGTTTGTCAGGACGGAATACCCCAATGTGGAGGGCAAGCCGCAGGTGATTGTGGTGGGTGCTGGGCCCGGCGGTCTTTTCGCTGCTCTGAGGTTGATAGAACTTGGATTGCGCCCCATCGTGCTGGAGCGGGGCAAAAACGTACACGACCGGAAGAAAGATCTGGCGACTATCACCAAGACACAAAAGGTGGACCCTGAAAGCAACTATTGCTTTGGTGAGGGTGGGGCAGGTGCCTACTCTGACGGAAAGTTATATACACGTTCGAAGAAACGTGGGAATACTGACAAAATCCTGAATGTGTTTTGTCAGCATGGTGCCTCGACGTCAATCCTGGCTGATGCTCATCCACATATTGGCACAGACAGGTTGCCAAAGGTCATCGAGGCCATGAGGAATACGATCATCAACTGTGGCGGTGAGGTGCACTTCCAGACGAAGATGACGCGCTTGATCCTTGAGGGAGACAAGGTCATCGGATGTGTAGCCGACAAGGATTATAAAGGTCCAGTGATATTGGCCACAGGGCATTCAGCGCGAGACGTTTACAGATATCTCTTTGAAGCGAAGGTTGAAATAGAGGCGAAAGGAATTGCCGTAGGTGTAAGACTGGAACATCCCTCGCAATTGATCGACCAGATTCAGTATCATAATAAGCAAGGTAGAGGTAAGTATCTGCCTGCGGCCGAGTATGCGATGGTGACACAGGTAGAGGGACGAGGTGTGTATTCTTTCTGTATGTGTCCGGGTGGTTTTGTGATACCTGCGGCTACTGATAAGCAACAGATTGTGGTGAATGGCATGAGTCCGGCGAATCGTGGTACACAGTGGAGCAACTCGGGTATGGTAGTTGAGGTACATCCCGAAGATGTTGAAGGAGATGATGCATTGAATGTGATGCATTTTCAGGAAGAACTGGAACGGATGTGCTGGCAGCAGGGAAATATGCAGCAGACGGCACCTGCACAGCGTATGGCGGACTTCGTGAACAATAAGCTGAGTTATGACCTGCCTCGGTCGTCGTATGCTCCGGGGCTGATATCCAGTCCTTTGCATTTCTGGCTGCCTAAAATGATCTCCAAACGCCTGCAAGAAGGTTTCAGGACTTTTGGACGTCAAGCGCACGGATTCCTGACCAACGAGGCGGTGCTGATTGCTATAGAGACACGAACGAGTAGTCCGGTTCGCATTGTGAGGGATCGGGAGACGTTGCAGCACGTACGCATTCGGGGTCTTTTCCCCTGTGGTGAGGGCGCTGGCTATGCTGGTGGTATCGTGTCCGCTGGCGTCGATGGCGAACGCTGTGCAGAGGCAGCCGCACAGTACCTATGCGCCAAGTGAATACTGAACCGTGAATAGTTAAAAAAAACAAATGCGGTAGCAAATTGTTCACTATTCACTTTTCACTTTTCACTTTTTTTCGTATCTTTGTGCCATAAATAAATATTTACTAACTAAAAAAATATGGCACTATGAACAGGCAAGAACAATTTATCATTACTATCAGCCGAATGTTTGGTACGGGCGGCCATGAGATTGGTGCGGAATTGGCCCGTAGGCTAGGTGTAAAACTGATTGACAAACAAGTATTGAATGAGGTGGCAAAGCGAATGAACGTAGTGGAGGAGGCCATGGAGAGACTCGAGGCTCGTAATCCCCTATGGCGTGACGATTTCACTAGTTTCTATAGGAACTATATGAGCAAGATGGAGTATGATGGCCAGGAGCAGGATCGTACGTCGCATGAGCTTTTCGATGCACAGGCGGAGGCCATCCGTTCTATTGCTGCTGAAGAGTCGTGTGTGCTGATTGGTCGTTGTGGCTTCCATATCTTCGCAGATCATCCCAACGCACTGAAAATTTTTATCCATTCTTCGGAGGATTGTCGTAAGAAACGCATTGCTGAGAAGTACGACCTGAGCCTCGCGGATGCAGCAGCAATGGTGGTCGACAACGACTATAGTCGTGAGCTTTATACGAAGACGTTTACGGGTAAGGACTGGTCGGATGCTCGTAATTACGACATTTCAATTGACGTGCGTAAGTTCGGTGTAAACGGCGCTGTTGACTTCATTATGAAATGTATCGAATAGAAATCTTGAGAAAAATTTGTTCATATACCGATTTTTTAGTACCTTTGCACGCTGAAATTTCACAGTTAGTTATTTCTAAAGAATCGGTATAATGAATATTTCCTACAAATGGTTGAAGGAATACGTTGATTTCGACCTTACTGCCCAGCAGGTGTGTGATGCACTGACATCGACAGGTCTTGAAGTCGACGCATTGGAAGAAGTACAAAGTATCAAGGGCGGTCTGAAGGGCCTCTATGTGGGTAAGGTGCTTACCTGTGAGGCTCATCCCAATAGCGACCACCTGCATGTGACGACGGTAGACTTAGGCAAGGGTGAACCCTCGCAGATTGTGTGTGGAGCGCCTAACGTAGCAGCTGGTCAGAAAGTGATTGTGGCTGACCTCGGTTGCGTGCTCTACGACGGCGATCAGGAGTTTGTGATTAAGAAGTCGAAGTTGCGTGGTGTGGAGTCGAACGGTATGATCTGTGCTGAGGATGAGATTGGCGTGGGCACTTCTCACGACGGTATCATCGTACTGCCCGAAGATGCAGTGGTAGGCACGCCTGCAGCTGAATACTATCATCTGGAAAGTGACTGGCTCATTGAGGTGGACATTACTGCCAATCGTGCTGACGGCCTGAGCCACTGGGGTGTGGCCCGCGATCTTTATGCCTGGCTGAAGAGCAATGGCTACGATACGAAGATGCATCGTCCAGACTGCTCAAAATTCAAGGTCGACAATCATGACCTGCCCATTGAAGTGACAATCGAGAATCAAGAAGCTTGCAAACGTTACGCCTGTGTCAGTGTGACAGACTGCGAAGTGAAGGAATCACCTGAATGGCTGAAAAACAAGTTGACGACTATCGGACTGCGTCCTATCAACAATATCGTTGACATCACCAACTATATCATGATGGCCTATGGCCAGCCACTGCATACATTCGATGCCGATATGGTGAAAGGTCATAAGATTATAGTAAAGACCATGCCCGAGGGTACGCCCTTCCAGACGCTTGACGGTGAGGAGCACAAGCTCTCCGATCGCGACTTGGCTATCTGTAATGCTGAGGATCCGATGTGTATCGCCGGTGTGTTTGGCGGAAAGGGTAGCGGCACGTATGAAACCACGAAGAACGTAGTGCTTGAGAGTGCCTACTTCCATCCTACATGGATCCGCAAGTCAGCCCGTCGTCATGGCCTTAGCACTGATGCTTCATTCCGTTTTGAGCGCGGTGTAGATCCCAATGGCACCATCTATGCCCTGAAACAGGCTGCTATCCTCTGTCAGGAACTGGCAGGTGGAAAGGTGTCGATGGAGGTGTGTGATGTCTATCCCGAGCCGATGAAGAATGCGGTGGTTGAGCTCAACTACGAATATGTGCATAATCTGGTGGGTAAGGTGATTCCCGTGGAGACGATCAAGGCCATCTGTGAGAGTCTGGAGATGAAGGTGCTCAATGAGTCGCCAGAGGCTCTGACATTAGAGATTCCCGGTTATCGTGTGGATGTGCAGCGTCCTTGCGATGTGGTAGAGGATATCCTGCGTATTTACGGATATAATAATGTGGAAATACCCACGCAGTTGAAGAGCTCGCTTGTCATCAAGGGCGATGAGGATCAGAAGCATAAGTTGGCCAACCTTGTGAGTGAGCAGCTGGTGGGCGAGGGCTTCAATGAGATTCTGAACAATTCGCTGACGAAAGCAGCGTATTATGAGAATCAGAGTGATGAGGCCAGTACTTTGGTGAGAATCATGAATCCGCTTTCGAGCGATTTGAATGTGATGCGTCAGACATTGCTGTTTGGCGGTTTGGAGAGCATCCAGCACAATGTGAACCGCAAGCGACAGAATCTGCGTTTCTTCGAGTTCGGAAATGTATATACTTTCGATCCGGAGCAACAGAATGACGATGATCCGATGCAGGCTTATAAAGAGCAGTATCATTGTGGTTTATGGGTGACGGGTAAGCGCGTGGAAGGCTCCTGGGCACATCAAAATGAGGATTCTACCTTCTATGAGCTGAGTGCCTATGTGGAGAATATCCTTCGTCGTATCGGTGTGAAGTCGGGTATGATTGTCCGTAAGAAGTCTGAGAATACTATCTTCTCATCAGGTCTTACCCTTGAGAACCGAGGCGGTAAGAAACTCATTGAGATGGGTATTATCGCAAAGAAACTTCTTAAAAAGTTCGGTCTGGATAATCCCGTTTATTACGCAGAGCTGAATTGGACTGCCCTGATGAAAGTGATCAAGAAAAACGAGGTGCTTTATACCGAGATCTCGAAGTTCCCAGCTGTGAGCCGCGACTTGGCTCTGCTGGTAGACGATACCGTAGAGTTTGCCCAGATTGAGCAGATTGCCCGTCAGTCAGAGAAGAAACTCCTGAAGAAGGTGGAACTGTTTGATGTCTACGAGGGTGACAAGTTGCCTGCTGGTAAGAAGTCATACGCTGTGAATTTCATTCTTCAGGACGAAGAGAAAACCATGGGCGATAAGCAGATTGATGCCATCATGCAGAAACTCATCGCTAACATCAAGAAGCAATTAGGGGCAGAACTCCGCTAGTCATTATGCATTATTAATTATGAATTAAATATGGGAAGAGCTTTTGAATATCGTAAGGCTACGAAGCTGAAGCGATGGGGCCACATGGCCAAGACATTTACAAAGATTGGTAAGCAGATTGCTATTGCTGTTAAGGCAGGCGGTCCTGAACCGGAGAACAATCCTGCACTGCGTGCAATCATCGCCAATGCCAAGCGCGAGAACATGCCGAAGGATAACATCGAGCGTGCCATCAAGAATGCGATGGGTAAGGATCAGAGCGACTATAAAGAGGTGGCTTATGAGGGATATGGTCCTCATGGTATAGCCATCTTTGTGGAGACACTGACCGATAACACTACTCGTACTGTTGGTGATGTGCGTTCAGTATTTAACAAGTTTAACGGTAACTTGGGTACACAGGGTTCTCTGAGTTTCTTGTTTGACCATAAGGCAGTGTTCACTTTCAAGAAGAAGGATGGACTGGATATGGATGAGATGATCCTTGACCTGATTGACTATGGTGTAGAGGATGAGTTCGATGAGGACGAGGAGGAGAACAGCATCACTATCTATGGTGATCCATCCAGTTTTGGTGCAATCCAGAAACATCTTGAGGAGAACGGCTTCGAGGTGACAGGTGCTGAGTTTACCCGTATTCCTAACGACCTGAAGGATGTGACGCCTGAAGAGCGCGAGACCATCGACAAGATGGTGGAGAAACTCGAGGACTTCGACGATGTCCAGACGGTTTATACGAATATGAAACCCGAAGAGATAGCTGATTAAGACGAGAAATCCCCGCTCAAGCGATTGAGCGGGGATTATAGTTATTGATAGTCCTTTTCCGTCAGTAGGATGTCGAGATACACGGTCTGAGGATTCTTCTCCGAGTAATAGATATACCTGAAACTATAGCCTGCTTCCTTATAAGCCATTACCTGAGTGGTGTTTTTCAGCGCATTCTTCAGCGCGTCTCTGGCTTGGTCCTTCAGATAAGCATCGGCACGGTCGGAGGCTGCCGTCAGCTTATAATAATACTGGATGGTGTGCGATGCACGGTCGAAGGTCATGCTGTCGACAATTATATCCTGTGCCACTGCTGAGGGACACTTACGTTTTGTAAACTCTAAACACTCTCTGGCGCATTTGTCTTCAAGTGACTCTTGACAGGCACTAAAAGTGAGAACTGCCAACACAATTAGTATTGCTTTTTTCATAACGAATGTAATTTTTCGGTGCAAAGATACAAAAAAAAGCAAAAATATTGGTGAAACAACAGAAATTTTGTATCTTTGCATCTCAAACTACGCGTATATTAATGAATCATATCAGAAATTTCTGTATCATTGCGCATATCGACCACGGAAAGTCGACATTGGCTGACCGTATGTTGGAATACACCAAGACCATTCAAGTCACTGAGGGACAGATGCTTGATGACATGGACTTGGAGCGGGAGCGTGGCATCACCATCAAGAGCCATGCCATTCAGATGGAATATATGCACAATGGCGAAAAATATATCCTAAACTTGATTGATACTCCAGGACATGTTGATTTCTCTTATGAGGTATCGCGTTCCATTGCAGCATGTGAAGGTGCCTTATTGGTGGTTGATGCTACACAAGGTGTACAGGCGCAGACCATTTCTAACCTTTATATGGCTATCGATCATAATCTTGAAATCATTCCTGTCATCAATAAGATTGACATGCCATCGGCCATGCCCGATGAGGTGGAGGACGAGATTGTCGATCTGATAGGCTGCGACCGCTCTGAGATTCTCCGTGCATCCGGAAAGACGGGTGAGGGAATTGAGCAGGTGCTCGATGCTATTGTAGAGCGTATTCCGCATCCAGAGGGTGACGAGCGTGCGCCGCTTCAGGCTCTTATCTTCGACTCTGTCTTCAACTCGTTCCGAGGCATTATCGCCTATTTTAAGATTGTGAATGGTGTGATCCGTCAGGGCGACCTTGTGAAGTTCTTCAATACTGGTATGGAATATGATGCCGATGAGATAGGTGTGCTGAAGATGGACATGATTCCACGCAAGGAACTGCGTACTGGTGATGTAGGCTATATTATCTCGGGTATCAAGAATTCTAAGGAGGTGAAAGTGGGTGATACCATCACGCATGTAAGCACACCTTGCAAGGCTGCCATCGAGGGTTTCCAGGAAGTGAAGCCAATGGTGTTTGCCGGTGTCTATCCCATTGATCCGACCGACTATGAGAACCTGCGTGCGTCACTAGAAAAATTGCAACTAAACGATGCGTCGCTTACTTTTACGCCTGAGAGTTCTGTGGCCTTAGGTTTTGGTTTCCGTTGTGGCTTCCTTGGTCTGTTGCACATGGAGATCATCCAGGAGCGTCTCGATCGCGAGTTCGATATGGATGTCATCACTACAGTGCCCAACGTCAGTTATATGTGCTACACCAAACAGGGGGAGGTGAAGGAAGTACATAATCCGTCAGGACTGCCCGATCTTACCTTGGTCGATCATATTGAAGAACCCTATATACGTGCCTCAATTATCACTGCTGCCGACTATATCGGGCCTATCATGACGCTTTGTCTTGACAAGCGTGGTGAGCTCATAGACCAACAATATGTTAGCGGTAATCGTGTCGAGATTCATTTCATGCTTCCGTTGGGCGAGATTGTCATCGATTTCTATGACAAGTTGAAATCTATCTCCAAAGGCTATGCATCGTTCGATTATCACATCGATGGCTTCCGCCCGTCGAAGTTAGCTAAGCTTGACATACTGCTGAATGGTGAGCCTGTTGATGCACTTTCCACCCTCACTCATCAAGATAACGCAGTGACTTTTGGCCGTCGCATGTGTGAGAAGCTCAAGGAACTCATTCCGCGCCAGCAGTTCGACATCGCCATCCAGGCAGCTATCGGTGCGAAGATCATTGCTCGTGAGACTGTGAAGCAGGTGCGGAAAGATGTGACTGCCAAATGCTATGGCGGTGATGTGTCGCGAAAGCGTAAACTGTTGGAGAAACAAAAGCGTGGTAAGAAGCGCATGAAGCAGATTGGTAATGTCGAAGTGCCTCAGAAGGCCTTCCTCGCCGTGTTGAAATTGGACTAATAACATAATTTATTTAAAACCTATGGCTAATATTAGTATAACTTCGAGAGACGTTGCTCGTGAGTTGGCCCGTCGATACAGTACAATGACCCATGAGGAGCTTGATTTGTTGGAAAGTATCCTCGTGCCTATGAGATATGCGAAGAACGAGATGATTCTCCGTGAAGGAGAAACCTGCACCAATATCTATTGGGTTGTGAAGGGTCTTGTACGTCAGTTTTATTATAAGAATGGTAAAGAGGTGACCGAATATATGGCCACCGAAAATTCGATTGTGATGTGTATCGAGAGTCTCTTTCTTGAGCAGCCCACACACCTTCAGATAAAAGCTATCGAGCCTTCTATCCTCATTGCATTGCCAAAGGCGGAACTGGAAGCCGTTGCTATGAAGAGTGTCAACATACAGATTCTTTATCGAAAGATTCTTGAGGAATCGCTCATCCTTTCACAGATACATGCTGATATGTTGCGATTCGAGAGTGCACAGGATCGATATCAGAAACTCATCAAGCGTCAGCCGCAATTAGTCCTCCGTGCACCGTTGGTCTATATTGCCAGCTATTTACAGATGACACCCGAGACACTCTCTCGTGTGCGCACTGCTGCGCTTATGGAAGATAAATAACCGTTAACCGGAAATGGTATATAGTTTTAAAGGGTAAAATTGTTAATGGGTAACCCAGTTGGCTCTCCATCTCAGGAGAGCCTTTTTTAATGCTTTTCAAGGAAAATGCTGTGATCGATGCACTGTGGAAGTTCCTCTTGATAGTGGGTCACATAGATGAGTGTCACCATCGGGTTCTCGCAGTAGCGGTCAACCAATGACTTTACCATCTGGCGGTTCTGGTTGTCAAGGCCATGTAACGGTTCATCGAGAATCAGCAAATCTGGTTCTTTAACGAACGCTCTTGCCAATAATACTAAACGTTGCTCTCCACTTGACATCTCCAGGAATTTTCTTTCTTCCAGATGACTGATTCCAAAGGCATTGAGCCATTTCCGACATTGCACTCTTTCGGATTCCGAAGGGCGGGTATAGAGGCCTACGGTGTCTTTCAGACCGCTTGCAATAATCTCGATGGCAGGGATGTTATGCCTATAGCTGCGGTGCATCTCTGGCGACACATAGCCGATATGCTTTTTTATGTCCCAGATGCTCTCGCCAGAACCGCGCTTATGTCCGAATAACGAGATGTCGCAGGCGTAACTCTGGGGATTGTCGGCGCAGACTAGTGAAAGTAAGGTAGACTTGCCACTCCCGTTCTGTCCTGATAGCGACCAATGTTCGCCCTTCATCACTGTCCAGTCCAGATCTTTTAATATCGTCCGCTCACCATACTGTATGCTTACTTTATTGAATCGGATAACTTCTGCACATGATGATTGGCAGATCAGTGAGGAAGGAGGGCTAACAACAGAATAACGAGCATTCTGTTCCCTGTTTATTGTCTCTCTCCAGCTGACGGCATCAACTTTCTGCAAGACCTTCATATCCTTGACCTCAACAATATGGGTTATAAAGCTGGGAATTTCATCTGTCTTGGCAAGTACGAGGATGATTTGCAGGCCTTGCTCACGTACCAGCATGCCGAGGAGATCTTTTAACTGATCACGCGTTTGGGCGTCCAGTCCGATAAAAGGATTCTCCATTATGAGCACCTTAGGATCACTAAAAAGCGATGCTGCCAACTTATATTTCCTCAATTCCCCACTTGACAGTAGGATAATATATTTATCCAGCAACGGCTCCAGATGAAATAGTTCGTAGATATGACTTTGCAATTTCCTTCGCTCGGAAGTGTCTTCTCCAGCCAATTGATAGGCTTCTTCAAGTTTCTGGCCCACCGTTGGTGTCTCCTCATCGATTTCCATCTGGTTCCAGCGTTGCTGCAGGAAATAGGTGCGGTCGTTATCACCGCCGTAGGTATCTCGGAAGGTGATGTGTTTCAGATTGTTATATGGTTCGTCGAAACAATAGTGTACCATACCAGGAAATGCCGGATGACGCCCCGTGAGCATATCCACGAACATCGACTTGCCAGCACCATTCCGACCCACAATGGCGATATGCTCCCCTTCTTCAAGTGAGAAATTCACAGGTTCTGCCATTGACCATTCTGGTTTTCTGGCTCTGGCATTCTTTAATTCAATCGTTGTCATCTTTCGTCTTTCGCTTTGATACCTTATCTTGATTCTTGTTTACAAAATCCTTCCACCCACGATATTTTACTTCGCTCTCTGGTCTTCCCATCTGCAGATAGTGGCAATAGGCCGCTGCAAGCGCATCGGTGGCATCCATGAATTTCGACATGTCTTCGTTGGGTATCTTTAGTAGCCTCTGGAGCATGCCTGCCACCTGTTCTTTTGAGGCTCCGCCATTACCCGTCAGTGCCATCTTGATTTTCATCGGGGCATACTCATGGATAGGCACTCCGTGATGGATAGCTGCCGCAATGGCAGTTCCTTGGGCGCGACCCAACTTTAGCATCGACTGAACGTTCTTGCCGAAGAAAGGCGCTTCGATGGCCATCTCATCTGGCAGATAGCCATCGATGATGCCCGTCACACGCTCGAAAATATGTCCGAGTTTTAAATAGGCGTCGGAGAATTTCCTGAGGTCAATCACGCCCATGGTTATCATCGTGGCCTTGCCGTCAGTTATTTTCAGCAGTCCGTAGCCCATGAGGTTGGTGCCGGGGTCTATGCCTAATATTATTTTTTCCATATTTGTGCTGCAAAGGTAGGCTTTTTCTCCGACACTACCAAATCTCTGCTACAAAAGTAGACTGCCGATTTGATAGACGAGGGCGGAGACAATCCAAGCGATTGCAGTCGTATAGCCTGCAGCGACAAGTGCCCAACCCCAGGAACCTGTTTCATTCTTGATGGCAACGATAGTGGCAATGCAGGGAAAATATAGTAATATAAATATAAGGTACGCGTAAGCGGCCAATGGCGTGATGCCTTCATGAAGCATCTGCTGACGAAGACGCGTGTACTTCTCTTTGTCGTCGCTGAATGTATCATCGTCCCCGAACGAGTCATCACCCGAATAGAGTACACCGATAGAAGATGCAACAATCTCCTTGGCGCCAACGCCCGCCAGCAACGAGACATCAAGTTTCCAGTTGAAGCCCTGCGGGAAGAAAACGGGTTCTATAGCCTTGCCCATTTTACCAAGATAGCTCTGTTCCTGCTGTTGCTCTCGTGGTAAAGACTCGTTATGTGGGAAGTATCCAAGTGCCCAGACGATAATCGATGCCACGAGGATGATGCCTCCCATCTTTTTGAGATATTCCTTTCCTTTTTCCCATGTATGACGCCAGATAGACTTTGGCGTTGGCCAGCGGTAAGGGGGCAATTCCATGACGAAAGGTGTATCTTCGCCCTTGATGATAAACGACGAGATCATCTTACTGACGATGATCGACACAATGATACCGACAGCATAGAGCGACATGAGAGCCCACGAGCGATATTGTAATGAAAAGAAGGTTCCGGCTATCATAATGTAGATGGGCAGACGTGCCGAGCAACTCATAAAAGGCAGTATCATCATGGTGATAATCCTCGATCGTCGGCTCTCAATGGTACGCGTGGCCATAATAGCTGGGACATTGCATCCGAAACCCATAATCAACGGGATGAATGACTTGCCGTGAAGTCCCATCTTGTGCATCAGCTTATCCATGATAAAAGCTGCCCGAGCCATATATCCCGAATCCTCCATCAACGAGATGAAGAAGTAAAGAATAAGTATCTGCGGAAGGAAGACGATGACAGAACCGACACCACCTATGACACCGTCGACAAGCATGGCTTTGAGAGAACCCTCAGGCATTGTTGCCGTTAATCGTTCACCCGTCCATGCGACAAAAGAATCAATCCAATCCATTGGGTATTGGCCGAGTGTAAAGGTAACCTCGAACATGATGTAGAGGATAAAGAAGAAAATGGGGAAACCGATGTATTTGTTTGACAGCACTCCATCGATACGATGCGTCATGCGATAGGTATCCTCTTTCGTGCCTGTCTTATAGCCCGCTTCTCTCAGCGCACCATTTATAAAACCATACTTGGCGTCCATGATGGCTGTCTCAGAGTCGTTTCCTGTTTCTTCTTTCACACGCGCAGAAGCCTTGTCGCGAGCATTTGTAAGATTGTGAAAATCGTTCATACGATCCTCACTGGCCATGTGTTTGCCCAAATAGTCGAGTACCTGACTATCATGCTCTAATAATTTCAGTGCGAGATAGCGGGTAGAGTAGTGTTGGGTGATATGTTCATCTGCTTTCAAGTATTTCTGGATATGGGAAATACCGGCCTCAATTTCGTGACCATAGTTAATGTGCAGATGGCGTGATGTCTTGTGAGTGCCCTCATATACCTGAATGACAGCTTTGAAAAGATCCTTTACACCATCGCCATTCTTAAACGATGTGGGTATCATCGGCATACCAAACAGATGGCTCAGTACCTCTAAATCCATGCGGTCACCACGACGCTCGAATTCATCATACATGTTTAATGCACAGACCATGCGGATGTTCATGTCGACGAGTTGTGTGGTCAGGTAGAGGTTACGTTCGAGATTAGAGGCGTCGATCACGTTGATCACTATATCAGGCATCTTCTCAGTAAGATGTTCACGCACATAGAGCTCTTCAGGCGAGTAGCAGCTGAGGGAGTAGGTGCCTGGTAAATCAGTGAGGTTGAACTCATAACCGAACATTGAGGCATGTGCCTCGGTAGCGTCAACGGTCACACCACTATAATTACCAACATGGCCATGTGCGCCTGATGCGTAGTTGAAAAGTGAAGTCTTACCGCAGTTAGGATTGCCTACGAGTGCCACATTGATAGTACGGCGCTCCTTCATGGCTTCGTGGCGTACATAATCGTCTTCATGGATGCGGTCGCTGTCGGATAGCACAAACTGCGTGGCCTCGATAGGTGTGTCGGCAGAGACAATCTCGATCATGTCTGCCTCCTGATGCCGTAATGACACCTCGTAGCCCATCAGTTTGTAGATGACGGGGTCCTGAAGCGGAGCGTTCTGTAATACCTCGACTTCCTTGCCCTTGATGAAGCCCATCTCGATGATGCGTTTGCGGAAACCACCGTGACCTAACACCTTCACGATGACGCCTTTCTCACCTGTCTTTAAGTTGGATAGTTTCATGACCTTATTTTTTTCTGCTGCAAAGTTACCAAAAAAAACGTGCAATTAGGTTGCAATTTGCATTCTTTTCGAAAAAATACCTACTTATGATGATAATAAAAGTTAATTGTGCGCCCACAGATTAAACATTTGTCAATTATTGTGTCTAATAGAATATATGAACCAACGCAGCACAATAACCATTCTAATTGCATTCTTTTTGAGCATACTCACAGCAGCAGCCCAAAGAGATGGTTTGTCGGGTCGTGTTATCGACAAGGAAGACAACTCGCCCATGGCAAAGAGTACCATACAACTTTATCGTCTGACGCAGAAGACAGGTGGCAAACTCGATACGATCTTCGTGAGCGGTGTGCTCTCGGATGACAACGGCAGCTTTATGTTTAATAATGTGTCGGCAGGTCAGTATCTGGTGAAGGTCACCTTCCTTGGCTATAAGCACTACTATCAGGCGCTGAATAAGGAGCGGGGTAGGGATGTCGCCATAGGCACCATCGCGATGGAACCCAGTTCCGTGCAACTCGACGAGGCCGTCATCACCGCCAATCTGCCGAAGATGGTGATCCGCGACGATACGGTGGTCTATAACGCCGATGCTTTCCGAGTGCCGGAGGGGTCGGTCATCGAGGCGCTGGTGGAGGCGCTCCCAGGTGCGAAGATCGACGACGACGGAAAGATTACCATCAATGGTAAGGAAGTTCGCAAATTCAAGATGGACGGTCGTGATTTCATGACGGGTAACAACGATGCCGTGATGAAGAACTTGCCTTCGTATGTGATCGAGCAGGTGAAGGCCTACGACGATAAGAGCGACCTGTCGCGAATGACGGGTATCGACGATGGTAATGACGACTTCACACTCGAGTTCGTCACCAAGCGTAGTGCCCGTAACGGCATACAGGCCAATCCCGACCTTGGCTATGGTACGGACAATCGCTACGGTTTTCGTCTGACGGCCATGAAACCCTTCGGTGACGTGCGCTATACCCTTATGGCTAATGCCAACAACGTGAACGACCGTAATTTCTCCGGACGTGGCGGACGCGGACGAGGCAACAACCAGGGTCAGCGGGAGACCAAGACGGCTGCCCTCGATGCCAGCTATGAGAGCCAGCGCAAACGGAATGGCAACCAACTGCGCATGAGCGGCCGTGTGACATGGACGCGGAATGATGCTGACAACTGGAACCGCTCTGCTTCGGAGAATTTCGTGCAGACCCGTGGCGGTGCCTTCTCGAACAGCATCAGCCAGAGCTACTCGCGCAACAATAGTTGGACGGGCAATATGAACCTGCAATGGACCATCGACACGCTGACCACCCTGTCGTTCCGTCCTGATATGAGCTTCTCCACGAACGACAGCCGTTCCTATAATACCAATGCCTCGTTTAATGCCAATCCCTTCGATTACGTCGAGGATGCCCTGAGCGAAAAGAGCATCTCACTATTGAATGAAAAGGGCCTCGTGGTCAACAACCGTCAGGGCAAGTCGCTCGGCTACGGCTCCAACAAGAATGCCAGTGCGCAGTTGCAGCTCAACCGGCGCATCGGAACGAAAGGCCGGAACATCGCCGTAAGCGGAAACTTCAACTATCGCGACGGCTCCAACAAGAACGCCAACCTCTCGGCCGTGCACCTCTTCCAGCAGAAAGACCGCTTCGGCAACGACTCCACCTATCAGACCAACCGCTACACGCTGTCGCCCAACGACAACTTCAGCTATCAGATAGGCTTCACCTATACCGAGCCGCTCTATAATTTCAAGCCGAAACCCGTAGAGGTCGACTCCACGCAGCCGATGCAGCGCGGACCCTTCGGCAACCGCAACCGCGTGCGCTCGTTCGGTGCACAGGGTATCTTCCTGCAGCTGAACTACCGCTATAATTACAGCCATCAGAAGAGCGACCCCTCGACCTACGACTTCCCCGCCGTCTATACCGACGAGGCCTTTGCCGAGGTGCTCAACGAATACCGCGAGTGGGGACGCCTATTCGGCTATCTCGACAATCCCTATGAGAGCTATCTCTCGAAAGACCTGAGCCGCTTCTCAGAGCGTACGGAGCATAACCAGAACATCGACGTGCAGCTCCGCATGGTGCGCGAAAAGCTGAACATGAATCTCGGTCTCAACATCCAGCCGCAGAAGTCACACTTCATACAGCAGTACCTGGGCCGACCAGTGGATACCGTCAGGACCATCACCAATGTCTCGCCCACGCTGAACATGCGCTACCGTTTCAACCAGCAGACCAACCTGCAGATCCAGTTTCGCGGACAGTCGCAGCAGCCCAGCATCACGCAGCTGCTTGAGATCTACGACGATACCAACCCACTGAACATCTCGACGGGTAACGCTGGCCTGAAGCCTTCGTTCAACTCGAACCTCAGTTTCAACTTCCAGATGCAGCGCCAGCCCAAGTTCGTGACCGACAGCATGGGATTCTCTGTGCCCAAGAACCAGGCCCACTGGAGCTTCACCTCGAATGGCGGATGGCAGATTACCAAGAACTCCATCGGCAATATCGTGACCTATAACGAGACCACCGGCGGACGCATATCGAAACCGGAGAATATCAACGGCAACTGGAGCGCCAACCTCGGTATGTCGTTCAATATCGGCCTAGACACGCTGAACCGTTGGGATGTGAGCGGTTCCGTCAACGGACGCTACGACCATCGCGTGGGCTATGTCAACCTGAACCGTACGGCCGTGCCAGATCGCAACGTCACCCATACCTACAACGTCTCGCCCGAGGTCCGCCTTAGCTACCGCGTCAGGATGATCAACTTCTCGCTCAATGGCCGTGCTACCTATGCCCGCACCGAGAACCGCCTGCAGGCCACGAACAACCTGACCACCTGGAACTTCCAGTATGGTGGCAACACGAACATCCGCTTTGATTGGGGTATGGAACTCGCTACGGATTTTCACATGTATAGCAAACGTGGCTATACCGACGAGACGATGAATACCAACGAACTTTTGTGGAACGCCCAGCTTTCTCAGACCTTCCTGCGTGGCAGGCGGCTCACGGTCATGCTGCAATGGTACGACATTCTGCACCAGCAGACCAACCTGACGACAAATGTGACGGCTAATGGCTGGACCGACCGTGAAGTGAATGCCATCACAAGCTATGCTATGCTACATGTAAGTTACCGTATGAACTTCTTTGGCGGCAACAATGGCGGACGTGGTGGCTTCGGTGGCAATGGCGAAGGTGGCCGTGGAAACCGAGGCGGTGGACGAGGCGGCTTTGGCGGCGGTCGTGGTGGCTTCGGTGGAGGTGGTGGCTTCGGTGGCCGTCGTTAACGGTTATTTCGTTTCGGTGGCTTCTACTGGGATGACTGCCTGGAACTTGAAGTCATTTTCAGTAATGTAGCGGACATCGTAGTGCCCTGCGTTCTTCTCTGTATAGAGTTTGCGCATTTTGACATATTTCTTCTCAGCCTCCTTACGAGTCAGTCCAAAGGATACGATACACGTGCGGTGAGGCATATTCTTTTTTTCTGCAAAATAGTAGCGTAACTGGTCGGAATAAGATTCACGGTCTTTCAAGAACTTAGTCTTTTTCTGAATAGTTACATTTTCTATTTCCTGAATGTCAGTGAAATAGACCACGGAATCGGTAAAGTTGGCTACAAAACCAAAAAGATATGCCTTGGTAGTTCCTGTCTTTTTTTCTGCTTGTACGGGGAGAAATGCTGACAAAATGACGGTCAAAGCGATGTACTTGAGATATTTCATTATCCTAAAAATGTTTTTAATATATGTTTCTTTGTACAGGTACGAAGGCGGCGAATGGCTTTTTCCTTGATCTGACGGACACGCTCACGGGTAAGACCGAACTTATCACCAATCTCTTCAAGGGTCATCTCAGGTTGGTTGATACCATAAAACGCTTCTATCACACCACGCTCACGATCGTTAAGCACCTTGAGTGCATTATTAATCTCCGACTTCAAAGACTCCATAAGAAGTGTACGATCAGCCATCGGGGCATCATCGTTGATTAACACATCAAGCAGACTGTTGTCTTCACCATCAACAAAAGGGGCATCGACAGATACATGACGGGTATTCACGCTCATTGCCTCGTCAATCTTGTCTTCTGGTAAATCTAATGACTCAGAGATTTCCTCAACAGAAGGGCGACGCTCATTCTCTTGTTCAAACTTATTCAATAGTTTGTTGATCTTGTTGACGGAACCTACTTGGTTGAGTGGAAGGCGCACAATACGGCTTTGTTCGGCAATGGCTTGAAGGATACTCTGACGGATCCACCAGACTGCGTATGATATGAACTTGAATCCACGTGTCTCATCGAACTTTTCAGCTGCCTTAATGAGCCCCACATTACCCTCATTGATAAGGTCGGGTAGGGAGAGTCCCTGATTCTGATATTGTTTGGCTACAGAGACAACGAATCGCAGATTGGCTTTCGTGAGTCGCTCCAGGGCTTTCTTATCACCTTTGCGGATACGTTGGGCCAATTCCACTTCCTCTTCTACCGAGATCATCTCTTCCTTGCCTATCTCCTGAAGGTATTTATCAAGAGCTTCACTCTCTCGGTTTGTGATTGATTTAGTGATTTTCAGTTGTCTCATGTCGATAGTCGTTGATAGCCAAGGCGCAAAGTTATGCCTTTTTTTTGACACAACCAAAAAAAAAGCCGCAATTTTTACTTTTGCGGCTCTTTTTTGGTGATTTAGGCTTTATTCATCTTCAAGCGGCACAGCAAAATAGCCTTTTTTGCCTGTAGGATAAATGCCTTGGATGTAAAGCACGGGCTCTTTTGATTTGTTGGCTTCCTTAACGATCTCCTGAAGATCTTCGATGGTCTTGATGCTCGCTTCATTGATGTGTTGGATAATGAAGCCCTGAGGAACACCTGCATCCTTTAGCTTACCACCACTTACTTTGATAACCTGCAGACCGTAGCCAATATTTAACTGCTCCTTCTGAGCATCAGTAACCGGACGGAATTGGCCTCCGAGCACATCTATGTCAGCATCCTTTACAACCTTAGTATTACCCTTTTCATTCTTCAGAGTAAGTGTAGCGGTCTTCTTTGCCTTGTTGCGCAAATAGTTAATGGAGATCTTGTCACCGGGACGCTTCTGGGCGATGATATTCTGCAGTTCACCGAATGCCTTTACCTTCTGACCGTCAATATGGGTGATGACATCGCCTTCTTTCAGACCGGCATCTGCGGCTGCACCGTCGTCGATGACTTTTGCGATATAGATACCCTCCATTGTGCCAAGGTCAACTTCATTGCCCTTTTCCTTTTCACTGTCGACATATTGGTTCACATCCGATCCCTGAATACCAATCATAGCACGCTGAACGGTACCATATTTCTTAATATCATCGACCACCTTGTTCATAATAGTGGTTGGGATGGCAAAGCCGTAACCGATGTTAGAACCGGTCTGCGAGTAGATCATCGCATTGATACCGATGAGTGCACCGTTGGTGTTAACAAGCGCACCACCTGAGTTACCCTGATTGATGGCGGCATCGGTCTGGATCATTGAAGAGACGCCCTGTCCCATCGAACGGGCCTTGGCCGATACAATACCAGCGGTAACCGTGTTGTTGAGTCCAAGGGGATTGCCTACTGCCAATACCCATTCGCCTACTTTCACATCGTCACTGTTGGCAATCTGGATGGCGGGTAGGTTCTTACCATCGATCTTGATAAGGGCCAGGTCGCTGGTAGCATCTGCACCGATGATACGGGCGGAGTATTCCTTATTGTCATTGAGAGTTACCAACAGCTCGTCGGCACCATCGACCACATGGTTGTTGGTTACGATATAACCGTCGGCAGAGATAATTACACCTGAACCGGCAGCCACTCGCTTAGGTGTCTCCACCTGACGCTGGCGACGACCACCATTGCCATTGCCTCTTCCCCGACCGAAGAAACCACCGAATGGATCACTGAAAAAGTCCTCAAAAGGGTCAGAATACTCGACGGTCTCTACCTTCGAGTTCTGCGTGTTTTTAATATAAACCACTGAGGGTAGAGATTTCTCTGCAGCATAGGTCAGGTCTACGGGTTGGCCTGCTGTTACGTTAGCTACTGCGGGAGAGGGATCTGGTGTTGTAGCTGCATTTGTCTTGTTGAAAGCCACAACCGAGAGTGCCAAGGCGACCACGCATACTGCCGGGGTTGCCACATTTACAATCTTCTTCATATTTGCATTCATTTTTGTTATGATTTAAATTCATTGATAATGTTAATTCTGAGACGATGCTCATAAATTCGGATGCAAATATAGTAGACTTTTTTTGTATACTGACAAAATGTCACGAATATTTGTCCCAATTTAACACTTTTGCCACTTGGCTTAACGGCTCTTTGCGTTTAACACTCACAATGTTAAACAGTAGACAAAATTAAGGATTTTACATCATATTAATTGCAAATACACAATTAGTGGGCCTGTAAATAAAGTTATCAGTCCCACTGTTGAATCAACAACGGGACTGAGGCTTTTATTTTGGCTGTAGGTCGGCATACTCATGGGCGACGTTCTCGATGCAGGGACACGCCTTCTGGGGGTTCAGGTCGTGGTGGCCTACAATCACGGCGCGGGGGTAACGCCCGTGAAGATGTTCGAGCAGACAGCGCATGGCAGCCTTCTGCTTTTCCGTCCGCGTGTCGGCGGGTTGACCGCGGATGTCGAGCCCGCCCTCGTAGCAGATGCCGATCGAGTGGGCGTTGTGGTTCTTGCAGTGGGCACCGATCATCCATTCCGGACGGCCTGGCTCTATCGTTCCGTCACGACGGATCACGTAGTGGTAGCCGATACCCAGTTTCCAATGGTTGTCACGGCGGTGCCACGTGTCTATCTGAGCGGCCGAGCTCGTCTGGTCGGGCCTCACTGCAGAACAGTGGAT
>Ga0247608_10001606_pt1 | contig 30606 bp, 27 predicted proteins | sample 176DNAGHGlowgp2_FD_193490 | JGI IMG/M metagenome (GOLD analysis project Ga0247608, IMG submission 193490) | Sheep rumen microbial communities from Palmerston North, Manawatu-Wanganui, New Zealand - 1766 DNA GHGlow gp2 | ecosystem: Host-associated > Mammals > Digestive system > Stomach > Rumen ...
AGAGTCAAATATATTTCCTTCGCCAAGCATATAACCGTACCATCCGGCTGTTACCACCGTATCGCCGGTGATGCCGCGAACGTAAAACCGTTTGTCCTCCAACCAGTCGTCGTCTCCGTGCTGATGCAGGAAATGTTTGTTAGCTTCTACCATACCAAATGCATGCCAGTCGTCGTTGATACGCGCTTCCAGAAACAGTCTTGCCCGTAAGCGACTGTCGTTCCAATCCCATTTTTTATTTCCGCCGTGTTTGACGTAATTGTAACGCAATTCTGCACTGATTTTATATTTCCGATTTTCATCACGCTTCAGATCTCCGGCTTCAGAAGATACCGATAAGTCATCCATCAGGGATTCCTGTCCCATCCCCATATTTTTCAATTCCTGGTTCAGGATATCTTTCACCACCAAAGTTTCCCTATATCCAGTCAGCCGATAGTTTCGATTTCCGTCCACCAGACCATTCTCATCCATCCCAATCCGCTTGATTGCCTGCAACGCCAGCACTGCCATCTCATGCCTGTCAAAATTTGCTTCCCTTACATTGCGGCACCCGGCCGGAAGTTTCACCAGTCCATAGTCAGCCAGCCTCTGCATAGCAATGTATGTCTCCGGTGGCATCGGCTGGACTTCCGTATTCTGTCTGTCATGCTTTACCGCTGCAGACGTTGTGATAGTAACGTTACACAGTATTGCCAGCAATACCAATGAAACCGACAGTGTCCTTTTCATCCATCAATACCTCAGACTTTATGTCATTCATTAAACTAAGCCAAAAAGTACATTTAAATTTTGCATTTTCCTGATTATTTGCTATTAATAGTATTATTTTGCTATCAGTAGTATTATATCATATAATCGTCACAAAATCTTCACAATTTTACGCACGTTGGACTTGTTGATAAAAATAACCATGATGTTTTACACCATGGTTATCTTTAAAAACTGTTATTAACCTTTTGCTTCCGTCTGCAATTTAATCTGCATTGATCGGAACTTCATCCGCACTCACATCCGCAAGGTATTTCACCTTTACGTCGCGGTAACGGCTCATACCGGTACCCGCAGGGATCAGTTTGCCAATGATGACATTTTCCTTCAGGCCCAACAGCGGATCCACTTTGCCTTTGATAGCTGCATCTGTCAGCACACGGGTCGTTTCCTGGAAAGATGCGGCCGACAGGAAGGAATCAGTGGCCAAAGAAGCTTTGGTAATACCCAGAAGGATCGGTTTGCCGCTGGCAGGTTCTTTGCCTGCTGCTACCGCAAGGGCATTCTGTTCGTTAAATTCCCCTACGTCAATATATTCGCCCGGCAGCATGGAAGTGTCGCCTGCTTCTTCGATACGGATCTTCCGCATCATCTGGCGGACCATTACCTCAATGTGCTTATCATTGATGCCTACGCCCTGAGACTTATAAACGCTGAGCACCTGCTGCACAATATAGCGCTGCGTTGCCTGCGGTCCCAGAATACGAAGGATATCGTGCGGATTCAGGGAACCTTCGGTCAGACGGTCCCCGATTTTCACTTCGTCACCTTCATTAACTGACAGCTTGGCGCCGTACGGAATAACATAGGTCTGTTCTACCACTTCATCTTCCGGATTTCCGGTAATCACAACCTTACGCTGCTTCTGTCCGGCTTCTTCCACAATATGGACCGTTCCGGCATTTTCAGCAAGAATGCCCGGATGTTTCGGTTTACGGGCTTCAAACAGTTCTTCAACACGGGGCAGACCCTGTGTAATATCGTCAGCGCCGGCAACGCCGCCCGTATGGAACGTACGCATGGTCAGCTGCGTACCCGGTTCGCCGATGGCCTGTGCTGCAATCGTGCCGACAGCTTCGCCCACGTCAACGTTGTGGTCGGTTGCCAGATTCCGTCCGTAACACTTGCGGCATACGCCAAATTTGGATTTACAGGTCAGTACGGTACGGATCTTGACCTTGTCACGCATAGCCGCAATGACATCCGCCATAGCTTCAGTAATGTATTCATTGATATGGAACAGCACGTTGCCCTTTTCATCCACCACATCTTCTGCCAGCGTCCGGCCGATGATCCGGTCATGCAGGGATTCAATCTCCGTTCCGTTTTCTGTGATGGCTTCGATTTCGATTCCGTCAATTTCATTATGGCGGACAGAAATCTCTTCCACCGTACCATCTTTCAGGATACGGTCGATATCGCTTTCCGTCAGTTCGTCGCCAGCATGGACAAGGACTTCGCCGTCAGCGTTTGTAATATCTTCCGAAACCTCTTTATTGACAAACTGCAGCATCAGCATTTCCTTGATCTTGCCGACTGCAAACTCTTCCGGAATATTGATGGCCACTTCTTCGCGTTCTTCACCAATGTTACCGGCGTCGTCCGAAACATACAGGCTGATCGTCGTCACGTTCGCATCCATCAAGCGTTTGTACACGTCGTTGGTAATAATGGTATCAGATTCTGCAATCGGGGTGCCTGTCGTTTCATCGATAATGGTAGAGGCCAGCGTGCGTCCCAGCACTTTGGCCCGGATCTTCTTGGCGCTTACGCCCAATTCCGCCTTGCACAACCGTTTCCGTTCTTTGGTCAGGTTGCAGGTATGAATATCACAGTCGTCCTCGCGAACGATTACATCCTGCGCAACGTCTACCAGACGGCGGGTCAGGTAACCGGAGTCTGCCGTACGCAGCGCGGTATCAGCCAGACCTTTACGGGCGCCGTGACTGGAAATGAAGTATTCCAAAATCGTCAGGCCTTCGCGGAAGTTCGCCTTTACAGGACGGTCAATGATACGACCGGAAGGATCCGCCATCAGTCCGCGCATGCCGGCCAGCTGTTTAATCTGGTCAATGCTGCCGCGGGCGCCGGAATCCGCCATCATGGCAATTGGATTAAATTTATCTGCAGTATTTGCATCTTTCAACAGTTCAGCCACATCATCCGTAGCCTTATTCCAGATATCAACTACTTTTTTGTAGCGTTCGTCATCGGTCATCAGGCCGCGGCGATACATAGCTTCCGTCCGGTCAACCAGTTTTTCGGAAGCCTGGATGATCTCGTATTTGCCCTGAGGCACATGGATATCGGAAACCGCAATGGAAATACCGGACTGGCAGGCATTGTCGTACCCCATCTTCTTGACGATATCCAGCACGTTGGCCGTACCCAGATTACCATACATCTTGTGGGCTTTGGCAACCAGTTTGCCCAGTTCCTTTTTGGTGATGAGCTGACCAAGATGCCAGTACTCTTCACCGGTCTCCTCGTCTTTCTTTTTGCTGAAGAAGCGTAATTCTTTCGGCAACGCTTCATTATACATAGCATTCCCGATAGTAGTATCGACCAGGCTCATACCTTCCGTACGGGTCTCGCCTACGATATCTTTATTGGGAATCAAGATCTTGATCCGGGCCTGCAGGTCCAGATATTTATGGTAGTAAGCCATCAGGGCTTCATGCAGGCTGCTGTAACGGTTTCCTTCGCCCTTAGCGCCGGGCTTTTCAATGGTCATGTAATAGGCGCCCAGCACCATATCCTGCGTCGGTACCGCAACCGGCTTGCCGTCTTTCGGCGCCAGGATATTGTTGACAGACATCATCATCAGGCGGGCCTCTGCCTGAGCTTCCACAGAAAGCGGCAGATGCACGGCCATCTGGTCTCCGTCAAAGTCCGCATTGTAAGCGGTACATACCAGCGGATGCAGTGTAATGGCGCGGCCTTCTGTCAGGACAGGCTCAAAAGCCTGGATGCCCAGACGATGCAGCGTCGGTGCACGGTTCAACAGCACCGGATGTTCTTTGATGACTTCTTCCAGCACATCCCAGACTTCCGGAGTCGCGCGTTCCACCATGCGTTTTGCAGCGCGGATATTCAGGCCGGGATCGTTATCCTGCAGCCGTTTCATTACAAAAGGTTTGAACAGTTCCAGCGCCATTTCCTTTGGCAGGCCGCACTGGTGCATCTTCATTTCAGGTCCTACTACGATAACGGAACGACCGGAATAGTCGACGCGCTTACCAAGCAGGTTCTGACGGAACCGGCCCTGTTTCCCCTTCAGCATATCGGACAGGGATTTCAGCGGACGGTTTCCGGGTCCCACGATCGGACGGCCGCGACGGCCATTATCGATCAGCGCATCTACTGCTTCCTGCAGCATGCGTTTTTCATTCCGTACAATAATATCCGGCGCATGCAGTTCCAGCAACCGTTTCAGACGATTGTTACGGTTGATGACGCGACGGTACAGGTCGTTCAGGTCGCTGGTCGCAAAACGTCCTCCGTCTAACTGTACCATGGGACGAAGGTCAGGCGGGATGACCGGAACCACGTCCAGAATCATCCAGGACGGCTTGTTTCCGGATTTCTGGAATGCTTCCGCAACTTCCAGACGGCGAACAATACGGACCTTTTTCTGACCGGTAGCGCCTTTCAGTTCTTCACGCAGTTCTGTTACCAGCGCAGGGATATCAATCTCTTCCAGCAACTCCTTGACAGCAGAAGCGCCCATTTCAGCACGGAACGTATCGCCGTATTTATCCCGGGCGCTGAGATATTCCGCTTCTGTCAGAAGCTGTTTTTTCTGCAGCGGTGTTTCACCGGGATCCAGAACGATGTAATTTACGAAATACAGAACGCGTTCCAGGCTGCGGGGGGATATGTCCAGGATCAGGCCCATCCGGCTGGGAATTCCTTTGAAATACCAAATATGGGAGACCGGCGCAGCCAGTTCAATATGCCCCATCCTGTCGCGACGGACTTTGGACCGGGTCACTTCAACGCCGCACTTATCGCATACGATTCCTTTATAACGAATCCGTTTGAATTTGCCGCAGTGACATTCCCAGTCTTTAATAGGACCAAAGATTCTTTCACAGAACAGTCCGTCTGTTTCGGGTTTTAACGTTCTGTAGTTAATTGTTTCGGGCTTCTTAACCTCTCCATGAGACCAGGACCGGATCAGTTCCGGTGAAGCAAGCCCTATGCGCATTGAATTAAAATTATTAACGTCTAACAAGAACCCTTCGCTCCCTTCTTAGTCTAAATCACCGGCAGGATCGGCCGGATTTTCCAGATCGACTTCGCTGAAGTTGCCTAAATCAGCGATCTGATCCTGTTCTTCTTCCTGTTCCGTGCCGTTGTATACTTCGTCTTCGTTATAGGCAGTAGATTCTTTCTGTACTTCTTCCGCAATGACCGGGGAATCACCCTGCATTTCGGCCTGGGTTTCCGCTGAAACCTCCATCGCCTCATCCTCTTCGTCCTGCAGGGAGATATCTTCACCGTCTTCATCCAGTACCCGGATATCCAGCCCGATACTCTGCAGTTCCTTGACAAGCACTTTAAAGGATTCGGGAACGCCCGGTTCCGGGATATTTTCGCCTTTGACGATGGATTCATAGGTTTTGACACGCCCTACCACATCGTCGGATTTTACAGTCAGAATCTCCTGCAAGGTGTATGCGGCGCCGTATGCTTCCAGCGCCCAGACTTCCATTTCGCCGAAACGCTGGCCGCCGAACTGCGCCTTGCCGCCCAGCGGCTGCTGGGTAACCAGGGAGTACGGGCCGGTGGAACGGGCATGGATCTTGTCATCAACCAGATGATGCAGCTTCAGCATGTATACGCAGCCTACCGTTACCGGATTGGCAAAAGGCTCGCCCGTACGCCCGTCGTACAAAACGGTTTTACCGGACGGATCCACGCCGGACAGGCTGACCATGTTCTGCAGGTCTTCCTCGCTTGCACTGTCGAATACCGGAACTGCCATCTTCACCGCGCTCAGTTTTTCATTGCCTGCGTAGCCGATATCTGTCAGCTTGGGCATACCGTACTTTTTATACTCATATCCCGTTGCTTTCAGCTTGTCAGCCAGCCCTTTTTCTTTACTCTGGATCTTCATACCCAGAGCCAGCGCCGCCCATCCCAGATGGGTCTCCAGAATCTGGCCGATGTTCATTCGGGATGGAACGCCTAACGGGTTCAGCACGATCTGGACCGGTTCGCCATTGGGCAGGAACGGCATGTCTTCCCGCGGCAAAATGCGGGAAACGACGCCTTTATTACCGTGACGGCCGGACATCTTGTCACCTGCGCGGATCTTACGTTTCTGCGCAATATGGATGCGTACCTGCTCATTTACTCCCGGCGGCAGTTCGTCTCCGTTTTCACGGGTAAATACCTTAACGCTTACAATAATACCGGTTTCGCCGTGCGGAACGCGGAGTGAACTGTCTCGTTCTTCCCGTGCCTTTTCATTAAATACAGCCCTCACCAGACGTTCTTCCGCGGACAGTTCAGTTTCGCCTTTCGGCGTTACTTTTCCTACCAGGATATCGCCCGGGCGTACTTCTGCGCCGATGCGGATAATACCGCGTTCGTCCAGATCTTTACGGGCAGCATCCGAAACGTTGGGGATATCCCGTGTGATCTGTTCCGGTCCCAGTTTGGTATCGCGGGAATCACAATTATATTCTTCAATATGTATGGAAGTGTATGTATCGTTCTTGACCAGATCTTCAGACAGCAGCACCGCGTCTTCGTAGTTATAGCCTTCCCAAGGCATATAGGCTACGATCACGTTATGGCCCAGCGCCAATTCGCCGCGGTCGGTTGCGGGACCGTCCGCCAGTACCTGTCCCGCTTTTACCTTATCGCCTTTAAAGACGATGGGTTTTTGATTGACGCAGGTACTCTGGTTGGAACGTTTGAACTTCAGTACTTCATATTCGTCAATATCGCCGTTTTCCGTACGTACCTGGATCACGTCGCCGGTTACGCGGATGACTTCGCCCGCATGTTTGGCAAGGATACAGTTACCGGAGTCGGTCGCTACTTTATATTCCATACCGGTCCCTACGACAGGCGCCTGCGGAGTCAGCAGGGGCACTGCCTGACGCTGCATGTTGGCGCCCATCAATGCGCGGTTGGCATCATCGTGTTCCAGGAACGGGATCAGCGCAGTGGCAATGGAAACAACCTGTTTCGGCGATACGTCCATGAAATCCGCCAGTTCCGGACGGATACTCAGAACGTCGTTTTTACGGCGGGCCGTTACACGTTCGCCCAGGAAATACCCGTCGTCATCCAACGGTTCGTTGGCCTGCGCCACGATATATCTGTCTTCCTCATCCGCCGGCAGATACACAATGTCATTGGTAACGCGCTTATGTTCTTTATCAACTTTACGGTACGGCGTTTCAATAAAGCCGAACTGATTGATTACGGCATACGTAGATAAAGAACCGATCAGACCGATGTTCGGACCTTCAGGGGTCTCGATGGGGCACATACGCCCGTAATGGGAGTTGTGAACGTCGCGGACTTCGTAACCGGCGCGTTCTCTGGACAAACCGCCGGGTCCCAGCGCCGACAGACGGCGTTTATGCGTCAGCTCCGCCAGCGGGTTGTTCTGGTCCATGAACTGGGACAGCTGGCTGCTGCCAAAGAATTCCTTAATGGCTGCAACTACAGGGCGGATATTGATCAGCGCCTGCGGCGTGATTACATCCACATCCTGGATCGTCATACGTTCTTTTACCACACGTTCCATACGGGCCAGGCCGATACGGAACTGATTCTGCAGAAGCTCGCCTACGCAACGGACGCGGCGATTGCCCAGATGATCGATATCGTCTTTTTCCCCATGCCCGTCCATCACGTTCAGCAGATAGCCAAACGACGCAAGGACATCTTCTTTTGTTATGGTCCGGTAGGTTTCGGAAATGCCGGAAGTGAAAATAATACGCAGCACTTTACCGCTTAACTCTTTAATCTTAATCTGATAAACGCCGTATTCCTTATAGATTCCGCTCTCTTCAACCTTTTCCAGCGCTTCGGCATTCATCAGGGTTCCTTCCGGCAGAATTACTTCGCCGGTTTCCTTATCCACCAGCGGCTCTGCCAGCACGCATCCCTGCAGACGGTTGCGCCATCCCAATTTCTTATTTAATTTATAACGGCCTACATACGCCAGATCATACCGTTTGGAGTCAAAGAAAGTCTGCTCAATGAGCTGTTTTGCATTTTCAAATGCAGGCGGTTCGCCGGGTCGCAGCTTCTTATACAGCTCGATCATAGCCTCTTCGCAGTTGGTCGTGCTGTCTTTTTCAAGAGTTGCTTTTACCGCTTCGATGATTTCCGTTCCCTCTTCCGTACGGTTTTCAATCTGGGTATCGCCAAAGAATTCCAGAATGGCGTCATTGGTCTCCAGACCCATAGCGCGAAGCAGTACCGTTGCAGGGACTTTGCGCGTGCGGTCCACACGGGCATAGATCACATGATTCAGGTCTGTCTCAAATTCAATCCATGCGCCGCGGTTCGGGATCACCGTAGTGCCATACAGGAAAATAGCGCTGGGATCCATGATCTTATCATAGTAGACGCCGGGCGAACGAACCAGCTGGCTGACAATGACGCGTTCTGCGCCATTGATCACAAAAGTGCCGGTAGAGGTCATTAACGGGAAATCGCCCATGAACACGCGGGACTCTTTAATTTCCCCTGTATCTTTATATAAAAGACGCACATTGACATTCAACGGAGCGGAATAGGATGCATCCCGTTCTTTGCATTCTTCGATGGTGTATTTGGGCTCCCCGATTTCGAAGCTCAGAAAAGACAGTTCCAAGTTCCCGTTAAAGTCTTTAATGGGGGAAATATCGTGGAAAATCTCATTTAACCCTTCGTTCATGAACCACTCATATGATTTCCTTTGCAGGTCAATCAAATGAGGCATTGGCAGAACTTCTTTGATCTTACCAAAGCTGTACCGGGTTCTGTCACCTGTTTGAACCGGTTTAAACATGTAGGTTTTCACTCCTTGTCATATGATGTCAGGCAATACAAAACCAAGTACGTTGTACATAGCCAAAAAAAACAAGGCTCTTACCGCAAGATTACCCTGTTATTTTCTCCAGACGAACGTACTTCATCCCTACGATATGGCGGCCGACGTGAACCACTACACTGTCTGGCCGTTGTAGACAAGCCTGCAATTACTTCTTGGTTTTTAATCAAAAGCATAATTGTGGTAAATAATGATACCACAAGTCCCCCAGAATTGTCAACCCTGAATTCGCAAAGAAAAAAGCCGGCCCCGTAACGGACCGGCTTTCGGATTACTATAAAGAATTACTTCAGTTCAACAGTTGCGCCAGCAGCTTCCAGTTTTGCTTTAGCTTCGTCAGCGTCAGCTTTGGAAACTTTCTCTTTAACAGCTTTCGGAGCGCCGTCAACCAGGGCTTTGGCTTCTTTCAGGCCCAGGCCGGTGATTTCGCGAACAGCTTTGATAACGTTGATCTTGCCAGCGCCAGCTTCTTTCAGGATTACGTCGAATTCGGTCTGTTCTTCAGCAGCAGCGGCAGCAGCCGGAGCAGCGCCAACAGCAGCAACAGCTACCGGAGCAGCAGCGGAAACGCCAAATTTTTCTTCCAGAGCTTTTACCAGTTCTGCCAGTTCCAATACGGACATTTTCTCAATAGCTTCAATAATCTGATCTTTGTTCATTATAATTTCCTCCATTAATTTTAATAATTTAAATTTTTAATACGTCAACCACATTTTATGCGGATTGTTTTTCTTTCTGTTCGCGAATAGCATCCAATGCATATACGATCTTTGCCACGGTTCCGTTGAGTGTACGAACCAGACCGGAGATCGGAGCATTCAGGCTGCCAAGCATTTTTGCAACCAGTACTTCTTTCGGCGGCAGTTCTGCCACAGCTTTAACTTCATCAACAGATACGACTTTGCCTTCTACAACGCCGGCTTTCAGTTCCATCTTTTTGTGATCTTTCATAAAATCACAAATGACTTTGCAGGCAACGACTGCATCTTCCGAAGAAGAGCAGATAGCCGTGTTCTTTTCCAGCACGGGAACCAGTTCCTCCAGGCCGTGTTCTTTAGCTGCCAGCGCAATCAGCGTATTTTTATATACGGTATAAGTTGCGCCCGCTTCACGGACTTTGCGGCGAAGTTCAGTATCTTCTGCTACAGTCAGCCCGTTGAAATCAACTAACACAGCGCTTTTAGCTTCGTCAAACATCTTGTTGATCTCAGCCAGCTGAATCTGCTTCTGTTCTTTTGTCTTCAATGTGTTGCACCTCCTTCTTTTTATATTTTGACTTACTTTTTATAAATCAAAAAGACCTCTCGGCCGAAACTGCCGGAGGTCGTGAAGGGCTTAACCATCTATCTTCAACGTCTCCAGCCTCGGCAGGCGTACTCAGTTCGTACTTGCGCTTTCGCACCTGCTGTCTGTGGCCCGATTATCTTCTGATTTAAATGTTGTTTCCGGATTATTTTGCGCTGTCTGCTTTGAGAACATCAATTTTGATGCCAGGGCCCATCGTGGTGGATAAGGTAACAGACTTAATGTACTGTCCTTTTGCTCCGGACGGTTTTACCTTGATCAAAGTAGTAACTAATGCAATGTAGTTATCCAGAAGCGCTTCTTCCGAGAAAGAAGACTTTCCGATCATAGCCTGTACGTTGCCGGCTTTATCAGCACGGTATTCAACTTTACCTGCTTTGATCTCGTTGATTGCTTTGGCAACATCCATGGTCACCGTGCCAACCTTCGGGTTAGGCATCAGGCCTTTCGGGCCCAGCAGTTTACCAAGACGGCCAACCTTGCCCATCATGTTCGGGGTTGCAACGCAGACTTCAAAGTCAAACCAGCCGCCCTGAATCTTGGCTACCATATCGTCTCCGCCAACATAATCCGCGCCTGCTGCTTTTGCTTCTTCAGCCTTAGCGCCTTCCGCAAAAACCAGCACCTTTTTGGATTTGCCGGTTCCGTGCGGCAGTACCATAGCGCCGCGAACCTGCTGGTCAGCGTACTTCGGATTGATGCCCAGACGGAAAGATACGTCGATGGAGCTGTCAAATTTGGTGATAACGGTTTTCTTAACCAGTTCTACCGCTTCTTTCGGAGAATAGAACTTGTTCTCATCAATCAGTTTTAAAACGTCAACATACTTTTTGCCATGCTTTTTAGCCATTATAAAATCCTCCCTGTGGTATTAGCGGCTTGCGCCTCCCACTTCTTAGCCTGACTGCGGTCAGTCAGTAATTACGATACCCATGCTGCGGGCAGTGCCTTCAATCATACGGGTTGCTGCTTCCACATCCGCTGCATTCAGATCCTGCATCTTGCTCTGGGCAATTTCGCGGGCTTTATCGCGGCTCAGGGTAGCGACTTTCTTCTTGTTCGGTTCACCGGACGCTTTTTCCAGACCTGCAGCTTTCTTCAGCAATACTGCGGCGGGCGGGGTCTTGGTGATAAACGTAAAGGAACGGTCTTCAAATACAGTAATCTCAACAGGAATGATCAGGCCAACCTGCTGTGCGGTACGGGCATTGAAGTCCTTTACGAAAGCCATAATGTTAACGCCAGCCTGACCCAGTGCAGGGCCAACCGGAGGTGCCGGAGTAGCTTTACCGCCAGGAACCTGTAACTTTACAACCTTAGCAACTTTCTTTGCCATGTTTCTTACACCTCCTTATCATTCAATTTCTTCCACTTGGGTATAATCAATATCAACAGGGGTTTCGCGACCGAACATATCGACCAGCACTTTCAGCTTGCCGCGTTCTGCGTCAATTGCCGAAACAATGCCTTCAAAATTGGCAAAAGGACCGGTCTTCAGGCGAACTCTCTGCTGTAATTGCAAATTAATCTGCGGTCTCGGCCTGGGCTGAATCATCTCTTCGCCCTCTTCCTGAACTTCCTGCCCGTTTGCACTGGCAGCCAGGATACGTCTGACCTCTTCATCCGACAACGGAACAGGCTGTTTGTTATCGGGACCTACAAAGCCCGTAACGCCAGGCGTATTCCGAACCACATACCAGGTACGATCGTCAATGATCATCTCCACCAGTACATATCCGGGGAATACCTTGCGGGTCACAACCCGTTTGTTTCCGTGTTCATCGGCTACAACTTCATTCTCCATGGGGATCATGATATGAAAGATCTTATCGCTCAGCCCCAGAGAATCAACCTTACGTTCCAGATTTGTACTGACCTTATTCTCATAACCGGAATAAGTATGGATGACATACCAATGCCGTTTACCCTTTTCTAACGTTTCAGCATTTTTGTTTTCGTCCATAATCAGCGGGAGCACGCTCCCTTCCTCCTTATCCCTCTTACCGTAAGATGGTTCTGATCAAAATGGAAAAAATCGAATCCGCGACCCAGATACAAAACGCAACCAAAATAACCGCTACCAATACTACAATAGTATTTAAAAACAGTTCCTGCCGCGTCGGCCAGTCCACTTTCTTCAATTCTTCCTTCGATTCACTGATGAACCCGGTAATCTTCCCCACCGTACTTGTTTCGTTTGTCGAAGCAGTTTCCGGAACGGTCATATTTCCACATCCTTGCTATGTGAGCACTTCAAAATCCAAACTTATTTTGTTTCTTTATGAGCAGTGTGTTTCTTGCAGAATTTGCAATACTTTTTAATCTCAATACGATCGGGATCGTTCTTTTTGTTTTTATTGGTCTGATAGTTTCTCTGCTTGCATTCCGTGCAGGCCAATGTAATCAACGTACGCATTCTTGCCACCTCTTTCGAACTATAAAATACAGTAAACTAAATGTCACTAAACGATAATACCACAGTTACCTGTTTCTGTCAATAAATTTACAGAATTTCAGACAGAATCCTTCCGATACCCTCCGGCGCCGGGAAAGTGCAAAAGATAAAAAAACCCACACAAGTTATCTTGTATGAGTTCCTTTACTAAATAAATGGTGGCGGCACACGGATTTGAACCGCGGACACAGCGGGTATGAACCGCTTGCTCTAGCCAACTGAGCTATGCCGCCATAATTTAATGGAGCTGATGACCAGGATTGAACTGGTGACCTCATCCTTACCAAGGATGCGCTCTACCATCTGAGCTACATCAGCGTCATTGCAATATGGTTGCGGGGGCCGGACTTGAACCAGCGACCTTCGGGTTATGAGCCCGACGAGCTACCAACTGCTCCACCCCGCGATAAAAATGGTGGAGAGGGTTGGATTCGAACCAACGAAGCGAAACGCGGCAGATTTACAGTCTGCTCCCTTTAGCCACTCGGGAACCTCTCCATTAAAATCTTCTGGAGCTGACAATAGGAATCGAACCTACAACCTACGGTTTACAAAACCGTTGCTCTGCCAATTGAGCTATGTCAGCATATTTCAGTGACAGTAAGTATAATACATGAAACGTAACGGTTTGTCAACTGTTTTTTTATAATTCTTTTTATCTTTTATAAAAATAAGGCGCACCCGGTACTCCGGATACGCCTTACGGAATACGGTCATTCCTCATCGCCAAAGCTGATGCCAATCGCCCTGGCGGCTTTGATGATCTCGTTATCTCTGGTCACAGATCTTGGTTCAGCCCCGGCTTCCTGCAACGGAACCGCCACAATGGAATCGTTGCGCAGGGAAACCATGACGTTGCTTTCCCCTTTCAGACAGGCCTCAACCGCTGCCACGCCATAGCGGGTGCAGAGCACGCGGTCAAAAGCGGTAGGCGAACCGCCCCGCTGCAGATATCCCAATATCGTACAACGGGCTTCAATGCCGGTCAGTTCTTCCAGCTCCTGCGCCAGCTTGTTGCCAACGCCGCCCAGGCGCACCGGTTCAAAACTGTTCTTTACGATCCGGGCTACGGTCATTTCCCCGCCTTCAGGTTTAGCGCCTTCCGCAACCACAACAATACTGAACATCTTCCCTTCCTGCTGGCGCTTATAGATCTTCTTTGCAACCGCATCCAGATGATAGGGAATCTCAGGGATCAGGATCACATCCGCTCCGCCTGCCACGCCGGAATGCAAAGCGATCCATCCGGCATACCGGCCCATTACTTCCAAGATCATGATCCGGTGATGGGACTCTGCCGTAGTGTGCAGCCGATCAACCGCTTCTGTTGCTACAGCCATGGCCGTATCAAACCCGAATGTCCGCTCGGTGCAGGGCAGATCATTGTCTATGGTCTTGGGAACGCCGATGACTTTTACGCCGCATTCCCTCGCCAGCTGGGCGCCGATGGACAGACTGCCGTCGCCACCGATTACGATCAGGGTTTCGATACCGCGCCTGATAAGGTTCTTTACGATCGTTTCACTCTCATTTGTATAGGTGATCGAACCGTCTTTTTCCACATGTGCAAACTTAAAGGGGTTATCCCGGTTCGTTGTACCCAACACGGTCCCGCCCCGGGGCAGTATACCGGACACATCTGCATAAGTCAGCAGTTTCATCCGGTCCCGGATCAGACCGTTAAATCCGTTCTCAATCCCATAAATCTGATAACCATGCCCTAACGCGGCTTTTACAACCGCATTCAGGACCGCGTTCAGTCCCGGGCAGTCCCCTCCGCCGGTCAGTACTGCCAGCGTACCTTTCACATTAATCATATAGTTATTGTTCCCCAGCCTCAGTCAACATTCCAGATGGTAAATCCTTCTTCCGGGATCCGGATGGATTCGGTTCCGTCAAACTTATCATAGCACAGCATACCGTCTTTGATATATCCCGGCCATGCAGCCACCAGCACAAATTTCTGTCCTAATTCTTTTAAGAGGGCTGCTACGTCCAAATTAAATACCGGCACAAATAAGGTCTGTAAACGATCTAACAAGATAACGTCAGAATTATAGCTGGCAAGGGATTCCGCCATCATAGCAGGAGCTTTTTCATTCCGCTCTTCCTTCGGTACCGCAAGGAACTCTTCGCTGATCAGCATACGGCAGTCTACATAATCCCATTTTTTGTCTTCCGCCGCTTCACGCAGCACCTTGCTTTTTCCGCTCCCGGGCTTGCCAGTTACAAAGATTACGCCCTTGGTTTCTTTGGCTGCTTCAACAATCTTTACAAATTCTTCTGTCTGGTTCATTTTCATTACCTCCTCAATCTGTTAACAGACTCCTATGATATAAAATGCCGGACATTGTACATTTCATAATATCATTAATAATATATATTCGCTGTCTTCAGATAAAATCCTTTAAAGTTTTTATAATTTATTATATTCCTTTTTTTACGCCGCAATGTGTTTCACTTTTATCATTTTCTTTTTGCGGGCGAGGTTTTCCTCTGATGTTTTCTTTTTGACTCAATCGAAAGGATGCAGGAACATACCGTCTGGATATCCGAATCATCCCCATTGAGTTCCTTGTACTTTTCCACCTTTCTTTTCACACGCTGCAGAGCGTTATCTATGGATTTGATATGCCGGTGCAGTTCTTTTGCCGTCTCCTGATACGATTTGCCGTCCAGATAATTCATGAACACTTCCCATTCCAGATCGCTCAGAACGGTATTCATCTTATTTTTGATATCGGTAAATTCCTCCCTGCGTATGATCATCTCTTCCGGGTTTACGATACGCGTCCCGCCGGACAGTACATCCAGCAGCGTCCGGTCCGAATCCTTTTCAAAGATCGGCTTATTGAGAGATACATATGAATTAAGCGGGATATGCTTCTGACGCGTCGCCGTTTTGACCGCCGTAATAATCTGCCGGGTCACGCACAGTTCCGCAAAAGAGCGGAAAGATGCCTGTTTATCATTTCGAAAATCCCGGATTGCCTTGTATAACCCAATCATGCCTTCCTGCACGATATCTTCTCTTTCCGCGCCGATCAGGAAATAGCTTTTCGCTTTCCCCCGCACGAAATTGCGATATTTGTGCAGCAGATATTCCTGCGCCAGCACATTATTGGAAGAATTCGCATATTCTACAATGTCCTCATCTGACATCTTGGCAAATTGGGCATAGGGATCGATGACTCCCTCTTTCATCTATTATGGTCCACCTTTCATTATTTTCCCGGCCGGAAGAACTTCCGACACGCCATCATAATTTAAGGATATACTCATTATACACGACAGGATATCCCAGCGTCAAACAAAACGCAGATTTTCTCCCGCCATTTTTTCAGGCGTAACCACAGGCGCCCGATCGTCACTTGCGCCGCAGCTGTTCCAGATGCACTGCAACCGTATCGCTGATACGTCCGCCTAACTCGCGTCTGCCAGAATTTCCCGGCAGGGCTTCCACCTTTTCTTCGATTTGCTTTTTGGTGCGGTAATACATCTCTCGAAACTCCCGGGCAGAGATGCGGTAGGCGCCGGAACCCAGTACGCTGTCCTGTTCCGCTTTGTCGCTGGTCACTACAAAAACCTTACATCCTTTTCGTGCCGTCTGGTATGTCTGCCTCTCGATCCAGCTGTCGGCAGTCTCATGTTCAGCTGTATATACAACTGTACAGCCGCCGACTGTTTCCGTCGATTCCGGCCCTTTTACATCCATCGCATCAAATACGACAATCGCATCATACCCGTGAAACGCAGCGAATTCCGCCACTTTTCCCGTCAGAATTTCGCGCGCATGTTCCAGATCCTGATCCCTGATACCTGTGAATTCCTGCCAGTTGTTTATGACATTATATCCATCTATCAGATAATACTCTTTCATCTTACACCTTCAGCATGCGCTGCCGTACGACCTCATACATCAAAATCGCACCGGCTGCTGATGCGTTCAGGGAATTCACCCCGCCCTGCATGGGAATGCGGACCAGCATGTCGCAGTTTTCACGGACCAGACGTCCCAATCCTTTTCCTTCGGCGCCAATTACCAACACCACAGGACGGTCAAGATCCGCCTCAAAATGCAGGCATTCCCCGTCCATATCGGCGCCCACGACCCAAAAGCCCTGTTTTTTCAATGACCGTAATGTCTGGGCAATATTTCCAATCTGCACTACCGGCACATAATTGACCGCTCCGGCCGAAATCTTCGCTACCGTCATATTCAACGGGCAGCTCCTCCGTTTCGGCAAAAGAACGCCGTGCGCTCCGGCTGCGTCCGCGCTGCGGATCAGGGCGCCGACATTCTGGGGATCCTGCAGCTCGTCAAGCAGCAACAGGAAAGGTTTATCAGTTTTTTCATACGCCTGCTCCAATATTTCTTCCAGCGTATGAAACGCTACGGGCGCAGCCAATGCCGCCACTCCCTGATGCCGCACTCCTTCGGCCAGTTTGTCCAGCTTTTCCTCCTGGACGAATTCAACGGGGACAGCCGCTTCCCGGGCAGCAGCAATCAGCCTATCTATACTGCCCCCATGCACGCCGTTCCTGATATAAACCTTATTGACCGGCCGTTTACTTGCCAGCGCTTCCAGCACCGCGTTACGTCCCGCAATAATCTCTTCCGCCATATAACTTACTCCTGAAACAAACCGGCAGCGGTATTGCTGCCGGATATAAAGGGAATATCCCCTGCTTTATGATTCTTCATGCGGCAGGAACAGTTCGGACACATCTTTACCTTCTGCCTGATATGCCTTTACTTTGGGCAGGATACCGCAGCTCATCTTACCTTCTTTACAGGTTCCCTTCGCTACGCAGTCCGGGCCTGCCTTTTCAAACAGGATCGGCGCAACCTTACGGCACTCTACCAGCATTTTCCAGGCAAGCTCCCGAATTTCCCACTGGGCCCGGTTGCAGCAGCGCAGATTGAAGAAGTTGTACAGGGAACGGGCGTTAAAGGTACAGACGATCTTCGTTTCCGCCGCGTTGGGCAATACATAGCGGGCATCTTCGTTGGCAATGCCATAATGGTCCGTCAGGTCATTATACAGATCCTGCAGATCCTGCATACAGGCTTCAAACTTTGCCTTCGCTTCCGGAATCGCTGCCACGGCAGGCGGCATAATGGATTCAAAAGCGTGCTCCTTTACATACCGCTGGGACTGCTGGGAATAGGAAGCGATCCGGTGACGCACCAGCTGGTGTGTCAGAACACGGGAAACTCCTTCGATCGCAAAGGTAAACGTAACATGTTCAATAGGTGAGAAATGGCCCATACGCACTAACATGCGTACCAGCCTGGCCGCATCCTCATCGCTCATTTTTTCCTGCAGTTCCGTCACTCCTACCGGAGAATAGCACAGGCGTGCGCTCAATGCTACGGTTTTATCCGGATCCGGAGTATGTCTCAGTAATACAACATTCATAATGATCCTCTCCTTTTTTAAGTTTATCCGGAATTCGATTCCACTCTTTGCTTCTGTTTCCGGTTTTATAAAATCATACTTTTTTCATTTCCCGGGAAATCAGCTGGAATGCCTGTTCAAGCACTTCTACCAGCCTTGCGTCCCGGTCTGTCAGCAGCAGCCAGCCGCACAGCGCCTCAAAAGCAGTTGCCGCATGATACTCGCTGACGCTGGCGCTTTTGGGCGCCATGGACTTTGCGTTTCGTCCCCGGTGGACGATAAACGCCTCTTCTTCCGACAGCCCGGCTTCCATGTCATGCATGGCTTTCGCCTGCATCACTGCCGAGACCATTTTAGCCGCTATGGTATGAATGACCTGGACATGGCTGGAAACTGACAACAGCCGCATCCGGACGTAAAACGTAAAGACACTGTCCCCGATCAGCGCCAGTACGATCGGATTCATCTGATTCGGATCTGGCAACGGCCTGCCTTCTTCCTTGCAAAGGGCCAGCGCCTGTTCTCTTAACTGTTGAAAACGGATAAATTTCACTGTTTTTTCCACCGGGCGCCCTGTGGCGTATCTTCAATCACGATTCCCATTTCGCCCAGCTTATTGCGGATGGCGTCTGCCTGGGCAAAGTTTTTGGCTTTGCGGGCTTCCTGCCGCATATCCAGCAAAAGCTGCATCAGTTCCGCTTCCATTCCGGCTTCGCCGACAGCCGGGGCATCCGCTTCTCCTTCCAGCACGCCAATGATGGAGCAGAATTCCGCAAACACCTTGCTCATCATATCCACTAATTTCCCGTCCGGGGCAATACCTTCGGAATCCACCCGGGCTTTATAGACATTGATCTCTTTCGCCAGGGCAAACATATGGCTGATGGCCAGAGCCGTATTGAAATCATCCCGCATGGCTTCCATGAACTCTTCGCGAAGCTGTTCGATCTTTTTACGAAGCTCCAGGCTTTCTTCCGTGGGTCCGCCGCCGATGATCCTGCGCAACCCGGCCAGGTTCTCTTTGGCAGTACGCAGACGCTGCAGGCTCGCATCCGCCTCTTTCAGTCTTGCATCGCTGAAATCCAACGGACTTCTGTAATGGGTGGACACGATAAAGAAGCGTAAGGTCTCCGGCGCGAAATGAGCCAGGATGTCTTTCACGGTAAAGAAGTTCCCCAGGGACTTGGACATTTTTTCTTCATTTACGGTAATAAACCCATTATGCAGCCAGTAACGGACAAAGGGGTGCACCCCTGTCGCGCCTTCCGACTGGGCAATCTCGTTTTCATGATGGGGGAAGATCAGGTCGCTTCCGCCTCCATGGAAGTCAAAGGAAGAACCCAGATACTTCATGCTCATGGTAGAGCATTCAATATGCCAGCCGGGACGGCCCTTTCCCCAGGGAGAATCCCAGGCCGGTTCACCCGGTTTGGCAGCCTTCCACAGCGCAAAGTCCATGGGGTTCTGCTTCCGGTCGTCAACATCTACCCGGGCGCCTGCCATCATATCATTCAGGTCGCGACCGGACAGGCAGCCGTACCGCTTGAATTTCTCCACACTGTAATATACGTCGCCGTCAACCACATAGGCATAGCCGTTATCAATCAGCGCCTGCACGGTATTGATTATATCCGGAATATGCCGGGATACGCGGGGATAGACCTGCACCCGGCGCACATTCAGTTTATCCATCACTTCAAAATAGGATTCGATATACCGTCCGCAGATATCGCTCCACTGTACGCCTTCTTCATTGGCGGTATTGATGATCTTATCATCCACATCCGTAAAATTCTGGACATGGGTCACATCATAGCCTTCATGCTCCAGAAAACGATGGATCACATCCCAGGTCACAAAGGGCCGGGCATTTCCGATATGGGGATGGTTATAGGGGGTCACGCCGCAGACATAGATGCTCGCTTTTCCGGGGTTCATGGGAATAAACTCTTCTTTTCTGCGGGTCATGGTATTATAAACCTTGATTGCCATTCTTTTCACTCCTTTCGCCTGCCATGTTCTGCTTACATGACCTGCGCGCTGATTGCAATATTCCTGTTACCTTGTGAGGACCTGCCTTTTATAATTGGATCCCTGCTTTTGCCAGACTTGCCAGAATGCGTTTTTCCGTACGAGCCAGCCCAAACAGCGGAATCATCTCCGCCAGTTCCGGCCCGTGCTGGTTGCCGGTAAGGGTAACGCGGATTGGCATGTAGACCTGCTGCCCTTTCAGCTTGTTAGCTTTCTGCACTTTCTTAAAGGTGGCCTTTACCGTATCCCGGTTCACTTCCGGCAGCGCCTTTAATTCTTCCAGCAGCGCCTTCATTACCATGGGTGCGGTCTCTTCTTTTAATACGGCTGCCGCTTCTTCGTTTTCAAACTCAAATTCATCGCTGAAATACATGGCAACTTTTTCCGGGATCTGGGCGCCATAGTCCACCTGGTTCTGAGCCGTAGCTACGACCTTTTTCAGCCATTCCAGCTGTTCACCCTCTTCTGTTCCGGTCATGTACCCGGCCTCTTTCATAAAGGGAACTGCCAGTTCCCAGAAGTCTTCCGCCGTCATCTTGCGGATGTGCTGCCCGTTAATCCAGTCCAGCTTCTTAAAGTCAAAGACCGCCGGGTTTTTAGCCACGCGATCCAGGGAGAATTCCTGAATGGCTTCTTCCATGGTGAAGATTTCCTTCTCCCCGCTGGGGGCCCAGCCCAGCAGCGCCAGGAAGTTGTTCAGGCCTGCCGGGATGTAGCCTTTCTGGCGGTAGGCATCCAGGGAGGTGGCACCATGCCGTTTGCTCATTTTTGTATGATCCGTGCCCAGGATCAGGGAAATATGGCCGAAAACAGGCTTTTCAAAGCCCAGTGCGTCATAGACCAGCAACTGCCGCGGCGTATTGGATAAATGCTCCTCTGCCCGGATTACATGGGTCACGTGCATCAGGCTGTCGTCAATAACAACAGCATAATTATAGGTAGGAATTCCGTCAGATTTAACAATGACAAAATCGCCGATTCCATTGGAATCGAACTCTACGTCGCCGCGGACCAGGTCGTGGACAACGATCTTTTCATTGGGCGGCACACGGAGACGGATGGAAGGCTTGCGGCCTTCCGCCTCATATTTTTCGATCTGCTCCCGGGTCAGGCTTCTGCATTTTCCCATGTACCGGGGCATCTTCCCGTCTTTCAGCAGCGCCTGACGTTCCTCTTCCAGTTCTTCCGGCGTGCAGTAACAGTAATAGGCTTTTCCTTCAGCAAGCAACTGATCTGTATATTTCTTATAGATATCCAGCCGCTCCATCTGGCGGTAGGGGCCGTATGGACCGCCTACGTCAACGCCTTCGTCCCAGTCCAGCCCCAGCCACTTTAAGGCATTTTTAATGTTCTCTTCCGATTCCGGAGTAGAACGTTTGCGATCCGTATCTTCAATACGAAGCACCATCTTTCCGCCCAGCTTTCTGGCCAGCAGCCAGTTAAACAGAGCGCTGCGGGCGCCTCCGATATGGAACGGCCCGGTAGGGCTTGGTGCAAAACGTACGCGAATTTCCTGTGACATTAAGATCCCTCCAAAATTTTGATAGTTTATTATTATTGTTTTTATTCAATATATGCCAACAATCCACTTCATGTATGGAAGCGCCGGTTCATTGGTATAAACGCCTGCCAACGCTTTTTTCTGTTCCTGTATTCTCATTACAGATTTCCGGGTTCAGTTTCTTATCAGGCTGGCTATCGCTTCTGCGGCGATTCCTTCGCCCCGTCCGGTAAATCCCAGTTTTTCCGTAGTAGTCGCCTTTATATTGACTGCGCCGGCATCAATCCCCAGATCCTGCGCTACCGTTTTTTTCATCTGTGGAATAAAGGGCGCCAGCTTCGGACGCTGGGCAATGATGGTCACATCTACATTATTGACCTTCCAGCCTTCCGCGTCCAGCAGTTTCACAACCGTTTCCAACAGCATTCGGCTGTCTGCCCCTTTGTAGCGGTCATCCGTATCGGGAAAGTGCTTGCCAATATCTCCCAGAGCAGCGGCTCCCAGCAGCGCATCCATCAGCGCATGCAGCGCCACATCCGCATCACTGTGCCCCAACAGCCCTTTTTCCCAGGGAACGGCAACGCCGCATAAAACCAGCGGCCGGCCCTCTACCAGCGCGTGAACGTCAAATCCGGTCCCTACGCGAAATTGTATCATGTATTTCTCCTTTATGCCAAATCTATTTCCCGGGCAATTCCCCCGCCCCGCCGACCCTGCGTTTTCTCAGGATCTCTTCCGCCAGCAGCAGATCTTCCGGAGTCGTTACCTTGATATTTTCATAAGAGCCTTCCGCCACCGCTACCGGATAACCGGCCGCTTCTGCCAGTGACGCGTCATCGGTTACGGCAAAAGGATGCTCTTTCAGATACGCATAGGCTTTGCGAAGTATGTTCACCTCAAAAATCTGCGGCGTCTGTACAGCGCACAGGGAACTCCGTTCCAGTGTTGACACGACAAACCCGTCCGAATCAGTCACTTTAATCGTATTCTTGACCGGAACAGCGGCAATGGCCGAACCGCACTGCCTGGCCTTTTCCAAGGTCCGAAGGAAAACGTCCCTGCCGGCAAAAGGCCTGGCGCCGTCATGGACGGCTACATAGCCTTCCGTATCTGTCACCAGGGCCAGCCCGTTGGCTACCGAATCCTGCCGTTCTTTTCCGCCGACGGCAACCTTCCATTCTATTGTCGCGAAATGCTCCGGCTGATACCGGTTTATCAAAGCTTCTGTTTCCGAAACTTCCCCGGCTCCCACAACGACAACCGCGTTCCGTACCAGACCGGTTTCTGCCAGCATCTTCATACACAGTATCAGCAAGGGCATCCCGCCGATACAGGCGAAAGCCTTGTTTTTTCCCAGCCCAAGCCGTTTGCCGACACCGGCTGCCGGCACAATTACTGTCAGGGAGTCTTTCATCTTTCCTCCATATCGTTTACAGTCAGCAAAACCTGACATATAAGGAAACACTGATTAAATGAGTTTGTATGCTTGCCGAGGACGCAAATTAAACAGTATATCCTTAAAGAACGGTTACATCGGATTTCTCGCCACCTTGGCGAAGATCATACGTCCGGCCGAAGTCTGCAGTACCGACGTTACAGCCACTTTGATCTTGTTGCCGATATATTTGCGGCCGCCTTCTACCACGATCATAGTCCCGTCCTGCAGGTATGCGATAGCCTGGCCGTTTTCTTTTCCTTCCCGGAGCAGGTACGCCGTCATCTCCTCGCCGGGAATGACCACCGGCTTCATGGCATTGGCCAGATCGTTGATGTTCAGGATCTGGATTCCCTGTATGGAGGCTACCTTGTTCAGATTAAAATCATTGGTGACGATGACCGAACCCGTATCTCTGGCCAGCGCGATCAGTTTGCTGTCAACATCCTGGAACATATCGTATTCGATATCCTTCACCACGACCACATGGTGGAACATGTCCTGCATCTCCTGGATCAGGTCCAGCCCGCGCCGTCCTTTTGCCCGCTTCAGGTTATCTGAAGAATCGGACAGACGCTGCAGTTCATCCAGCACAAAGTGAGGGACCACCAGATTCCCTTCCAGGAAACCGGTCTTCAGTATATCCGCGATGCGCCCGTCTATGATCACGCTGGTATCCAGCAGCTTATTGCCAGCTGCCAGTTCCGCAGGCATTGCCGCGACATCTACCACCGTGTCTTCCGGCAGCGGTTCTTCGCGGCTCTCAGTTATTTTATCCCCAACGTTCTCTCTGGAACGGGAGCGGTAAAACAGCCCCAGAATATCCTTGCTCTTGTGCAAAGCCACCTTGGCGCCGGTTAGGGCCAGGACCAGACTCAGCACAATGGGGATATAGGAACCGACAATAGGCAGCCGGGAAAAGGGCGCTCCAATCAGATTCGCCAGAATCAGGCCTACCAGGACGCCGATCAGGGACACGATAATGTCCGCAGACGGCGCTTTGGCCAGCACCGACGCTACCATCTCGGAATATTTCAGCAGGTATTTAATGATGAACGGCGTAATGACCCAGCCAATCCAGCTGAAAAACATGACGCTTAGAATCGCAAAGAGCCAGTGAATGTACGAATAACCCAGCAATCCTTTGGAATGCACGTTATAGCCGATCAGGAATGAAATATGCGGAAGCAGCTGCTCCATAAGAATAAGTCCGGTTACTGTTAAAATGACAGCTATAGCGATAGTGAGTATTCTCCGTAGCATGATTTTCCTCCTTTCTTTCAGAATGTAAGCATGAAACAGATACTATTTACCCATCATACTTATTTTTATATTTTACTACAGATTTTCATTTAATAACAGAGCAAAGGCGATTATTTCACAAAAAAATGCCAGAATTTACATTCCGGCATCTTTGTTATTCAAGGAAACCCTAATCAACTGTATCGCCCTGCCCATATCCAATCGCGGTACACTTTTAATTTCAGGTTATATTCAACGCGCTGTCAATCCATTTTTCAGCAGCATCAAGACTGCTGTTATTCACAATCATAATCTCGCTGGCCAGTATCTGCCTGGCATTAGCTAACAGGCGCCTTTCCCCTGTCGACAATTTCTTCTGACGATCCTGCCTTTCCAGAATACTGATCACCTCGGCCAGGTCCATCACATCTCCGCTCTTCATCTTATCAATATAAATCGTAAACCGACGATTCCATGTTATGCTCTTATAATTGTTATCAAATTCCGTTTCCAAAACCTTCTTGATGGATTTCAGTTTCGTTTTCGGAATAATCGGGCGCAGTCCTACCTTTTCCATGTTACAGAGAGGAATGCGTACTTTCATATTGCCAATAAGCATGGAAAGAACGAGATATTGAGTTGGTTTTTCTTCGTATACCCGCTCTTCAACCGATTCCACCAGCGCAGCGCCGTGCATCGGATATACTACTTTATCCCCAACCGAGAACATGGGGCACCTCCGCTATAGATTACCCGTAATAAATCAAAATTTCAAAAACTTCAATAAGTAAAAGTCTGTTGACACGTATATTATAGCATGATTTTTTTGCCCCGTCAAAATTTTTTATTATATATCAGCATAGGAATACTGTCAATATCTTTTTATACCTTCTTTGATGATTTTTTCGACACCGTTAAATCCTGTCACGAAAACATAGCGTGAATCGCTTCTTCTACCGTTTTTACCTTAAGGATAGTTCCCTGAAATCCATCCGGCAGACGCAGCGTTGCAGAGGGTACGATAAAGCGCCGGAACCCGAGCTTGGATGCGTCCATAATCCGTCGTTCCATGGCCGGGACGCGGCGGACCTCCCCGGTCAGCCCGATTTCACCGAATACCATCATTCCCCGGGGGACGGGGCGGTTTCGATAACTAGATACCAATGCCGCAAGTACCGGAAGATCCGCAGCAGGTTCGCTGACCCGGATCCCTCCTACGACATTGATGTACGCGTCATAAGTGCCAAAGTCCATCCCCATCCTGCGTTCCAGCACCGCTATCAGCATGTTGACCCTGTTATAATCAAACCCCACTGCGGTCCTGCGGGGCATACCATAGGGCGTTCTTGCCGCCAGTGCCTGGAATTCCAGCATAATGGGGCGGTTCCCCTCCATGCAGCCGCCGATCACGGCGCCAACAGTTTCCGCTTCCCGTTCTTCCAGAAACAACCCCGCCGGGTTAGACACTTCCTCCAATCCGCCCTGCTCCATGGAAAAAATACCGCACTCCTCTGTAGAACCGAAACGGTTCTTTAAAGCACGCAGTACACGGAATGCATAACTGCGGTCCCCCTCAAACTGCAACACCGCATCCACCATGTGTTCCAGCAAACGGGGTCCCGCAATGTTTCCGTCCTTCGTCATATGCCCGATAAGCAGCACCGCGGTTCCTGTGGTTTTTGCATAGCGCAGCAGCCTTGCCGTACATTCCCGAACCTGTCCCACGCTGCCGGCCGCCGTCTCCAGATCGCCGGTATACATGGTCTGGATTGAATCAACCACCAACAGGGATGGCTGTTCCTGTTTCGCCTGCAATAAAATGCCGCCGATCTCCGAAGCCGTCATGATAAGAAGCGAATCGGTGCAATCGCCCAGCCGGGCTGCGCGCATGGCGGTCTGTTCTTCAGACTCCTCCCCGGATACATATAACGTTTTGATGTTTTTCTGGCTAAACCGCATAGCCACATCCAACAGGATGGTGGATTTCCCGATTCCGGGATCCCCGCTGAGGAGAATCAGGCTGCCGGGTACAATGCCGCCGCCAAGCACCCTGTCAAACTCACGGATGCCTGTTTCCATCCGCGTCACCGGTTTGGCTGAAACGCTGCTGATGGTCCTGGGCCTGCTGCTTTCTATAAATGAAACGTACCCCTGGTCCCTGGTTTTTGTTTCCATCTGTTCAACCAGCGAATTCCAGCTTCCGCACTCCGGACATTTCCCCAGCCAGGATGATGTTACATAGCCGCATTCCTGGCAGACATAGCTGATCTTAGCTTTTGATTTAGCCACAATTCGTTTCCCCCTGTACAGGCACCATATTTTCTTCCGCACAGGTTTCCTTCATGCGGGTAAAACTGAAGTCGCCGCCGATGACATCGATCATGATCTCATCTCCGTCCGTAAATGTCCGCTCCAGATACAGATCCGCCAGCTTATCCTCAATATCTTTCTGCAGGGCACGGCGCAACGGCCGGGCGCCGTAACGGATATCCATTCCTGTTTCCAGCAGCCTGTCCCTGGCAGCCTGGGTCACGCGCAGCCGCATCCCGGTATCCTGCAGGCGCTTTTGAAGCTCTTCCAGCATTTTGTCAACGATCTGCGCCAGTTCTTTCTTGCCAAGCGGATCAAACACAACGGTTTCATCCAGACGGTTCAGGAATTCCGGACGGAAAATATCCCGGATCCCCTGCAGCACATTCTGTTTCTGACTCATGACCCCGGCCTCGGCCGTCGCCGCAAACCCCAGGCTATGTTTATCGCTCATCAGCTCGGCGCATGCGTTGCTGGTCATCAGAATCACGCAGTTGCGAAAATCAACCGTTACCCCCTGCCCGTCTGTGAGCCGACCATCTTCCATAATCTGCAGAAGCAGGTTAAAGATATCGGGATGGGCTTTTTCGATTTCATCCAGAAGGATGATGGAATACGGACGATGTTTAACAGCTGAAGTCAGCCGTCCGCCTTCCTCGTACCCGACATAGCCGGGAGGGGCGCCGACAAGGCGTGACGCCGTGTGTTTTTCCATATATTCGCTCATATCGAACCGCAGCAGAGCCCGTTCATCTCCAAACAGGTTCTCCGCCAGCGCTTTGGCCAGTTCCGTCTTCCCCACGCCGGTCGGCCCCAGGAACAAAAACGAGCCAACAGGCCTGTGCGGATCTTTCAAACCTGCCCGGGCACGTCGCACAGCCTGGGCCACGGCCTTTACGGCTGCATTCTGCCCGACGATCCGTTCATGCAGCGCATGCTCAAGCTGAAGCAGATTTCCCGATTCTGCCGCGTTCAGCCGCGTCAGCGGGATATTGGTCCAATGGGAAATGATCTGGCGCACCGTATCCGCGTCCACTACCGGATCACCCATCTCACCGGAAAAATCCCTGCTGCTGTGCAGTTTAACCGATGCACAGGCTTCATCCAGAATATCGATCGCCTTATCCGGCAGATTCCGGTCCGGCAGGTACCGGTCAGACAGTTTGACCGCCGCCGCCAGCGCCTCTTCCGTCACACGCACATGATGATACTTTTCATAGCGGTCACATAAATGCTTCAGTATCCGCAATGCGGCATCGACATCCGGCGCGTCAATACGGATCGGCTGAAAACGCCTCTCCAGCGCCGCATCCTTTTCCACGCTCTTACGGTAATCCTCCAGCGTGGTAGCGCCAATCACGTGCAGTTCCCCTCTGGCCAGCGCGGGCTTGATAATGTTGGCAATATTCATATTTCCGTCGCCGCCGTTCATCAGCATCTGCAGTTCATCCATAAAGAGGATAAGGCGGGGACAATATTTTACGGCTTCAATGATCTTCTGCATCCGCTCTTCCAGTTCTCCCCTGTACTTGGCACCAGCCACAACGGATCCCAGTTCCAGGGAAAAGATGATCTTATCTGCCAGAAAATCGGGAACCTCATGATTTACAATACGCTGCGCAAGGCCTTCTGCCACAGCGGTCTTCCCCACACCTGACTCGCCAATGAGGACCGGGTTGTTTTTGGTCCTGCGGCACAGGATCCGCATCAGGTGTTCCAATTCCTTTTCCCTGCCCAGAACCGGATCCAGCTTGTCCTTCGCTGCCAGTTCATTCAGGTTTCTGCCAAAGCCCTTCAGCAGTTTCAGGGCTTTCTGCAGTTCCGCTTCTGCTTTCTCTTTCTTAGCCTGCGATTTGAACTTATTATTCTCTGGCAAAACATGGGATGCGATAAACTCTTCGTGCATCATCGCCTGCACACGGTTCATGCTGATATTGAACCGACCCAGCACACGGGAGGCCACGCAGCCAGCTTCAGCCAACAGCCCCAGAAGCACATGCCCGGAGCTTACCAGATACAATCCGTCCGCATCAGCGAAGGATTTCGCATACTGCATGGCTTGCGACGCTTCTGCTGAATACGATACAGGCGGCGCGTCTTCCACCGTTTTCCTCATCCACGTTTCCAGTTCCCCCAGCAACGTGTACTTGTCTACACCGCAGCGCAACAGCAGATGCGCCGCCTGGCTCGACGGTTCCTGCAGCATTGCCCACAGAATGTGTTCGGTTCCAATCTCTTCCTGCCGGCGCTGGGTCGCGACCCTCCGTGCGGTAGCCAGGATCTTTTCCGCCGCATCTGTATAAAAGTGATTCTTTTGACCATACTCCTCTTCGTAATTCCGTTCCGCCAGTTTCCGCAGCGGCTTAAATATCTCTTCCAGTATGTTGCGGGTCTCTTTTCCGCCCTGGCCCGCCAATACGCCTTCCGCCGCAAATTCGCGGGCGCAGGATTCGCAGAGCCATTTGCTTACCCGTTTGTCATTTACCACGCAAACTACGTTTACCGTGGCTTCCCTTTTTCCACAACGTTCACATAACATCAGTATCCTCCTGTCGTCTTTCAGACGCAACAGTATCTAAGGAAGCGCCGATCAATTCATTTGCACGTCTGTCCGCGCTTCCCTGATTCCTATTTCACTATTACCCTGCCTTTACCATGCGGTCGACTGCTTCGCGCAAGATCCGGCGCTTGTCCCGTTCCGAGACATCCATGATCCCCATGAGGTAATGCAGCAGTTCGTACTCCCTGTCCGTCAGCATCCGGTTCGAATGCCAGTATTGCAAGATCTCCTCAACAGAAGGTTCCTGTTCCTGCTCTTCCACCGGGAGTATGCGGACGATGCGGATAAAACCGCCGCTGCCGCGCCGGGATTCAACCAGATACCCTCTTTCCGGGGTAAACCGCGTGCTCAGCACATAACTGATCTGGGACGGAGCGCACGACAGGCGATCCGCCAGTTCATTCCGCTGCACCAGGACTGTATTCTTGCTGGCAGCCAACAGTTGTCCTACGATAAAGCTCTCAATTGCATCCGCCATATTTTTCATGATCGACCCTGCTTTCTTCATTATTATTTAGGTCATACTCTGGGGTGTTATATTGATATTATATTTGACTTTTTGACTTTACGCAAGTATTGACCTTAAAATTTCACAAAGTCGTCGAATATGGCAGGATTGTGTTTCATATATAACAAATAATACAAAAGTCCTCTGTATTTCCATCTCTTCCAAGATTTCCATGCAGAGGACCTGTTTTTATTCAGTTTTTACTCAACATCCATAAAAGCCGCCATCGCCCGATCCGGGTACCCCACAGACAAAAATCCACGGATACGGAAATTCCTTACCCTTTAGCCAGTTCTGCCTTCATGATCCGCTTATAGGCTTCCACGCCGGGCTGGTCATAGGCGTCCACATCGGCCAGTTCGCCTTCATACGCAATGCTGTACATCAGGAACATCAGAAGCTGCCCGACATAGCGGGGGGCCAGTTCCGGCAGCACATAACGGGCATTCAGCCGCCCGTCTTCTGTCAGCGCGGTCTCATTCGCCGTCAGGGCTGCCTTCAGCAATACATTCATTTCTTTATCTGCATACAGGGCAAACGCTTTTTCCTGCGGGAACGGATTTTTAACGATAATCTGTTCCGCCGGCTTTTCCACTTCCAGGAACTGGATCACCTTGTTACGTTTGCCATCCTGATGCTGTTGCGTCATGGAATGCATGTCCGTCGTTCCTACGGCCACTACCGGAGTGCGTCCGTAATACACCGTCTTCCCATTGCGGTCCGTCCGTTTTCCCAGCGATTCCGCCAACAGCTGCACATACCAGGCGCCCAGGCACTGGAGGGCGTCGCCGTATCCCATCAGAACCTCTATATCAGCGCCCAGCTTCTCCGCAGCCAGATATTTCAGGGAAGCATTCAGCAACGCCGGATTGTCGGCACCTTCTGTAGCCAGGCACAGCTCTGACATCTCCCGCGCGCCTTCTAACAGGGAACGGATATCATATCCCAGCGCCGCGCACATGAGAAGACCGGGATTGCTTAAGATGCAGAACCGGCCGCCAATTCCTTCCGGGATACT
>Ga0247608_10001608_pt1 | contig 30592 bp, 36 predicted proteins | sample 176DNAGHGlowgp2_FD_193490 | JGI IMG/M metagenome (GOLD analysis project Ga0247608, IMG submission 193490) | Sheep rumen microbial communities from Palmerston North, Manawatu-Wanganui, New Zealand - 1766 DNA GHGlow gp2 | ecosystem: Host-associated > Mammals > Digestive system > Stomach > Rumen ...
TACATTTGATAACCATTTAAATCACCAATATAATTGTACCATATAGTACTATTTATATCAATATAAAAGGAACAAATTGTTCCTTCTTAATATCTTAATCTTACGACCATTCTATTTAATAATATGTGCTGTTATAATCGTATAACTATAAGAGTTAATAGTAATCTTAATATTATCAATTTCGCAATACCAATTCTTTCCTTGTTTATAAATATTACAGTTGTTATCTAATACTTTACTTTTACAAAATTCAACTACATTATTTGTATCTAATTTTAGATTCTTTTTAATTCTATCAATACCCATTTCAGTAGTATGAACTTTATCTATATTCTGTAATAACACTTCTTGATTCATTTCTATCAACTCCTAATATCTTAAATATTATGATCTAATTTATAAATCGTAATTTATCAATATCTGTTGCCATATATCAGTTTAGCTTGCTCTGTATATTTCTTCACGAACTCAGTTTTTGCATTTGTATAATCATCTCTATTATGTTCGTATTCTTTCCATAACGAAAGTTTTAATTTCTCATATTCTTTCGCAATATCAGGAAACTCAATAAGATAATCTCTAAAATACAATTCATTATTATCACCTGCATATCTTAAATGCAAATGAAATGTACGTTCTGCAAAACCGTTTTCTGTATACCCTTTATTGAAAGATAATCTGTTCTCACTTTGTGACATACAAATATAGCCGTTTTTAATAATCAAATCTTTATAATCAAACAAATTGTCTTCCCCTGGAATTTCAACAAGAATATCAATAATTGGTTTTGACCATATAGTAGGTATTGCCGTACTACCAATATGACTGATTCTACACATTTTGGAAAGAGCATTTTTTAAAAGAGTTTCTTCCTCCAAATACCAGTTTTTCCAACATTCTTGGTGTTCTACCAAAACAATAGGAAACAACTGCCACAATTCCTCCAATGTTATTTCTGATAAATTCTTTCTCATTTATCTCACCTACAAATTACTATTTATCTGTCTGTTTAATTATACCATGTTTTCAGGCATGTTTTCATTAACTTGATAATCGGAATAATACTATTTTACGAACAAAAAAGACTAGATTACTCTAGTCTTTAATATTATTATTTAGATTTCTTAGTTGTAGTCTTCTTAGTAGCTTTTTTTGCTTCTTTTTCAGCAGCTTTTTCTTTGATTGCAGCTTGTCATTCCATGTGGCTGGGGGGGTTATTTCCCTTTGTTTGGCCGTGTAATAATAACTATTTCTAAAGGAGAGTTAAAGCCCTGAAAATCAAGGCAATAATCAATTTTATGCTATCGAAATATTTGTTAAAATCAAGATATAAAAAGGAATAAAAAACAGAAAAAAAATAAATAATAGAATTACTTATTATGAAGGTCGCTGTTACAGGGGGGTTATAAGTAATTCGTTTATTATTTTAAACCTTTATAAATTTTCAAAGAACATTTAAACAATACTATTTTATAATTTTATTAAACAAATATTTTAACCCATATGCTTTCTTTTTGTTTAATTGTTTTTATATCTATAATATCTTTATATTTATATATATCTTTAGGTTCAACATATATATTTCCTATATAATTTTCTAAATTATTGTTTTTTAGATCTGATAATATAGTTTTATCATATTTTCTTAATTTTTTTAATTCGTTTAAATAATTTAAATGCCATTCAATACAATCTTTTCTTATTATTATCTTATTGGTAAATTTATCTATAAATGAAGTTGTGTAGTTACCTTTGGCTTCATATAAGCTATTTTCAACATCTTTTTTTAATTGTTCGATTCTATCCTTTACTGTTTCTATTGGAACACCTTTAGATGATTCTAATTCAATTTTATTTTGTAAGTACATTTCTAATTCTTTATCTAATTCTTCTCTTGTTTCCTCGTATTCTTCTTTAGTTATTAATTTACTTATCAATGCATTTAATAATTCTTTTTTCTTATCTTTCGTTTTATCAATTCTTTCTTCAAACACTTTTATTTCTTTTGATAATTCAGTTTTAGAATTTAAAGACTGTATAGTTTGCTCTATAGATTTATTTATTTCTTGTATAATCCTTTTATTTTCTCTACATAAAGTTGAATACACTACATTCGCTGCTACAACTAGTTTCCATTCTTGTATTTCTTTAATGTCGCAAGAATCTTCTATAGGTAATCCTTCATTTAATCTAGATTGTTTAGAACCGTTAACCTTTTGATTATTACATTTAAAATGATATGTTTTAGTACCATCTTTTAATGTATTATTCTTTCTCCTACTTAAAGTAGAACCACAATCGCACTCTAATTTTTTACTCCAAAAGTTTACAGCAGTTCTTTTTCCTATAATCTTATTATTTTTATCTTTTATTGTTTTTTCAGATATTATTTTTTGAACCTTATTAAAATCTTCTTTACTAATAATTGGAACGTGTTTTCCCTCTACAACAATCTGTTGAACTTCTCCACGATTCTTTCTCTTTTTTTGTTCAAGATAATCCTCTACGAACTCTTTTCTATATACTATTGTCCCACAATAGAATGAATTTTGAAGAATTCGTAAAATACTGGCTGGATGCCATTTTTTTAAACCTGTTGAAGTTCTATATCCCCTTTTTTCAAGTTCTTTACTAATTTGTCCAGATCCTTTACCTTTTAAATATTCATTAAATATAAATCTAACAATTTCAGCTTGTTCTTCATTTATAACCATCATGTCTCCTACTTTATCATATCCTAAAATATTTCCAGTTCCATAGAAAACACCATTTTCAAAAGATATTTTCATTCCCGCTTTAACTCTTTGAGATGTCTTTTTACTTTCATTTTGTGCTAATGTAGCCATAATCGTTAGTTTTAATTCACCATCTTCATCATTGAAAGTCCAAATATTATCTTCAGTAAAATATACTTCAACTCCCATTTTTTTTAGCTTGCGAGTTTCTTGAAGTGTATCAACTGTATTTCTTGCAAATCTAGAAACTTCACGAGTAACAATTAGATCAAACTTACCATTTTCTGCATCTTGCATCATCCTCATAAAATTTTTCCTTTTTTTAGTTGATGTTCCTGTAATACCTTCATCAATGTATCTATCATATATCTCCCAATCTGGATGTTTTGCTAACTCATCATCATAATACTGAATTTGATTATCTAATGCAGATAATTGAGCTTCATGTTCGGTTGATACTCTTGCATAAATTGCAACTTTTCTCATATTATCTCATTCCTTTCAATAAAGATTCTTTCACAAACTTTACAAATTGTTAAATGTACTAATTTATAATTCTAGCTAATGTATTTTTTATTATATTTCTTTTCTCTTCGTATGTTATTTTTCCATTTTCACTTAAAATATCACATAATATGTTTATCACACTTTTATTTATTTCGTTTTTTGCTTCTTTTTGAGATTCGATGAAGTTCTCCATTTCTGGTCTCTTATTTATATCTATAGTTTCCGTTTTCATAAATGACCTCTTTCAATTTAATATCTATTTCTGCTGCTCCTGAAATCTTACGATAAAAATCTGTTAATTTTTCAATAATCATTTTTCTACTTGAACCACCAACAATCATAGTTATTGGATTCTCATCATTCAAATAAATAAAAGCTTTATACATCTTTTTCATAATATTTATCCTCCAAATATTTATCAGCTTCACTAGCAACCCTACAACATGAATATATGAGCAATAAAAAAAGACCTATAAGTAGGCCTAAAACAATTTTGAAAACCATCTTTATTTTCCTTTCATTAAAAAAGCACCTTTATTGGTGCTACTTTTTTTAATCTTTATTTTATATTCAGGATTCCATGATATTAGTCTATCAATATCTATGTTATCAGAATTTAGATCATCAATCAGTCTTTCAGCTCTATTTACTGCTTCTTTTTTATTTTTAGCAGGTACTGATAAAAAAGAAGTCTGCATTTTTTCTATATATACCAAATATTCTTTCATTATTTTTCTCCTTTCAAAACTGCTATGTCTAATGCTAAAGCAAATTTTATGGTTGCACTTTTTCTTATGGCTGATATTGTATTTATCGTTACATTTAATACTTCACAACAATCGCTTTCTGTTAAACCATCAAAATATATTGACTTAAAACATATCTGTTCATCTTCTCTTAGGTTTTTTAATATCGTTTGAATAATTTCATAATACTCTTTAACTTGTTCCTCTGTATCAATTTTTTTTATAACATAATTTTCAACTGGACTCAAAGGATTATTAATATGCTGAATGTTTACTTCCCTTATTCTCATCCCAATTGATGGAGGACTAATATTTTTGTATTTGAAAACAAGTTCATAGAGTGGATCCATAAAGCGATCCACATTTTTTTTAGTTGCTACATAATTATACTTACTAATTGCTTCACTACTAAGTCTTTTAAATCCAATCATATTATCCCTCCCTAAAAGAAAAGAAGAGAAATATTTAGCAGTCAGTTTGACTGTATGTACTTCTCTTCTTTATAGTATTTGGATTCGTTTTTTGTGGAATGTTCTCCAGATTTTAATCTAATATAATTATATTGACTTCTAGATTTAAAATAAACCATAGAACCACCCCACTATAATCCATTAAATTGATTACTATTCTAATGCATGAGAATGGTAAAGTCAATATAAAAAAATAAAATGAGGTAATTTCTCTCGACAACTACTTCATTTTACTCAATTATAGCACACCATTAATAATTGTAAACTCAAATAATTCACAAATTTTTTCCCATATTTTTCACAATGCTGATTTTTCTTTTATTTTATCAAGGTTTCCTGATTTAGCTAGTGTTAAAATTTCTTTGTAATATTCTTTGGCTTCAATCAAGTCTCTAAATTCTTTGAGCAATAATTTAGAGGCTACTTTCTTTTCACCTTTAACATACAAATATACTTCAAAAGAATCATCTTCGTATTCATTAATAATTGCTCCAATTTCGTAATTATCAAAATTAATCTCTTCAAAAATATAAATTTCTTTTTTATCTGAATTTCTATTCTCAATTGATACTTTTTTTAATTGCTCTATTTTATTTTCAACATCCATTTAAATCACCATAATTTAGATATTATCTTCTAATAAGTATTTAATAAATATTATATAAGTATAATATAACTATTTCCTTACTAACCATATAATAGACTATTTCATATTTCTTGTAAATAAGAAAATCACATTTTCCTTACCTTTCAGGTATAAAGACATTCCTTACCCTTTAAGATAAGATTATTTATGCATAAGGAGGTAAGTTAATCGTGAATTTAAAGGAAATTCTTTCCATCAACTTGAGATATTATAGAAAAAAATATAGCTTATCTCAGGAAAAGTTTGCAGAAGTTATTGGAACTTCTCTATCTCACTTAAACAAAATGGAACAACAAAAGGTAGATGTTAAGCTTTCTACTATAACTAAATACGCTGATAATTTAAGTAAATTTGCTAAAGTTACTATTGAACCAATTGATTTTCTAAATAAGGATAAATCAAGGATAACAAATTATTCTAGAATAGATGAAAAGAAGTAGAACCAATCTACTTCTTTTTTATAATTGTTCGATTAAAGCATATAATTTTTCTATCTTTTCAACTATTTTTTTTTGCTCTTCTAGAGGTGGGATAGAAACCTCTATTTTTTTTAAGTCGTTTGAAGTAACTGAAATAAATGTTGTACCTTTCGCCATTTGGTTTATTTCTTCATATTTCTTCTTTAAAGTCCAATACAAGAAATTATTGTTTATATTTTCTTTTGGTACAAATGCACATAATCCTCTTCCTAAACAAATTTTATTTTGGGTTATATTTATATCTCCAACCGGTGCACGAACAGACATAACAATAGTGTTTTTTTCAACTACTTTTGTTGGGCTATTTGTATATATCCCGCTACTATTCAAATATTTGTTCCCAAAGAATTTTTTTCCTTGATGAAATTCTATTCCGTCCTCTAATTCATTCAAACTATCTCCACTTGGAGATTGTCCCATGATTATATTACATGTATCTAAAATATTTAAAATAGGCCATTCTTTGTTGAACACATCCTTAAGGATTTTTCCTTTTAATATATTTTTTAATTTTTCTTTTTCTTGGTCGTTCTTTTCTTTATTATCTATTAAATCGAACATCTTATCTATTCTTTCAACCAATTCTTTTTGTTTTAAAATCGATGGAACCGGTATTGGAATTTTGATTAAGTTATTCTTACTTATTCTAATTCTAGTCGTACCAGATGACTTAAGTAAAATCTTTTTTTGTACATCTTCAGAAAGAAAGCAATACATCAAATACTTATTGTAGTATTTTTCTTTATCCTCTTTTATCCAGCAAACATCAACAGAGGTTAATAATCTCCCATCTATTTTAGGAACCAAGCAGCAATTAAACTGATTATTATTTATAAATCTATTAAGCAATAAATCTCCTTCATTTATTTCAGAACACTTTATTCTATCAAAGGTATCATCATCAATATATTTGAATGGCTTATCTATATATATTCCCATTCCAATACTTCCTAATTGAATAAGTTTATTATTAGAATTTTGACACATATCATCTGATAAAATCCAATCACCATCTCCAATGTTCTTTTTTTCTACTAATTCAGCTAAAGTAGTAACTGGATAATCTTTATCAGTAATAAACTTACTTAATATTCTTCTTTTTAATAATTCGTTACTAATCATTTTAGCATGTCCTCTAACTTTGAAAGAATATCTGAATTTTCATTAGTAATTTTTTTCATTTTATCTATTATTTCATCGATAGAATAAGATTCTGTTTCATCAACCTTACTTGGATTCTTTAAATCTAAATTATAATTTTTTAAATCTTCAACTTTAACAAGCCACGCTTGTTCATTCTCAACACGGTTAGTCCACCACTTTCTAACTTTATCAAAATGTTGTTTCTTAATAGGATTTGTTTTCGTAAATCTTGAAAGGCCGTTTGGAAGTTCTAATTCATAGAACCATATTTCTTTTGTTCCTTTTGGATCTCTATTGAAGAAAAGTAAATTAGTTGTAATTGATGTATATGGTGCGAAAACACCCTCAGGGAGTCTTACGATTGTATGTAAATTGAATTCCTTTAATAACTTTGCCTTAATGTTATTTTTAACACCATCTCCAAACAAAATACTATCTGGAAGGACTATACCGGCACGACCATTATCTGATAACTTTTCCATAAGTAATGCCATGAATAAATCTGCAGTTTCTTTTGTTTGAAATTCTTTTGCAAAATTAGAAGAAACACCATCTTCTTCAATTCCACCATAAGGAGGATTAGTAACAATTACATCTACTTGTTTACTATCACTAAATCCAGAAACTTCTCCTGTTAGAGAATTTCTATGTTCTATGTTCGGAATATCAATTCCATGTAATAACAAATTAGTCATACATAAAGCATATGGAAGTTGTTTTTTCTCAATACCTTGAATATTCTTTTGAATCTTTTCAACATCATCGGCACCATTGATTTGATTTGTATTTTCAAAGTGCTCAATAGTGCATGTTAAGAATCCACCAGTACCACAAGCAAAATCAAGAATTCTTTCATTTACTTTTGGGTCAACCATTTCAACAACAAATTCTGTAACTGGTCTTGGTGTGTAAAATTCTCCGGAACTACCGGCACTTTGCATTTCAAGTAACATACCCTCATAAATATCATTGAAATCGTGTCTTTCTTTATTAACATTAAAATTTGTATTGTTTATTTCATTTATAACTTGTCTTAACAAAGTACCACTTTTCATGTAGTTATGAGTATCTGCAAATACATCATGAACTATTTGGTCTCTAACATTATTAACTGGAAGTAATTTAATTTCCTTGAACATTGTTTCAACAAATTCAATCAATTCATCTCCAGTCATACCTCTTTCATCTAAAGCCCAATTTTTCCATCTATATTTTTCAGGAATAGCACTTTCGTAGGTTTGACCTTTTAATCTTGCTTTGATTTCCCATTCATCTTCCTTAGAATCAAATAATTTCATAAATAACATCCAGACTGTCTGTTCTAGCCTTTGTGCGTCTCCGTTAACACCATCATCTTTCCACATTATTTGTCTAAGGTTTTTCATATTTATTGCCATTCTTATGCCTCCAAACTATATAAATTAGATTTCATGTCTTCTAATGCCTTTTGGAAGTTTTGTAACCCCATGAATATTGTCATAATAATTTCCATAATAGTTCCGAAAGCGGATAATTCTGGAATATTAAGAATGTTAGGATTTTCAAGTTCTTCTATACCACCATCAACATATTTATCAAGTATGATAGATAAAACTTCTTTAGCTTGTTCACTATACTTATCAAAGTATTCGCTTTGTTTTACTTTTCTTGCCCTTTGACTTCGTGTAAGTGGTTTCTTACCATAAGCAACATGCACTAATAAGTCAAATGGATCATATTCTTCCCCAACTTCTTCCTCTAATATATTCAAATAAATGTCTTTCTCTTCCAATGCTTTAATAATATTTTCTTTCATTTCTTCTGAATCCCAATATTGTTTGAACAATGAGTATGTACTGAATTCATCAGTAATCTTATTCTTAACAAATTGAGTAAAGTTTTCTGTTATTAAGTTTCCATGCTCATCAATAAGCTTTTGTTGTCTATATAGTTCCACAACTCTTTCATTAGGTAGAACTATTTTAGGTTTTCTTTTATGTTTAGTTGCTGGAATTACTTGACCGGGCTCAACTGGAATCTTTGGTTCTGGTTTTTCTCCAGGTTTAATAACTGGAGGATCAACTAATATAACTGGCGTAATTTCAACTTCACCATCAAACTTAGGGTCTTTAAATAATTCTGTGGCACCAGTAAAGTCAATGATAGTAAAAGCATACTTATCAAACTCTTCTGATATACGAGTTCCACGACCTATAATTTGTTTAAATTCAACCATACTCTTTATGTTAGTATCTATAACAATAAATTTACATGTTTTAGCATCTACACCAGTTGTTAAAAGTTTTGAAGTAGTAACAATAGTTGGATATTTCTTTCTTGGATTGATAAAGTTATCAAGTTGCATTTTACCGATTCCATCTGAACCAGTAATTCTCATAATATATCTATCATCCTTTTCTACCATGTCTAAGTTTTGATTAATTAGTTCTCTTCGCATTCTATCTGCATGTTCTTCATCAACACAGAATATGATAGTCTTATCCATTCTACGATTGGTTTCTTTCATATAATCTGTGACAATCTTTGCAACAAGTTTGTCTCTTTCCGGAAGTACCAATTTCTTATTTATATCCGTACCACCATAAACACCCTCATCAACTTCATCGCCATCTGTGTTAAGTGTACCTTTCTTTACTATAATATCTTCAATGTCTTTATCAAGTCCAACTCTTAATACTCTATAAGGTGCAAGGAATCCATCCTCAATACCCTGTTTAAGGGAGTAAGTATAAACTGGTTCTCCAAAGTATTCATAGTTTTGAATAGTCTTTTCATTCTTAGGTGTTGCAGTCAAACCAACTTGAGTTGCGCTACCAAAGTAAGATAATACTTCTCTCCATGAAGAATCTTCAGATGCACTTCCTCTATGACATTCATCAACAACTATTAAGTCAAAAAAATCTGATGGGAATGTCTTATATAAATCTGGTCTTCCGTCGGACCCCTTTAATTGTTGATATAAACCTAAATAAACTTCATAAGCTGGATCATATTTACCTTTTATCTTTGTCATAACACCTTTAAATGGTGCAAAATCATTAACCATCGTTTGATCAATTAATATATTCCTATCTGCAAGGAATAGAATTCTTTTTTTAGTTCTTGACTTCCATAATCTATAAATGATTTGAAATGCAGTATATGTTTTACCAGTACCTGTCGCCATAACAAGTAAAACTCTGTCTTGTCCCTTTGCAACAGCTTTTAAAGTCCTTTCAATTGCTATTTGTTGATAATATCTAGGAGCATACTTTGATGGGTATAAAGGTTCTTTAATAATTCTTTCTTGTTCCTCTGAAATACCAGAGCAAGTGATATATTCTTTCCACATTTCTTCTGGAGATGGGAACTCATCAAGACCAATTTCAATTTCTTCTTTAGTAATCATGTTCTTTTTAATATATCCATCTCCATTTGAAGAGAATGCAAAAGGAACATCAAGCATTTCAGCATAATCAATTGCCTGCTGCATACCAAAGCCAATAGGATGATTATTATCTTTTGCCTCAACTACGGCAATATAACTTGAGTTGTACGTTAAAAGATAGTCAGTTCTTTTTCTTTCTCCTCTAGAATATTCTCCATGGCCTTTGTCTATAACTCTACCATCTGTAAAAGATTTTTCTTCATGGATATTATCATAAGACCATCCGGAATTAACTAAAGATGGTGTTATATATCTTGTTCTAATTTCTGTTTCACTTAGACTTTTTTTATCATTCATAAAATCACCTCAATTAACCCATAATTTCACTTATTTAATTATATCATATATTTGTCAATTTACACTATAGTAAGGCAAAAAAAAGAGAATTAACAATTCTCCTCTATGTTTTTATTTACTAATAAAGCTATTTTATTCAACTGTCTTTCTATTTCGCTAAATTGAACATTTAAATCAATTGTTTTTACGTACATTTTTGAACCCATTACTTTTGTTTCGATATCTGGTGATATTTCTTCATCAGTTTTAGCATATAATAACATACCTGCAACTTCCATATCCTTATTTTGTTTATTATATTCATAAACTTTATTAGTTACATATGAATTAATTTGATACCAGTTATTACTTTTAATTGTTTCCTTATCAGATCCGTTAAATCCACTTTTTGATATTGTTTTATCGTAAAACTTAGTATCAATTATTAATTCCTTATTACCATGTCTTAGTGTAATATCTGTATGCATTTGTGGTAATAATTCAATCATTTTATTATTTTCATATTCTTCATTTATTTGCCAGTTGATAGTCTCTCCGCTTGCAGTTAATTTTCCTTTATATTCGACTTGATAATATTTTCTTACAAATGACTCAAATAATGATGACAATGTTTTCTCATTAATAAAATCCATTAGTTCAACATTCCCGCTAGATTTATTAACTAGTAAACCATTTATAATCATATAACATAGATTAATTATAAATTTATAATTTCTATTGTTTCTATTGTATATAATTGCATCCCATCTTATTAAAGAGATGTTATTTAGCATATCAATAGTGTTCAATAATGAATATACTTTCTTCAAGTCATCAGAGTATTTCTTAGTTAATTTATTACTACTAAGCAAATAATAGATTGTTGTTTTAATTATTTGATTCAAATAATTGTTTTCTGAATAGTCATCATACTCACATACTAATTTTTTGTTTGTAAAAGTGTTCTTTTTAATAGATTCTGTTAAATTAATTCTACCTTTAACTGTATTTAATTCGTCAGATTCGTTTATATAATTTTTAAAAAGTCCTCTTTTAATTAATTTACCAGTTATATTAGTTAACATAAAAGCAAACAAGTCATAAATATATTTAAACTTTTCTGCATTCACTTTTGATTCTTCAATGTTGTTCATTTTAGAATCATCGAAAGCATAAGCTAACATGTAATAAATGTTATATATTCTATAATCACTATTCATGTTTAATCCTCATTCTTAATTAGTTTACTTATTTCGTTTTCCCACTTTTCTCTTAGTTCTCTATTATCAAACCAATACTCACGTACCATTGGCAAGATATCAAATTTTAAAATTGACTTTAGATTATCTTCATAATTATTAATTAAATTACAGAAATAGCTATGTCCAATCATAAACCCATCACCAAGAGATACATCATTACTTATTTCTTTATTTAAGTCATTGATTTTGCTAATTACCCTATTAAAGTATTCATTATTTATATTCTTTTGATATTCAATAAACGTATCATTATTAAATGCAGGAAGAACTTCAACAAAAGAAAATCTTCTTCTTAAAGCGTAATCCATTAATGCAAGTGATCTATCTGCTGTATTCATCATTCCTATGATAAATAAATTATTTGGAACAGAGAATTTATTTTTAGAATAAGCTAATGTTAATTGTTCTCCTCTTTTGTCTTCTTCTATTAACATTAATAATTCACCAAATATTTTACTTAAATTTCCTCTATTTATTTCATCAATTATTAAATAATAGTTATTATCAGGATCATTTTCAGCTTTTTTACAAAATGTGTAGAAAATTCCTTTTTCTAATTCAAATCCATCACCTTTAGGCTTATATCCCTCTATAAAATCTTCATATGAATAGCTTTGATGGAATTGTATTGATTCAATTCTGTTTGGATTTTTTTCACCAATTAATGAATATGCTAATCTTTTAGCCATAAATGTTTTTCCTACTCCAGGAGCTCCTTGTAGTATTATATTCATCTTTCTTGTTAAAAGATCTGAGATGTCATTGTATTTTTCTTCTGTTATATATACTTCTCTTAAGAAATCTTCTTTAGTATATGTTGGATATTCATCTTTAACTATTGGATTATTTTCTCTAATCATATCGTATATTATATTAAATTCTTCAGAAGTAAGTTTAAATAAAGATCCTTGAGCATTCTTTATATACTCCATATCTTTTAATTCATCTAAAGATACTATATCACTATAAGGAATAGGATTTAGTAAATGTTCTATCTTTTTAAAAGAGAATGAATTGTCTTCTTCCTTATTTGTTACTTCACAAATACCTGTTATTGCTTTGATTGGAGTTGATTCATATGCAATTAATATATCTCCAACTTTTATATCAACAAAATTTTGGTATATTCTTCTTTTATTTCCTTGATCATTTAAAGAGGTATATGTTTGTTCTTCGCCTACAGTTATATCGGAAAAACTCCAAATTTTAGGACTTGCATTTAGCCAATAATATTTTTTATTATCATCAAACATTTTATTTACCTCCTTGTTTGTATATCTTTGCCATGCATAGTGTGATAATTCATAGAATGTTTTATATGGATAATTACCACTCTCTATAGCAGCTTTTGTTCTTTCACAAATATCAAGGTATGTCTTACCATCATTGAAATTATCCGTATTAATATTTAATTCTTCATTTAATAATGTTCTAACATTATTATCCATGCTTAAATATTCTGTCGGATTGATTTTATATAAGGTATTTGGAACATACATTACTTTTCCATGTTCATTAAAAACTCGATTATAACAATTAATAAATCTATTTTTTAATTCTTCACTTTTATTCTCTGAATAATTCAAAGAAATTTCGAATAAATCCCATACATTTTTTTCATCATCTTTTGAATTTGAAAATAATATTTGTGACCAGAAAGTAGATGGAATTCCTGAAAAATCTGTTGGAATTAATATATCAACTCCTAATCTTTTTTCTAGTTCTGGAATTAATATTTTTTTGTTATCGCCGAAATTATCGATTTTATTAAAAATCGCTATTGGATCACAGTATTCTATTTCAAAATCTTTATCTAATGTGTCTTTTAATGTATTAACAAAAATATGTTTTAATTCTTCACTATTATTTTTATATTTTAATAATCCTTGACCAATATTATGATATACAGGAACCCAATCAAATCTTTTTCCACTTACTTGTTCTTCTACATAAGTTCCATCAATAAGAGATATTAATTTATCTGCATATCCTGGATATGAATTAAGATTTGTTAGAGTTTTTTGGACTAACTGTCCAATTTTAGAAGTATCCCATTCTCCTACTTTCTTCCATTCAACATTTCTTATGTTTTTATATGTACTTTTTGATTCATCATAGATATATTCATCATCTAATACAACTCCATATCCTAATAGAGTATTAATTCCTTTTTTAGCTATTATAATATCGCCTTTTCTTATACCTCTTCTAAATTCGTAAACAGCTAAAGAATCATTTATAGGATTTTCTTTATTTGTTAATTCAGTTAATCTATTAGAAATGTCTTTTTTATATGGGTATTGTTCAAAGTCTCCCAACTCATCCCATCCCAAAACCATTACATTATTTTCAATACAATAATTCCATTGTGATGCATTATCTCCAGGAGCATAAATCCATTTGTGTTGTTCTCCTTCTTTAAACTCCCAATCTAAATAGCTATTACCACCAAAATGCATTATATCCATTGTTAACATTGCATAGTTGTCATTTATTCTAAAATTTAAGGCATTTAATTCATTATTTACTCTACTTATTAGTTTTTGATCTTGTTTTATATATTCTCTGACCTTATTACATAATTTTACGTAATTAGCATATACTTGAATTCTATCTTCATCATTTATATCAGCACCAAGGTATTTACTTATTTTCTTGCTTACAGATGGCTTATAAATATAGTATTTATCAGGAAACTCAAAAGCTAAATATACACTAATTGCATGTAAGTCTTGATAGTGATTCTTTCCTGAGTCCCAGTACTTATTTAATAATTCATTTGAAGAATTTATAAAAGATTTAATTCTCATTGTTAATTCTATGCTTTCATCAAATAGATTATTAAACATTGTTCTTGTAGTCTCTGGTTCTTTTTCTGCAAACCCTTTTATCATTCCAAAAGGAAAATACATATTTGACATTAATAAATTTCCTGTATCAGAAAATGCTCTTGTGAGCATATCAAGAATGCTTTCGTTGTTTATATCCCAGTTCTCTTTATAAGTTTTTACTGCTTTCCATTTATATACTTCTTCTGGAAACCATATATTAAATGATTTTTTATATGTTTTTAAAACCTTATCTAAATTGTTTGTATTAAAGTCTTGATTCATACAAATCCTCCTTTACTATGTACATTATAACATAAAAAAAGATAATTATGCCCAACGGTTAGCATAATATCTCATTCATTTATTTTTTTTACGTTATTTAGCAATGTAATTAGTGGTTCATTATATACTGTGAAATTGTTAAACAACTCCTCCAGCGTATTATATTTGCTTTTTCTTGTAGGATAATCAACAGCATACACTTGAACGTAATTATCTACTCGCTCTATTAAGTATTCAAGGCTATATAATTTGAATTTAATTCTATTATTAGTCTCAAATTCACTTTTGATTGATTCATAGCTCATATAATCACCACTCTTCATAAAGTATTATAACATAAAAAAAGAGGTTAATCTCATTTGAGACTAACCTTATTTATTTGCTTTAAAATATACAAATTGTGTTGTTTTATTCCAGTCATATTGTTTCCACATATCAGTGGCTTCACTTCCGGGATCTAACATGATTATTTTATTTTCAGTTACATAATCTAGTGCTACCCAGTGCTGTTCTGTCTCTGTAGCTCCAGCAACTTCAATTGCAAGATAATATCCGTTCTCATAATACTTTTTAATTGTTGCAAACTTTTCTGATTTTTCTTTTCCTCTAAGTATTACTCTATCTTGGTAAACAAATCCAGGTACAACTTTAGATATTGGACCATATTGAAGATTTGCTCCATCAAAACCATATACATTATTCAATGCAGTTACAAATGTTCCTGGATTGAATGGATAAATATCTTTAGTAGGTACACCACTCTTTTTTATAAGAATTGAAACTGATGTAACTAAACATCCAACATCTCCAATTGTTTTAGATGTATTACCAATTCTGATATTAGACCATTCTCTACCTTTTTGTTTCCAAGTAGATATTTCACCACTAGATCCATATACTCCATATATTGCCGAAGCCCACATTGTAGTATATTTATCACTTGATAACTCTTCAAACTGTTTTAACTGTGTAGCATTAAAATTATATTTAGTTTTTAATGTATCAGTCGAAACTGCGTTTATATAAATATGAAGAACTCTTTTTTCAACCTCCGTTTCTGTTTCTACATCATAATGCTTAATATCTGAAGCGGTCGGTCTTTGATAGTTACTATTTCCTTTTAATTCTACATGAACTCTAGAATCAATTGTTTTAGCTTTATATTTTTCTACTTTAGTTTCATAGGTTATTGTATTCATATCCCAAAATACTTCTTCTAATATTTTTTTCTTTTCTGGAGTTATTGTCATAACTTCTTCAGTATTACCATTTGAAACTCTTGTAGCATATACAGCTAATATATCTTTCCATGGGGCTTGATTTGATTCAATTACTACCTCATCATGTATTTCTCTTCGCTCAATATCTGCAATTTTTCCATCCATTTTTGTATTAAGTTCTACAATACAATCACTCATCTTAACTTGATTACTGGAATCTGAAGAAAAGAATATTCCAAATATAGAAGTAACTAATAATCCTATTAGACAAATAATAACTATTGCTACCATTGCAACAGCTCCTCCGGCAGTTAACATAGCTACCAACGACTTAACTCCAGCTATAATTGCCTTAATCGCCGAAATGGTTGCCTTAATCGCTGCTTTAGTTCCTTTAACTGTTGCTTTGGTAGCTTTAATTGCAAGTTTCTTTCCTTGTTCTGCCATTCGTTTACTTAGTTTAGCTGCTTCTTTAGCTGCTTTTTCTGCCTTTTTAGCAGTATTTTTGCTAGTCTTAATAGTTTTACCTACTTTATCAGTTTTTGTCGCTTTTGCTAGCTTTTTCTTTTGATATTTCTTAATTGCTACATCTTTAGTTTTAGTTACACCTTTCTTAGCAGCATATATAGATTCATCTTTAGCTCTATTAGAAACATATTTTATTTTATCTGAACCATAATCAACTATATTTCCATCTCCACTAACGGCATCTTTAGATTTCTCATTAGCATAAACAATTGGATCTTTAACTCTTTCAGTCCATGCTACTGTCTTATCAAGTGCTTTAACTGACTTTGGTTTTAAATCTTTCGTTTTTATATCGCTCATACTTTTCCCTCTCAATCATATTTTCATAATTCTCAATGATTTTCTTTAGAAGATAAATAAAAAAGGCTATTACCATAAAACTTGATAATAGCCATATCATTAAAGGAGACATTATTCTCCTTCTCCTGGTTTAGTAGTCATTAGTTTATATAATTTAGTATCTTTAGGGAATTCATTCTTAAATGGTACTAACGAACTACCAACTTTTAATAATCCTTGTCCAACTCCGACATTAGTTATGTAACTTAATTGAGTATCGGATATTGATAGAAGTTTAGCTAGTTCTGTTCTATCTGTGGCAGCTTGATTTAACATTACTATGAATTCTGAGTTAGCTAGCATAGTTCTAGCTGTATGTGATTGTAATAAATCATCTACATTTTGAGTTATACCAGTACAATATGCTCCATATTTTCTTACACGTTTCCATAAAGTAAATAAGAAGTTAGCAGAATATTCATGTTGGAATAATAAATATATTTCATCTATGAAGATATAAGTATTTCTTCCTTTACTTCTATTAGCTGTTATTCTATTTAAAATTGAATCCAAGACAACTAACATTCCGATTGGTAGTAATTGTTTACCTAAATCCAAAATATCATAACAGATTATTCTACTATTTGTATCTACATTAGTGTTTTTAGCAAATGTATTAAGTGAACCATTAGTAAATAATTCTATTGCAAGTGCAATTTGTTTAGCTTCAGGTTCTTCTTGTCTTAATAGTTCTTCTCTAAAATCTTGTAATGTTGGTGGAACTCCTTGATAATTGCCTTGCTGATAAACTCGATAAACTTTAGCAGTACATCTATCAATGATAGATTTTTCTTTTGGGCCTAAATTACTCCCACCCATTAAGTGTTCACATAATGAAAGAATAAACTCTGATTTAAGAATAACTGGATTAGCTCCATCTCCATAATCGGAATTCATATCCATTGCATTGATGTGATTATCACTCGTTGCCGATATTCTTACTACTTGACCACCTAATTGATTTACCAACTTAGGATATTCACGTTCAGGATCTATTATAATAATATCTGCATTTGGATCACGAAGTGCAATTGAAACAATTTCATTCTTTGCAGTAAATGATTTACCACTACCAGAAACTCCTAATATAAAAGAATTACCATTAAGTAATTCCCTTCTATCAGCAATTATCATATTTTTAGATATTACATTATCTCCATAATAGATACCATTTTCGTGATTAATTTCTTGTACTCTAAAAGGCATAAAAACTGCAAGTGATTCTGTAGTTAATGTTCTTAGAGTATTTATCTTTCTAACTCCAAAAGGAATAGATGTATTTAATCCATCCATTTGTTGCCATTTTAAAATAGCTAACTGACATAAATGTTTTCTACCAGTAGCTAGTAAACTTTCTGTATCTTCATCTAACTCTTTTTTAGAATCTGCTATTAAAGTCATAGTAAGAACTGATACAAACATTCTTTGGTCTCTTGTAGTTAGATCATCTAAGAACTCTTTAGATTCTTGTCTTTGTTGTTCCATATCGTATGGAATAACAGCACTAAAGTTATTATTGTTATTTTGTCTTCTTTGCCAGTTGGTTATATTTGTTTCTACACCTAATCTTCTATTTTCTACTTCTCTAATAGCTTCATCCATTGGTATTGGAATAACATCAATAGATAATACTAGATTCCTATTTAAATCAGTTAATTCTGCTACCATATCATCTTTGATATATGAAGCATAGTCTTTTAGAAAGAAAACTCTTCCAAATTTGTTTCCCATAGTGAAATAGTCTTTTTCAAAACTAAATGTATCTGGACAAATATAATCTTTAAAAGAATGCCCTTTTCTCATATTATCTAACATATCCCAAGTGAAGATATTTTCTTCTCCAATTCTATAGAAATCGTGAGCAAGTCTTAATCTATCTTCACCATTTAATTCAATACATCTTGAACCTAATTGATTAAAATGATTGTTTAAATCAGCATTGATTCTTGCAAAATAGTTTCTCGCTTCTTCTATATTCTTTTTACTTACTGAAATAGTTAAGAATTTTTCTTGAATAATAGAATTAGCTCCTAATGCTTTTTTAAGTAACATAGCATTATATTCTTTCCTATATTCATCTAAACTATCATTAGCAAGTGGAATCATAATATTCTTTTCAAAATCTACTCTATTAAGTCTTCTATTTAATACAGTTATTTTTGAAGTTGCTCCAGGATCTAAACTATTTAATAATTCAGAATATTGCAAAAACATAGCTTCTTTATCAGGTCTTGAAGCTACTGCATAATTAATATCAGTAAATCTAAAGCACTTAGAATACTTATTTTTACTTACTTGAAATATTCCATCTTTATAAATTGTTTGAACTGGAATACAGTCTTGCACACTCTTAGGTGGAGTGAATTTTTCTTTATCCTGTTTGAACAGGTTTCTTATTGTCTTCATCTTTCTTATCATCCCCTATTTTATCTTTTAAAAGTTCGTAGTAATAATTTGTTGGTTTGAATGTTAATTCCTTTGATGTTAAGAATTCACTTCTTATATAAGCTAAAACAAACTCTTCTGCATTCATTCCATTGTATTTTACGAATCCTATTGCTGCAAAAGGTGCAGCTCCTAAGATACATAGCCATGAAAGTGTTTCTATTCCAAAATATGGTTTAAAGACAAAATATAATAATACTGCTACTAAACAAGCAGCAATTGAAAATATAAATTGTCTTAAAGATAGTCCAAAATATACACTTTCAGTATAATCTCGTATCTCTTTATTAATCTTTACTTCCACTAGTACCCCTCCTTATAGATAAAGAGCCTAATAATTTGCAGGCTCTTTAATAAAACTTAGTACATCAACAATAATCTTTTGTCCCCATTTTGATTCAATGTGACCATTTATACCAATTGCTTGGTTAATCTTTAATTGATTACATATTTGTCCATCATCATAAACATAGATATAAGCAATATTAGGATTTAAGTCATAATTATCATCATTAGGTAATGCTAATTTAACTCTAATAGCTTTTTTATTATTACATCTTATATTCTTTTGACGATTCATAATTCTACCAAACAATATTACTTCATTATGCAATTGTACCTGTTTAGACATAGTATCACTCCTTTCTTGATTAGGAATAATAAACTAAGTCAAAATTAATTGCAAATGACCATTTTTTAATTTTCATACTTATTTTTAAGCGAAAAAATCATTTTCTTCTAGGCGAATTTTTAATTTTCAACTAGGAATAATTATAAAAAAGACTTAAAAATACAAATTTCACTTTTTTTAATATTTTTTATCTTTCACGTTCTTTATTTTGAAATAAATGCATAATGTCAGGTGTATCTAAATTAGTCTTTTTATCAATGTAGTCTTTATTTATATGATTGTTCTTACAATATTTAATATAATTTTTAACTCCATTTTTAAATTCAATATCATCAGGATATAATTCATGAATAGAATTCCATAATGAATAATGTAGATCATCACTCATATAACCAATTTTATATCCATCTTCTAAAAGATTATAAACGTAATAATCAAAGTTATAATCCCATTCAGGAACATAGTTATTTTTCATCAATCCATCTTTATAATGAAGTTCTATTGCAGTATCTACACCATCACTACACATAACCCATAATTCATCATTACTTGGATTTATTAGTATATAATCAATTTGTTTATTTTGATGTTCTATATTATCTCTTAAATACTCTGAAGCATCATTATATATTTCTTGAACTTTATCTTTCATAGTCATTACTCCTAAAATTACTCATTCTAATAGCATTTATTTTGTTTTCAGTTTCAATAATACTATTTTTATCGAATCTCATTTTGTATCTAAGAATCTGATCATCAGTTAATGACTTAAAATCACCATTTTCATAATCATCTCCTAGAATTAAAAAAGGACCGGCAATTATGTCGTGTCCTATATCTCTATTTAATTTCATTCCATTGATTTTACCTTCTTCATTGCAAATTAATACAACACCATCATCATTAGGAAGATAAACACATTCTATATATCCTCCAACTATCTCTTGTTTAGCTTCTAGTGTATTATCAATTTCAATTTCTTCAGGTAATTCATATGGCTTTACTAACAATCCTTTTATCAACTTATAACATCTCCTCATAATACTCTAGAATATCTGTAGGAGTATTCATTTTGTGTTTCTCAGACTTTAATACAGTCGCAGCATAACATGCCATTATTAATTTTGAAAAATGATATGCTAAACAATATTGTAATTCTGTGTAAGTTTTAATATTATCTTTAATCTCAAAAGTATAATGTTCGCTCATGTTATTAAACATTACTTCATAAAAAATCTTTAATCTTCTATTTAAAGTAACTGTTAAAGAAACATTTCCTTTTTTATAGATAAAAACCCCTGCTCTATCATTATATTTAATTTCAATTTCTTTACCGTCATGTTCACCAGTACAATTATCCCAAACATATTTTAATGCTTTTATATATTCTCTATATGTATATATATCTGCCGTTTTATTATTATTTGTTATTATCATAATCCCATCATCTCCCTTACTACTCGATCTGACATTTTTATAGTTCCTACTAGAACTAACATATTAAATACTAATTCTCCTATATAAGTCCAAACTTGTGTTACTGCTGCAGCACTGGCATCAACTACAGGTGGTGAACTTGCAAACAAAGAAAAAATTATACATGATAATACAATTATTACTCCTTCTAAACAAACTGCAGCATAGCTTTTTAAAAAACTTTTCCCGATTGATTGTGTTGGCTCACCAGCAAATGTAGAAAGTGGCACTGGAGCTAATGCTGTATAAAGATATAACTTAAAGAATCTTCCATAAACTGTCATTATCATAATAAATGATAAGACCGTTACTACCAATCCTCCAATTAAAGTAACTGCCCATAATGGTATTGATTCAAAGAAGCCACAATCCTCTATAGCAGATATTATTGATGAAGGTAATACTGAGTTGGTAGATCCACTAATATTGGATAATGACATAATCTTTGATACCATTCCTTGAGATATTCTAAATATTGCTAACATTAAATCCATTCCATAAGTTACTACAATCTTTGCAATTGCAAATCTTATAAATAATCTAAGTGCATGTTCTGGCTTCTTTACTTCTGATAAAGAACCACATGTTTTCATTACTCCAACAACAAAAAATAGAACTAACAAAGCTAGTCCTATTGCTTGCATTCCACCATGAATTGTTTTAATTACATTCCAGATTGCACCACCTTTAAATGTTTCAGGAGTTTGAGTAACAAGATTCCATATATCTGCTAATTTAGAATTCCAAGTATCTAATGCATTTTGAATATTTTGAACTATCCAGTTATCACTCATTATTAAACCTCCTTATTAAAAGGAAGATATTCCTATCCTCCAGTAATCATATTAAGTATTTCTTTGGCGAATGTAATAACAATTCCACCAGCAAGAGTTAAGAATCCATTAGCTCTTTGGCTTGGATCATGACTCTTAATTGATAATCCAATTTGAACTATAGAGAATCCTAGAATAATCATTCCAACTGCTCTAATTAATCCAAATATAAAATTAGATAAATTATTAACTACTGATAGAGGGTCATCTGCTGCTAATACAACAGTAGAAGTTCCGCCTATTGCTAATAGCATAAGAACATAAGCGAATATTTTAAATCTCTTATATCCTTTTTTTCCTAATCCATTTTTAAATTTTTGAAAATTATTAATTACTTTCTTCATTTTTTATCCCTTCTTTATTCTTAAAATATTTATCAATTTCTTCAGATGATATAATGTCATATCCATCTAATAGTTTTTCTTCTTTCTTAGTTAATTCTTTAGCTTGATTAATAACTACATTACTTAAATCAACATCAATAGTTGCAATTGATTCTGTAACTTCACCATGAATATAAGGCTTCGCTTTTCCATCTCCAGATAATTCTACATTTGGATGCTTTAAAACATCATATTTAAAGTCCATTACAGGTCTTTCTCCTCTAATGAATAGAATTGCATACTTATTATCTAAAAGTCGTACCTCGTCTGGTGTAAGTAGTTCTCTACCATTTAATTGGTAGTTAGTTGAATAGTTTCCAGAATGTCCTGTGCTTTTTCCATATGTATTTAAATCTATTGTTTCTTTTCCTAATAATTCAGATACATATTTATGAGTTGATTGCTCATTACCTCCTAGATATAAAAACTCATCACAATTTCCTACTATTGATTCCCATTGTTTTTCGAATAATGCTTTTAATTGTGCTAGATTCTGTAAAATAATTGATACAGACACTTCTCTAGATCTCATAACAGATAAAATCTTATCAAAGTCATCTGGTAAACTTACGTTAGCAAATTCATCCATTAAAAAATGAACATGAACTGGAAGTCTTCCTCCATGTTTATGATCTGCACAATAGAATAATTGTTGAAACAATTGAGTGTATAACATACTTACTAAAAAATTAAATGATGTATCGTTATCTGGAATGATTGCAAATAATGCAGTCTTTTTTTCTCCAATTGTTTCTAACTCTAATTCATCTGTTTGCGTTAATGCCGATAAACTTGATAAATTAAACTTTTCAAGTCTTGAAGCTAGAGTTACTTGAATTGATTTTAAAGTCTTTGCTGAACCACTTCTATAATCTCTATAGTATTTAACTGCTATATGATTCTTATCTTCAACTTCTAATTGATTGAATAATAAATCTAGTGGACTAACATAACTATCATCATCTTCTCTAACTTCTCCAGCTCTTAACATTTCCATTACCATAGGAAAGTTTTGTTCTTCTTCTGGAGCTTCATACCATAAATAGAATACTAATGCTAATAAAAGCATACTAGCGGCAGTATCCCAGAAAGGATCATTTGATTGACTTCCTTTAGGAGTTGTTGCTTTAAATAAATTAGTTACTAATCTTTGAACATCATTATCTGTTTGAAGATAAACAAATGGATTATAACAATGACTTCTTTCCATATTAATTAAATCTAACACTTTAACTGTGTATCCTTTTTCTTCAAGTAAATGTCCTTCATCTCTTGCTATCTCACCTTTTGGATCTAGTATGATTAACGAAGTATTTGCTTGCATAACATTTGGCTTAGCATAAAATCTAGTTTTACCAGCACCAGATCCACCTATTATTAAAGTATTTAGATTTCTTCTATGTTTTCTTCCATCATATCCAATACATACATTTTGAGTAAGTATCTTATTTGTTGAGTAAGGAACTTGCTCATATTTTTTATTAATGTCTTTAGCTTCTCCCCATTTTGCACTACCATGTTCTTCTCTCTTTCTATAATTCCTTTTAGTCGATAAATAAATACCAATTCCTAATATGTAGGCAACAATGAATATAAGAATAGTTTTAATTGAGTCAGAACAAAAAACAATAGAAAAAGGATTCTCCATTGTTTTAGGAAAATCCTTAATTATTGTTGGTAGTCCTCCACTAATAGAAGGAGCTATTAATAATGCAATCCATATTACAGGAATAAGACCAATTATAAAAAGAATCTTTTGGTCTTTACTTTCCTTCATCTAGCTCCAAGCCTACCTTCTCGATCTACATATCTTTTATTTTCTGGAGCATCCAATACTTTAATAATAAATTCATCTACTAATTCAGTATCTTCTCCTTCTCGTAAAAGCTTGTTTCTAAATTCATTTAATGCATTAATTATTATTCCATATTCAACTTTATCTACTTCGATAACTTTTAATATGTCTTTTTTCATCTAGTTTTATCCTTTGGAGTTTTATTTTTAATTTCAGACTTAACCTCAGATTGATCTCTTAGTTTAACTTCTGCTTTATACTTTTCCAACTTTTCTCTAACAGAAGGTCTTTCTTTAATCTTACTACCCTTGTCTGAATTCTTTTGCTCTTTCAAGAAAGGCTTTGACTGAGGGCTTTTTTCGGTCTTTGCCAAATGGGGGTTTACTGATTGTTCCTCTTTCTTGATTGGATTCTTATGAAGTTCTTCTTTAATTTTGTCTTCAATAGGTTTTTGTTTAACTCCTTTGGATTTCATTTCCTTAGTTTTTTGAATCTCACCACGAATAGCAACCTCATCAAATCTAGCTAAGTTGAATCTTTGTACAATTCTATTAATTTTTGAAGCATCTTCTGCCTTTACTAAGATATCAGTAACTCCATCCTTTGCTTTTTTATTTATTAAAGCTGTATATAGAACTCCATATCTCTTAGCTTCTTCAGTAAACTTTTTAAAGTCTTCTTGTCTTACAGAAAATACTTTTAATTCTTTACCAGATTTAAGCATATTAACTAAGTTAGTTTTACCTGCAGTTTTTTTCTTATCTTTCATAACGGCTAAAAGTAAAGCTGCAACTTCTTTCGCACCGCTACCTGTGATTCTTGCTCCTACTTCAAAACCTTGTAATGACATTCTTACAATTTGTTCAGCAGCATCACTTGACTGGTTCATGTATCACCACTTCCTTTTTATTCTCTTTACTATTATCTTCTAATAGTTCTTCTCTTCGCCTTATTTCATTTATTAATAATATTTCATTCTTCAACTCATTATTATCAGGGTTATAATGTAGTTTTTCTTTAATTGATTTATATAAATTAATAAGGTCTTCTTTTGATGTAATATTATTATTTGCTAATAATATTGTTTGTTCACTTATTCTTTCCATCTTCATTACATCTAATCTCATTGAATAAGAAACTCTGTTTATCTTAATATATGTTGGATAGTTATTTAATAATTTAAGATATTTTATATATCGCATAGCCAACCCTTTACAATTCATTTTAAATAAATTATCTATTACACTATCTCTTTGAAAATAATTTCTATAATAAGTTTTCTTTTCTGGAAGATATAATCCAAGAATCTGTTTTTTAATATTATCTATTGTATAGTCTTCTCCGAATCTTCTTTCGATTCTAATATTTCGATTATATTCTAAACCTCTAACACTTAATTTATTTGCTCTTTCAGTAACTTCGTAATTCATATTCTCTAATATAGTTATGAATTCGGGGTATGAAGTTGCTAAAGCTATTGCCATATCGACATCTGATTTTGTTTGTTTAGAATAATTACTTTGATCTGACTTCTTTTGATAATTTAAATAATTAATTCCTGATTTAGTTTTCTTTTCTTCCATATAACTTAAATTATGTTCTTTGCATATTTGATTACAAAGTCTTCGAAATTCGGCATAACTGGTTCTAGTATCATAATATCTTTTACCATCTACCATCGAAACAGAGTTAATTATAAAATGATTATGAAGATGTTCTCTATCTAAATGTGTAGCAACTACTACTTGGAATCTATCTCCCCACATTTGATTCGCAATTTCTATTCCAACACTATGAGCTTCATCTGGAGTTGTTTCTCCAGGTTTATAAGATACAATTGCATGAAAAGCAATTATTCCTTTTGTCTTATTGTACCTTTCTTTTATATTAATAAATTCTTCTCTAGCTCTTGTTGGATCACAGTTTATTCCATCAACATATAATTTATTTTCTGTTTTAGAATCTTTTGCTACATGATTTAGTTCCTTATGTAATTCTAAATAGATATCTTCATCTGTTTTTTCTTTATTTGCAACATAATCAATTACTCTTTTAAGATTATTCTTAACACTTTTTATTTTACAATAAGCCATCTATAAATAATGTCTTCTAATATCATTTACCATACTATTTAAATTAGCTACACATACTTTTAGTGTATTGTAATCAATCTCATCAAAAGTATTTGCATGTCGTGCAATTTGATTTATATTATTTCCAATATTATTTAGTTTTAATAATGAACTTAATAATTCTTTTGAAGGCTTCTCTTTAATCGTTTTCATTCCAGTTAAAGATAGTCTTACAATTTCAGACTGACTTAATCCAGATAACTCATGCAATTCTTCAAGTTTGTATGCAAGTTCTGGAGTTAATCTAAATGATTTAATTACACATATCTCAGCCATAACTTACCTCCTATTAAAAAAAGGGGATTGGGGATTTCCCCATTGATTAGAATTTGTGGATGTAATACAAATTCAGTACTTGCTAGTAAAAGAGAAAAACTACTATTCAGTAGTATTTTCTTCTTTTAATTCTTCATTAGTCTCTACTTCTGTATTATTATCTTCTTCTATGGGAAGTTCTTCTACATCAGTAAAAATTTGTGATGTTACATCATTATCAGTATAATTTTCTGAGGCAAACTCATTAAAAAACTCTAATGCTTCTACCATTGCATCTTCTCTTGAATCTGCTTCTACTTCATATACTTTTGATACTCTACCACTTATATAAACAGAATATTTATTCATTATTATTCCTCCTTCTATAAATAATGATTAGGAGCCACTTACATGACTCCTTTTATATTTATTCTCTTTCAGGTGTATCTTTTGATCTAGAACTTAAGAATGTTACTTTTTCAGCGACTACGTCTAATTTAAATACTTTTGAGCCATCTTCTTTTTCATAATTAGAAGTTTGTAATCTTCCTTTTACTCCAACAATGTCTCCTTTTTTACAGTATTCAGCAGTGTTTTCTGCTATGTTGTTCCATAGAGTACATTCAACAAAATCTGTTTCATATTCTCCATCGGCATTTTTAAAACTTCTTGGAATGGCTAAAGTCATATTTGTAACTTTCTTTCCATCTTCTAATTCTTTTGCTTCTAAATCACTTGTTAATCTACCTACTAAAACTACTTGGTTTAACATTTAAATCACTCTCCCTTTTTATTCATTTTTTGTTTTTACCAATTGTTTAGATAATTATTTATTAGTTGAACTCACCTCCTCTAATCCACATAAAAAAGTGACTAGACTTCTATTTGCTAAAGCATTTTTTAATCCAATAGCAATTGCTAGGTCACTTCTATTCATATTGGTCTTCAATACTAACTCCTCTACTTTTAGATCAAGTATTTTCTTGTCTGTGTTATATCCTATACCTATGAGTGTCTGAAAGACCTTGAACCTTTCTCTAATTATTTTTTCCCTTTCCATTCTTTCCTCCAATAAAAAAAGAGCTATTAAGCTCTCCAATTTTCTTCTTTGAAATCTAAATTATGTTCTGCTTTTATTCTTTTTTGTTCTTCTTTACTTATATATTCAACCTCTGTATAGTATCGAACTCTTTCATAATCTAATCCTGGTCTATAATCAGGATGAATTATCTTATCTAACTTATGATAAATCTTATCTGTTATATCATATAATGTATCTCTAATAGACCATGTAGATTCTTCTTGAATAGTAGCAATAATAGTATATATTCTTAAATCATGAGAATCATTTTCTCTAATGAATGTATTCTCATCTACTTGTTTATCTTCTTTTGTTTCATGTTCGTATTCAATATTTTTTCTTCTAGGTTCTATATCACTTAAACTATTACTAAGTGTATATAATTTATATATTAAATCATTTACTTCTTCATCAGAACTGTCGAACATTACTAACATTTTAGATAATTCAGCATAAAAATATAATCTTTTTCTATTAGTTGTATCTACATATTCATTTGAACATTCTTGTTCTTTCAACTATAATCCCCTCCTTCTAATAAGGGATTATATACCACAAATTATTATTTTAACAATTCTGCAATTAAGATAATTTGCTTATTAGTATTATGTCTACATGTAACTAATGTTAATGTAGAAGTATTATTATCTCTTTTAATAACAGCTTTACCAGTCTTTTCTATATCATAAATCTTAACAAATTTATAATTATAAGTTTTACCATTATAGATAATACTTGCCTCATCACCAACATTAATTTTATCTAAATTTCTAAAATAAGAAATATTTGCAGTACCAGAATGAGCAGCTAAAATAACATTACCATTTATAACATCTGGGCTATCAGATTCTTTTAATATTTCTACTCCATAATTAATGTTATTGTATTTACTATCTTTAGCAACTAATCCTTTTTCTAAATTAATTTTAGGTATTTTTAATACTGCAATATAATCATATTTTACTTTAGGTTTAGAAACCTCTTTCACTTCTTCAGAAGTGGTTTTATCAACTTTATCTACTTTTTGCTCTTCTTTTATGTAAAAATCTTTTAGAGCATTTTCCTCTTGTTCTTGTTTTACTGCTGGTTTAATAAACATTAAACTAACATCAAATATTCCAAGAAGAATAATTAAAGAGCCGATTACAATTAACCAGCTCTTTCTTTTACTCTTTTTATTTTTTTTACTTATTTTTCTTGTTTCTTTTGATTCCATAAATAACTACTCCTGTTCCGATTAACATCAATGCTATACCACCGATTAACTCTTTATAATCTTTATTTTTTTCAGTATCAGGTACATCAATTATTTGCTCATCTTTCATTGTAGCTTTAATAACTTCTCCATCTTCTTTGATTTCAAACCACATTTTTTCTTCATTTAATTTGTATCCTTCTGGAGCTTCTTTCTCTAGAATATAGAATTTACCTATAGGTAATTTATCTATTACAATTTTTCCATTTTCATCAGTTTTACCACTATAAATTAAGATATCATTCTCTGAATAAATCTCAATTGTAGTATTTGGTAATGTTTTTGATTCTGAAAAATCAGTTTTAGTAAACTCTAATTTACCTGTTGGAACGTGGTTTTCTAATATAGTTTCATAAGTAATAACTGGAGTATATTGATCTTTATATTTAAGAGTTATTTCATGTTTTGTTTGATCTAAAACATAGTTTTCTAATGTTTCAATTTCTTGAACATAGTATTCTCCTAATTCTAAATCTTTAAATGTTAATAGACCATCTTTATCAGTAGTTCCGCATTTAACTTCTTTACCATCTTTAGTAAACACACAGAACTTAATACCTTCTAATGGTTCTTGGAATAGTATTAATCCTTCTTCTGCTACTTGAACATTGTTACCAACTTTTTCTATCTTAATTTCACCTTTAACTCTTTGATTTTCAAAATCAGTATCAAATATTACACCATATTCAGAATCAGTTCTTAAATTAGCATCCTCATCAATTGTAAATTCATGAGATTCTTTATTCCATAAATAACCATCTATTTTTTGATCAACTTCTTCTAATTTATATGTTCCACTATTAAGTACAAATGGAGTTATAAATTCTCCGTTTTTATCTGTTTCAAATTCACAAATAGTAGCTTTTGGATATGATGTTGTTTGGCATACATATTCATTTGTTTTAGTATCTAATATTTTGAATTTAATTCCAGCTCTTTTAATTACTTCTTTAGTTTCTTTATCAATTTTAACTACTCTTAGTTTTGCTTTATATTCTCCATTTGAAATAACTTTATTTATTTTTACATCAGCTTCTTTAACTGTTAAAGTTAAATCATCCATTTTCTTATGGCTTTTTGGTGAAGTCAATTGTCTTAAAGTATATGTTCCATAAGGTAATTTGAAATTAATAATTCCATCCTTATCAGTAGTTAAATTCATTACTAATTCATTATTCTTGTTATATACTGCGAAATCAACATTTTCTTCTGGAGTCATAACTCCTGTTTCATCGCTAGCATATACTTTTACATAATTAAAATGATTCTCAATTACTTCTTCTTTAACAGTTACTGATGGTTCTAAACTGTCTTTAGTAATTTCAAAATCATATTTTGTATTATCTAATTTATATCCCTCACTTGGGGATATTTCTTGTAAGTAAAACTTACCTAATTTTGGAAGATATCCTGAT
>Ga0247608_10001613_pt1 | contig 30508 bp, 31 predicted proteins | sample 176DNAGHGlowgp2_FD_193490 | JGI IMG/M metagenome (GOLD analysis project Ga0247608, IMG submission 193490) | Sheep rumen microbial communities from Palmerston North, Manawatu-Wanganui, New Zealand - 1766 DNA GHGlow gp2 | ecosystem: Host-associated > Mammals > Digestive system > Stomach > Rumen ...
ATCCGCTGGCCTTCCGTTCCTGTGCCAAACGGGCAATTTCTTGCAGTTCGTTTTCATTTAATATTCCCATAATAACGTTGATTTTTGGTCAACGTTTTTCAGGGTAAGACATTTCAAAGTAAAGTTGAAAGGCTGATAGAACGAATCAACGATAGAGTTGGAACATATTAGTTAAAGTAATAGATTATGGATAAGAAAACTTTGATAAAGAATTATTGTGCAGCCATGAATGAAGGACGCGCTGCAATATTTGCAGGAGCTGGTATGTCTCGTCCCGCTGGATTTGTTGATTGGAAGGGACTGCTTAAAGACGTGGCAGACGAGTTGAATTTCAAGATAGACGAAAATACCAATCTAGTTGATTTAGCTCAATACTACGTCAATGAAACAAAGAGTACTTATGCTCTTGCAAGTGCTATTTTGAATAAGTTTCCAAGCGATGTTGAGCCACCCGTTAATTATCGCATCCTTGCCAGTTTGCCAATCGATATATATTGGACTACTAATTTCGATAAGCTGATAGAGAAATCTTTACAAGAGGTTAATAAGGTATTTGATGTTAAATCGATGCCATCTAATTTAGCAATATCTAAGAAAGGTAGCCAGGTAACAATATATAAGATGCACGGTGATGTTGACAACCCCGACAAGACTATACTTACCCGTGACCAGTTTGAACAATATCCTTATAGTCATCAAGCTTTTCTAAACAATTTTAACTACGACCTCACCAATCGTACATTTTTGTTCTTAGGGCTCAGTTTTGATGACCCCAACTTGAAGTATGTATTAAAATATGCCCGTTATCTATACAAAGAGAACCAGCGCATACATTACTATGTTCTTAAACGTTGTGAGCGCAGATGGTATGATAATGACGAGGCTTATGAACATGCTGTACAATTGCAGAATTTTTTCATTGAAGATTTGAAGAATTACGGTATTCAGACCGTTCTAATTGACAATTATAACGAAATCACCGAGATATTGACTGCCATCAAAGAGCATTATTTGCGTAAAACTGTTTTCATTTCTGGCGCAGCTGTGGATTATTCCCCATACGGAGAAACAAACTTCAAGAAATTCATAACTGATTTGAGTTATGACATTATCAAGAATGGTTTCCGTATAGTAAACGGATATGGTTTGGGTCTTGGTAATGAGGTTCTGGCTGGTGCCCTGACTGCCTTGGCAGATATGCACAAGCCTATTGACGGAAACTTATTTATCCGTCCATTCCCTCAGGGAATATCAGATCCTAAAGCCTTGTGGACTTCTTATAGAAACGAAATGATTTCTATGACTGGTGTGACTCTGTTTTTTATTGGAAATAAAGACGATACGGCAACAGGAAAGATTAACTCACCAGGTGTTCGTGAAGAATATGAAATATCAAAGAACCATAATAACTATCTTATACCCGTTGGTGCAACGGGATTTATGGCTGAGGAACTTTATAATGAACTAATGAAAGAAATAAGTGCTGGAGGTACAAAGTATGACACATGTTATGACATCTACAAGTCACTCGGTGATAAGACAAGTCGTTTGGATGAACTACGAAGGATTTTAATAGAACTATTGATTAAGATAAACTCATAGTATGAAAACGTTATTTGATAGAGGGGATTTCCATGGCTTCCGCATTCAAGAGCGGTATTTTTCTACGGTTGAGAGTAGGACAAGTGTCCTTCTCGAAGGCCATAGTTCGTCAGCAAAGACAAAAGTGTTCCTTTCTCATAAACATGACGATTTGGAGGAGCTGAAGGATTTGATTGGCTTCCTTGAGAAAGAGTATGATGTTGAAACATACATTGATAGTATGGATAAAGACATGCCCTCGAAAACTTGTGGAAAGACCGCGACACGTATCAAACGTATAATAAAGATTTGCGACAAATTTATCTTGCTTGCAACCGATAAGGCTGTAGAATCCAAATGGTGTAATTGGGAACTTGGTTTTGGCGATGCGCATAAGTTCAGACATAATATTGCTATCCTTCCAGTGAAGGATGGGGGTGTGTCTGAAGAAGCTTATAAAGGACATGAATATATGTCAATATATCCGCTTATTCTTTACTATAATGGCACAGAAAAATATTCTGATGGCAGATTGGTCCCCAAAGGATATTATTATGGCTATTTGAATGAAAAAGGAATTCGAATTATTACACCGCTAGCCGATTGGCTAAATAAGAAATAAATGGGGAAGAAGATATTCGTTTCATATAAATATGCGGATTCGCGAGTGAAGCATTTGGCGAACATGCCTTGGTATGAGACAACCACAGCACGTCATTATGTTGATGAGCTACAATCCAAACTTGATGCGGAAGATCACATTAATAAGGGTGAGGATAACGGTGAGGATTTATCTGATTTTGCTGATGAGACTATTTGGTCAAAATTGCGTGATAAGATATACGACAGTTCCGTTACCATTGTGCTCATCTCTCCTGGCATGAAAGAAGGTTGGAAGAAGGAGAAAGACCAATGGATACCTTGGGAGATTTCATATTCACTTCGTGAGACTACGCGAAACGACCGTACCAGTCGTCGCAATGGTGTGCTTGCTGTTGTTTTGCCTGATGAGAATGGCAGTTACTATTATGCGATTGAACAAAAGAGTTGTTGTCCTGCAGGTTGTAAATTGTGGCACACTAACACTTTATTTTGGATATTGCATGAAAATATGTTTAACCAGTATCAGAAAACTCATGCCGACTGTAGGCAGGGAGATGCTGTATATAATGGTTGGCCTAGTTATATCCACATGGTAAGATGGGATAATTTCATCAATAACATCGATTATTGGGTGTCAAAGGCAGAGGAAATCCAAAATAATAGAGATGATTACGATATTAAGGTCAATATGCCTAATGGTATATAGAAAGGTAGATTATTTCGTTTTTTTAGCCATCAAATCTTACACCCTTTTTTGAATGGCTTATGCTTTTGGTTTTAAGGAACCATAGGTATAGCGCAGACGGAGCCGCAAGTGAATGGTGAAATTAAGGAAGAGACAGGAATAACCATTCAATATGTTTCATAACATGACCATTTAGGGCGTGTAATAATAGTAGTCGTATATATTTCTGTTCCTAACATAGAAGATACATGTCACTATTATATGAAGTGGAATGTAATTTACAAATATATTATTACAATTGTCGTATTATATGTTCAAATTAGAAAATCATAGAAGATAGCGTAACGTTCCGTCCTCAGAGCATGTTCTTGGAGGATATAGAGGCAAATCGTGAGACGCTGACACGAGAGATAAAGGACAAGAAAGATTGTGTGATTGGAGGAGCGGGAAGTATTGGATCCAGCTTGATCAAGGCAGTGCTGAGGTTCGAACCGAAGAGTGTAGTGGTGGTTGGCCTCAACGAGAACAGGCTCACTGAGCTGGTGTTGGATGTGCGCTCCACCGAATACTTCGACGGAATTCAGTGTGTTTTAGTGATGGATAAGAAGTAACCTAAAACCAACTTGTTGCTTGTAAACGTATGAATGTTATGACACAAGACAATAGTATATTTCAACAGATTGAGCGGTTTCATTCTGAGTGGATAAAGATGGATCTAGGAAGTAAGATGAGCCTCCTAATGAGTAAGCAACTAGAGATCAATTCATGGGCAAAGACCCTTGCGAAGAATAGAACCTTCAGAGGATATTTCACAATGGATGAGATGGTCGCTGTCCGGCAATTACAAGATGTTCAGAACGAACTGGACCGCCATAAGGCAGAGGTGAACCGAGACTTGTATAATGAGATATCGAAAGAGCTGATAAAAATACTCTTTAGATATTGAGGTCAATACACTTCAGAGTGATATTTGTCTCGAAGGGGGGACGAAGCAAATCAACAATCCCATATTTCATAAGGCAGTGAAACTCTTCTTGACCAAGTTATCAAGTGTATCTATAAATACGATAAGTTCTTCAAGAAATCCCATTACTCCAGCAATTTGGAAGCTGTTCATAGGTCGCATAGCTCAACGATAATGAAAAAGGTAAACTGATGTGCCCTACGTTCTATATTTAACTTCAATACCACTGGAAAGAAGGCTTATGAAGAATTCTACGTGCCAGGAGAGAAGATTGATATGACGCGTTTTAAGGCACTCGGTGTTGTTAAGCAGACCACTAGTCATGTTATGGCTGAAGTAAACAGTTTTTTGAGAAGTTGGAATCAATCTTCGCAAATCTAGATTATACAAAAGCTCAAGTCGTTGAAGCTTTAAAGGATTTCATCCCTAACTTTGAACATGAAGAGAAAGGAAAGAACCTTGATCAGAATATGTATATTTTGTTTTAAAAATAATAGTTCTGTTTGTAGTCTTTATATTTCAATTATATAGTAATTATCATTAGTAGAATCTGATTTTTTTTTTGCTAATATAGGAAACTAACCATCTTTTGAACTTTATCCCTGATGTACATATTTGGACACATATAAGATTAGATAACAATAATGCTCGTCTTTGGCACACGTCTAGAGGCAATTTCATTTTCCACCTTCACCTAATTCAATTCTTAAATTCTTGATAAATTAGAATCGAATAGATATAACGAAGATTAGAGCCGACATCATGAACTTGATCATTGATGCCGGCTCTAATTGTTTTTAGTCATGTAATCATTCGGTAAACCCTGTATCGACATTCAAAGACTATGAATCATTTCTGCCCAAGATCGGGACACACCGCCCGGACGACATTGCGCTGTTGCTCTATGCCAGGCGTGGGCGTTGTCGTTTGCTGCCGAGATGCTGACGGGCATGCGGATCAATGACCTCATCCTGCATAGCCGGCTGCTATGGGTGGGAATCATTCAAAACTATGAAACGCATTGCCAGAAGGGTAGGAGTGAGCTTCACGACAATAGGATACGTCACCAACTAACAGAAATGGGACGCCTGCATCCGTAGGCATCCCATTTCTTATGGCAGATGGAGCGTCAACATCCCAACGCGTCCCATCTGATATGGAGGATGGAGCGTCTGCGTCCGTAAGCGTTCCATTTACGATAGAGGATAGAACGTCTGCATCCCTACACTTCCCTTTATCATAGCGAATGGAACGTCCCCTTCCATTTACGTCCCATTTCATACAGCAAATGGAACGTCCGCGTCCCTATACGTCCCATACCATACAACAAATGGCGCGTCCGCATCCATAGGCGTTCCATTTCGTACATCCCCCTGTATAGTGGGAAAGAAAACTAAGTATTTAAAATCTGCGGGTATTATGACAAGTAAAGGATCCCTTTCTCCAAATTATCGATAATGGATTAATTGTACTCCCGTCGACCACAATTTGTTCTGTAATATCAACTTTGCATGAACTTCGTCGACAAGCTAAATTGCCTCCATACGACTCTGTTCGTGGAGTTTTTGGGAAGGTGCCGATTTGTATCCTGGTGCAGGCATAGAAGTTGATGGCGGCTATCATTCGGAACGCACTCAACAAGAGGATGACGTAGTTCGTCAAGAATGGCTAGAGTCAGTAGGCTATAAGGTCATTCGTTTCTCGAATGAAGCAATATTGGTTGGTATTAAAAGTACGATAGATACAATAATCAATTATTTAAAGACCCCATAAATCCTCCCCCTAAGCAGGGGGACCGAGGGGGTCTTTTGTATCAAAATTCACACCCTTAACTGTCAATTTCTCCGAATTTATAGTCAAAACGTACAATAATCTTAGATTTTCGTGACATATTTTTGCCATCCCGATATTTTTTTATACCTTTGCCCCACTTTATAGGCGGATGCGCGAGATGGTTACTCTACGGATGTGACTAGCTCAAGCGTAGCCGTGTGATGAGGGAAGATGTAAGAGGGAAGATGTAAGTAATGAACTTAATAAAAAAAACAGAAAAGATATGGAAACGATAACAACAACTCCGAGTTCGCAGACAAACATAAGTGCTGTAGATGCACTTTGGGCTCTCATTCAGCGCCAGACCAAGGCCGTTCGTAAGGAACTTACTCAGCGTCTTCTTGCAGAGCAGGATAGCACCAAGGCGCAGCAGAAGATGGTGAAAGATAGCCTTACTCGGGCATTCAACCAGCTTCATGCAGGTAAAGTGAACCACGATGCCCGTAATCTTTTTGCTGAATAGTCTATATGAAGGTATCATTCGACTATCTCGACGAATTTAAGCGTGAAGCCAAAGCTTTACGCAAGAAATATCCTTCTTTCGAAAGCGACTATCAAAATTTTCTTGATGAGTTGGAAGCTAATCCTTTCTCAGGAGAACCTCTTGGACAGCATACATATAAGAATCGTATGGCCATCGCTTCAAAAGGCAAAGGTAAGAGTGGCGGAGCACGTGTTATTACATACAACCTTCGGCAGCAATCCGATGATGAGGTGCTAATCACACTTATGAGCATTTATGACAAGTCTGATATCGAAAATGTATCAGACGCTTATTTGCGTAGTCTAGTTCAGCAGATAGAAAATCCGAAACAAAAATAGAAAAATCTCTGCCTTCCAGCAGTTATCGGATGAAATAAAGCGCAATATTCTCAAACTTCTAAAGGAAAACGGAGCGTCCCACCGCCAGTTGGAACGACTCACCGGAGTTGGGCGAGGACTGATACAGAAACTCTAGAGTAAGTCAATGTCCGATGCCACGGACCTGTCCCCTGACATTTTCTCAGATATTACTATTTAATTGTTTCGATATGGATGAAAAACAAAAATTACAGAACTGTATTTTAAGAGGCCGTCCTATTCTTTTTACAGGAGCTGGCTTTTCTCGTGGTGGATTGAATGGTGATAAACAACCTATTCCAGATGGTGAAGCCCTAAAGAAGGGCCTAATTAATCAGTTATTACTGATTGAAGAAACAGATGTCGATTATCCTGAGCTTATGTCTTCATCTCTCTCTGATTTATGCTCTTATTGTGAGAATGAAACAAATCCGAAGAGAGTCAAGGATTTTTTAACTGTTCAGTTTTCAAATTGTTCATCTAAAGCATTTCACAAGGAAATTGCTGCTTTCCCATGGAAAAAGATATACACTACTAATATCGATGACTTATTTGAGAATTCTGCACCACAGGGCAAACTGACGGTTCAAAATGAGCCAAGACAGAAATCTTTCACAAGTGCAAAGACCATTGAATATATAAAATTGCATGGATGTGTACGTAATGCATCTGAGAAGTTTGTTTTCTCTCGTCAGGACTATATTGATTCTATGATGTGTTCTCAAGACTATCGTTTTAGTTCTTTTGCACAAGATATACAAACAGAAAATATAATTTTTTTAGGCTTTAACATGAATGAGATAAATTTTGATTATTATCTCAATCTCTATGGTGTTGTAAATGGACAAACGAAGAATGGACAACTTTATTTCATTAATCCTAAACCAACAAAGTTATTTCTTTCCAGAATCCATTCATTAGGGGGACATGTTATACAGTGGACAACGGAACAGTTCGCTGATTTTCTTAGAGAAAGTGTCGCTTTGCCGAAAACAGAAGAATTAAAATATGCTCTTGATGGTTTCCTATATGTAAACAAAATTTATGGAACTAAGAAAGTATTTAAGGGATATGATTCTCATTTGTATTTTGGTAATGTGCCTGAATGGAGAGATATTATTTTTGATTGGGATTTTATCAATCCTTCAATTGACAGTTTATTTTCGGATATTATTACCTATTTAAACAAACCTCATAACTCACATCTTGTGGTTTCTATGTCTGGTAAATCTCTTTCTGGCAAGTCCGTTTATTTGAAACGTTTGGGACTAAGATTCATGAGAGAAGACTATTGTGTATATGAGTTTGTTGGTCGTCGGTTTGATTCATATAGTTTTATTCATCATTGCTCAATACTTGAAGATGATCATTTTGTTCTTCTTATTGATAACGCTAGTTTTTTCTATATGACTATTAATAGTCTTGTGAAAAAATTCCCAGAGAATAAGCATTTAGTGATTTTATTGACTTCTAGACCATATTTTCATAACCGTAAGCGATACAATCTGGTTTCTTTGGACAATTATATGGAGATTTCTATTGATGAAAAACAGAGTCTAAGTCAAAGACAGACATTTGCAGAGAATATTGCCACCCGCTTGGACGAAAAAGGTTTATTAGGTTCGCTCAAAGCGAAAAACAAAGAAGAACGTGTTTCTGAAATAATGCGAATAGATGACGTTAGCACTTTGTTATATCAAATAACTCAAGGACAGTCTTTCAGAGACAGGCAAATAGTTAGTTATAATGGTATAGTTCAAAAAAAATATGAATATAGGTATGATTTCTTACTATTGCTAGCCATTTTTCAAAAGATGGATCTTCCATATCTTCCACTAGAACTACTTTCTGCTTGGAAAACAGATAAATACTCCGAATTATTATCTAGCTGTTCTGATATAATTAAAAAAGTGACTGATAATAATGGAGTAATGTTGAGGAATAATATCCTTACAAATATCATCTTTGCAAAGGCAGATTATCAGAAAATCATGAGTTTGATAAGGGATATACTAATTATAGTTTCTCCCCAGGTATCCGAAACTGTACATTCTTATTGGAATGAAATACAGTCTACTCTAATGAAAGGTAAGATGTTACGCAAGAATCTTAATTTGAAAAATGGTACTGTGAAGAATCTTCTGTTCGACATAAAACCATATTATAATGATGATTTTAATTATTGGCTTCAAGTTGGACTAGCAGAACAGATTGACAAGGATTTCGAAAAGGCACTTAATCACTTCAGACAAGCAGAGTCATTAACATATAATTCGTATCTTGTTCAGAATGCAATAGCTAGGAACTATTTACGTCATGCAAATTCTTGCAAGAATCGTTTCGAAGCTGATCCCTTGTTTGCAGAAGGCAAGAAACTAATGTTTAGTCTAATTAATGAAAGAGATGAATATCAGGTTAAGGCCTTTTCTACACATAGCTTTATTTTCGAACAAATATCTTTTTGGAGGAATTTTGATATGACACCAACTACCAAGGAAATTACACAAATATTCGATATGCTTAAAAATATTTTAAAGGTAGACCCGAATGATTCCATGGCAAAAAATGTCAATAATATGTTTGTTCGGTTTTTAAAAAGCCGAAATTTGATAAATAAACTTCCCAAAATGCACTTATATGATCTTAGTTATCTAAAAGCTTTCTTTGATAACACAGATACTAATATTCATAAGCTATTGACAGATTATGAAATAGATTCGTAATCTTATTACTGTGTATGTTCATATAACTATTTCAATAATGTCAATGAAGACATAATAATAATTGGTTGATTAAACTTAAGATAAAGAGTTTATTGAAACCTTGTTTATAGAAGGAAAAGCTGTTAGGAAAAGGCATTAGTGCTTGAGAGCAAGATAATAACTATAAATGGTAATTCAATATTTTCTATACATATTATTATAGAAAATATATTCGATTCTTTTAAAGTTCTCTTTTTATTTGCAATTATATTTAATTTCATAAACAAATGATTAAGTTGAATTACATAAACAGCTTTTATAGTGTCGTATTATTGGGTAGTTTTAACCCCCTAATATTTCATCCTCTATGGCTGTTGAAGAAGGGATTAATCCCAGAGTCAGATGTAGTAGATAAGAAGATTGTGATTAATTCTCAAGTTTCACAATATCCTATAGGTGACTGGATGCAGATGACTGTAACACCTGACAGGTGTGAGTTCAAGATACAGAAGCCAGAACGTATTGTGGTTATGAAAGACTTGATAATTGGAACATTAAATGCATTACCTGAAATACCCATTATAGCAATGGGAATTAACCGAGGTAATATCATTAACTTAGGTGATTCTGATAGTTTTTACAAATTTGGCTCTAAATTGGCTTTTCTTTCCATTTGGAAAGATTGTTTACAGGCTCCACGTTTGCGTGATATTATCATTGAAAACATTGAAAATACTGCTGAAGGAGAGGAAAAAGTTCGTCGCAGAATTCAGATAAAATCAGCAGAAGTAAATGGCCAACCGTTCTGTATTGACGTAAATTTGAACAACCACTATACTGCTATGGTTCAAGACGTAGCTTTTGCAATCAAGACGCTTGACACATATCTCATGTCAGATATGGGTATATACGAAGAAATACTGTCTTCTATCACTGGAAAAATGAATAAAGATGAGTAAAACATTCGATTTTATAGACATTTTTTCCTCGACGATGCCCAGAGCAGAGAAAGAAGAAAACTATGAGTGTGAAAAGACAAGAGAGATACTTAGCTCTATTCCAGAGTCTACATTACCTTTAAAGGATGAAGATTTTATAAATCAGTCAGCATCAAAGGGTTCACAAATGGTTTCCTACTTAGGAAGTGAATATTTTAAACAATGGAACGGACGTGTAATATCCATTGAAAGTAGCGATACTTTTGTTGCTATGGTAGAGACTGTACTTGACAAAGGTGAACCACCAAAGATTGTTCGATTCAATAGAAATAAAGTAGTAATGAAAAATGTTGAGTTGTTGTGCGAAGGTGCACCTTTTTATTGGACAGTAGGCATGTTTAGGAATGAGCATCATTCTTTAGAAAAGCTATCAGAAGTAAGATTCAAAATGATTAGTAGGCCTTCTGCTTATTTACTTGAACGTATTGGAGAAGACCTAGGAAGATTATTTGATGGTATTACATGGATGGAATAAACGAGAAGCTCGAACCGCCTGAATCTGATGAATTTGAGGTGACATTAATAGGCGGAACAGCGGGGTATGGTGAGAGCATATTGCTACATATCGGTAATGGCGACTGGATTATAATAGATAGTTGCGTTAATGTGAAAAATGGCGAGTGTGTCCCTATTTCATATTTAAATGATCTATCTGTGGATATTAGTCAACATGTTCTTTATGTTTTGTGTACTCATTGGCATGATGATCATATAAAGGGACTGTCAAACATTTTGGAACAATGCACCTCAAAAACAGTATTTGTGCTTTCCTGCTCCGATGATCGTGAGAAGTGGGTTTACGAGATGCTGAATGATTACAACTATCAAGGAAAATCAACAGTACTAAATGAACTTAAGTGCACAATATCAATGGCAAATGATAAAGGAATCAGAATCCTACCTGTTAAACAGGATTCATTAGTGTTCAACATTAACGGAGTATTGGCATATGCATTAAGTCCTTCCGATGAAGTGGTAAAGAAGTTTGAGGAAGAGGTTGCTTCTGCACAAGTCAAATATCATAAAACTCTAAATCAGGCAATTAAGCTGAAAACGATAGATGCTCAATTAATACAAGATGCATCGACACTTGAAGAAGAGACAATTAATAATTTTGCTGGGCTGATTAAAGAGAGGATAGACGAGAAAAAGATAGTTCAAGAAGCAACCAACTTGTTAACGTATAAGGATGCAAAGAGAGTGGAGCAAAATGATAGGTGTGTAGCATTGTTGGTTTCATTTAACGGGCATCACATAATTTTGGGAGCTGACCTTGAGAATAAAACTTCAGATTCCGGTCTTTCTGGATGGATGAGTGTGGCAAAATGTTCATCGATGAACGGTGTCACTTCCAGCTTGTTCAAAATACCGCATCATGGATCGAAAACAGGCTATTGTGATTTTTTCTTGAAGTCGTTTATTAAGAATGATGCTACAATGAAACTCACTGCGTGGGCGAAAGGAGATAAATTGATACCAGAACCCGTAATGTTGGGAAAATATTATGCTCATTCCCAGAAGATGTACATAACAACAACTGCACTCTTGAAGAAAGAAAATAAAGAAGAGAATAAGTCAATAAAGAAAGAAATGGAAAGAACAACGGAGGCAATATATGAATTACGCCCCCAGTTGGGAATCATTCGTAGTAGAATGAAGATCAATTCCCTCTCAGACAGTTGGAATACAGATTATTTTGGTTCTGCTGAGATGATTAAAGAGAATCATATTACTGTTTCTAATATAGTTCAATAATACAACTGCTTACTAGAACTAATTAATTGATAATTTTTTGAAAGAAATTATAATAGCCGGTGGTTCAGGCACAAGATAGTACCCTGTTACAAAAGGCATCAGCAAGCAATTGATACTGAAATATGATAAACCGTTGGTATATTGTCACATCTTGGCATTGATGTTGCTTGGTATGCCATGGACCTGTCCCCTGACAGATTGATAAGAAGTAAAACTGGTATGACCCAACAAGAAATACTCGAAGAGAAAATATTGTTAGCCTTAGATAGGGTAGAAGAACAATCGAATGATTCGACTACAAAGATGATAGTTGATTTGTTCAAATCTGCTGTTCTGAAGAAATATAAGGTTGCATTTGATCAGGAATTAGCACAAGGTAATGTCCATAGGAAGAACATAGACAAAGCTGTTGAGTTTTGTTATTCTGACATTTGTGTCTCCATTCGGCAACTAACGAATTTGAGTGAAAAAGAAAGGGAAAACCTGATACAATCAGGGAAGCAGATAAAGAACATCATCAAATCGACTGTGGAGCAGATTCTAATTCATAATGGAATCGAGTTATTGGAATAATACATAGCACTCATTGGGTAAAACAGTAGTGGAATGTGAACAGATTTGGTTCGATTGCTAGACCTAAGCTATTGTCTTAGTTTTCATAACCAAATCGAGGACGTATCCGGCTTTAAGTGTGGTGTGATTGATTGTTCGGCAAAACAAAATACAACGCAATAAAGCAGATTGAGGAACACATCCTGATTTTGAACTTAGTGAGTAATAAGAGATATGAAAGAAGTTATTATTCAATTTAGGATGCCACGGACCTGCCCCCTGCCATCCGTTGAACGGATGAAGTACACCACAATATTCAATTTGACCTAGATGCCACGGACTGTCCCCTGCCATGTCATGTTGTGCCATGTACAAATTTTTATTTCTATTTCATTATATTAGGTTATAGCTGATCTGCAATTTCATTGGTTCATCTGATAGAAATTATTTCTAAATATTATGATTGATTTAGAGTCTTTTTTGATTCATAATAAGATTAAATACGAAAAGAATGTTTCTTTGAGAAAAAAAACATGGTTAAAAACAGGAGGAATTGCGCAATATTGGGTGGAACCAAATAGTGTGAGTGATTTGTTATCATGTGTAGAATTTTTTAATCTTCATAATCAAAAATATGAGATAGTCGGTCATACCTCAAATATTTATTATTTGCCGAATTATAATCCCAATATTATCGTTTCCACGCAAAAACTTACAGACTTTACTGAAGAAGAAGATTGTTTAGTCTGCGAATGTGGCGTTTCAGTAGCGAAATTATCTAAATATTCAGTATCTAAGGGATGGGTTGGTTTTAGTGGTTTAATTAACTTGCCAGGAACGATTGGAGCAGCAACATATAATAATTCTAGTTGTTTTGACTGTAGTATTAGTAGCTTGTTGATTTCCGTCGATTATTATGATACTGACCAAAATAAAGTAATAAGGCTTTTAAAAGACGATTTGCAATATTCTTTCAGATCATCTATTTTTAAGAGGAAAGAAATCTCTGGAGTTATTCTTTGTGTGAGATTGAGGAAAGAACAGGGAGACAAATCTATTGAAACAAGTAAGGCTGATGCTGCATCGAGAATCCGTAAATTAACCCAAGAGCCACCCGCATTCACACTCGGAAGTGTATATGCAGGATTGAAATATAAGAGAACAGTTTTGAATATTTTCATTCTTAAAATAGCGTCTTTTCTTAATTATTTTGGATTCGATAAAAATAAGATCCAGAAGACTCTATTCATTTTTATAAATGGGTATCGTGATATAGGTCCATGCATTTCAAATAAGAATATCAATACATTTAAATGGCTGCCAACCAGAGATAGTTTTAAAGACTTTATGAGATATCAGTCTTTAATTAAGACAGTTTGTCATAATCCTAAATTGGAGATTGAAATAAGGGGATAATTTTTTATTATTATAATGGTTAGTCATCAGGATAAAAATAAAAGAATAGCAAAAAACTCCTTGTTTCTATACATGAGAATGTTAATTCTCATGTTTATAAGTCTATATACTTCAAGAGTTATTTTAGCAGCTCTAGGGGTTGAAGATTTTGGACTATATAATGTAATTGGAGGCGTCGTTACGATGTTCTCATTAATTAGTGGGTCGATTTCAGCCTCAATTACTAGATTCCTTAATATTGAAATGGGCAAAGGGAATAAGGATGGATTACAGAAGATTTTCAATTCAGCTCTATATATTCAGTTCCTGCTTTCTTTGCTTATTCTTTTTTTAGGAGAAAGTATCGGGCTTTGGTTTTTAAATAATAAAATGGTTATACCTCAAGAAAGGCTATTTGCATCTAACTGGGTATATCAGTTTTCATTATTATCATTTATTGTTAATCTTATTAGCGCTCCCTATAATGCTGCAATAATAGCGCATGAGAAAATGTCTGTCTTTGCTTATATTGGCATTTATGAAGGAGTCTCTAAATTGATTGTTGCCTATATTATCTCATTCACATCTAGTGACAGATTGATTTTATATTCCTTATTATTGTTTACTATTGCTTTATCAATTCGTTTGTTTTACGGTTGGTATTGTAAAAAAAGATTTGCAGAATGCATCTTTGTCTTCAATCGCGATAAAGCAGTCTTGAAAGATATGTTTTCTTTCGCTGGATGGAATTATATAGGTGCAGCATCTGGTCTTCTGAGAGGGCAAGGTGGTAATATTTTGATCAATTTATTTTTTGGACCATCAATAAATGCGGCTAGAGGTATAGCTTATCAAGTAAATGGAGCCATTGTAAGTTTTGTTACTAATTTTACAACAGCCATTAACCCACAAATTACTCAATCTTATTCAAATGGTGATTATGGTTACATGATTAAATTAGTTAATTATGGGGCCAAATTGTCTTATTTTGTGATGTTTCTATTGTCTTTGCCTATAATTTTAACGGCACCATATATCTTGGATATTTGGTTGGAAACTGTTCCTGGATATGCAGTACTTTTTGTAAGGCTCGTTTTAATATTAACTATGTGGGAAACAATCTCATATCCATTAATCACAGCTTTGCTGGCGACAGGTAAGATTCGAAATTATCAAATTTGTGTAGGAGGATTGAATATCCTAAATCTTCCGATTAGTTATCTATTGTTGAGGCTTGGTTTCGGACCGGAATATATATTGTATGTCGCTATTTTTTTAGGTCAATTAACTCTTTTTGCACGTTTATATTTCCTCAGAAAACTGTTAAGCTATAATGTCTATGATTTCTTTAAAAACATTTATTTAAAGGTTTTATGTGTTTCAATTTTATCAAGTTTTTTCCCTTTCATTATTTATAAATATTGTTGGCATAATTCATTTCTTTGTTTTATTTTGGTCTGCCTAATTTCACTTATTTCTTGTTCTTTTTTTATTTGGATTTATGGCTTAGATAGAAAGGAAAAGAGTGTTGTAATGGGTATATTAGCTAAGTTTAAGAAAAGGTTGCAAAAATGAAAGTTGGAATAATAACATTTCATAGAGCATATAATTATGGAGCTGTTTTACAATGTTATTCATTGTCTAAGTATTTGAACTTACAAGGGTATGATTGTGAAGTCGTTGACTATTTCCCTCAATATTTTGTAGATGGTTATTCATTATTCCCATCAAAGTATTTATCGGATAAGACGTTAAAACAGAAGTTATATTCTATTTTTGAGATTTTTGTCACTTTACCAGTTAAAATACGTAGGTATAATAAATTCAAAAAGTTCTTAAGCAATATTCCTCTTTCTTCTCAGCAATATAATGAAAGAAATATTGATTTTCAAAAATATGATATAGTTATTTATGGTAGTGACCAGATATGGAATAGAAAGTTAACAAATGGATTTGACGCAGTTTTTACCGGTAGTATTAAAAAGAATAAGTCAACAAAATATATCACTTATGCAGCTAGCACAACTTTGTTTGATAAAAATGAAGAATATAACTATTATGCAAATATCATTAAAAATTTTGACTATATAACAGTACGAGAAGAATCATTCAATATCTATTTAAATTCAATTGAACAAGGAATATCCAAATGTGTCCTTGATCCAGTCTTTTTACTTAATAAAGATCAATGGAAGAATATAATTAAACTACCCTCTAAACAAAAATATATTTTGTTTTATTCTGTTCCAACACATCCTTTACTTTATGATAGGGTACAAGAAATATCCCAACTATTACATCTGCCAGTTATTTGTTTGACGGCTATTGTAAGGTTAAAGTCTAAATATAATTGTGATAATACTGCCTCTCCAGAGGAATTTCTTGGGTATTTTTATAATGCAGAATTTGTATTGACAACATCATTTCATGGAACTGCTTTTTCTGTTATTTTTAGAAAACAATTCTATACTTTTAGATTAGGTTCAGATACTGACAATAGATCGTTTGATCTATTGAATCGTTTTAATATGGTTGATAGGTTCATAGATATAAGTGAAAAGGTTCATGATATAAAAAGGGTTGATTTTCATAATTATGAGGATTTAATTAGTAAGAATATTTCAGTATCTAAGGATCTTTTACAGTCAATGATTAATTGATATGAAAACAATCTTGTTTGTTAATCACGTTTCCGTAATAGGTGGCGGTAGTTATTGCCTTCTTAATATTTTAAAAGAATTAGATCGAGAACATATTAAACCTATCGTATTATTAAAAAATGAAGGCCCTTTAGCTACAGAGATTCAGAAACTTGATATTCCTGTCTATTTCGGCAAATATATAGGAATGTTGCCTCTGAATCGTAAAGTTTCCTTTTGCGAATCGATTAAATTATTTATACATGTTATTATTGCTCTGTTTTCTTTTTTGAAATTTTTGTTCAACCATAAATGCGATGCAGTCTATTTCAACTCAATGATGTTATATCATTTTCTAATAGTTTCGAAAGCCGCAAAGAGAAAAACCATTATTCATATTCGAGAAAATTGGCCAGTTAATAATTTTATTATTCAACGTTTCTTATTGTCAAAAACTATAGAGCATTTTTCTGATTGTATTTTTGCTATTAATAATTATAGCGCTAATATGTTTTCTAATTTAAAAAACAAAAATGTAAGAATTGTGTATGATTGGATTTGCATGGACCAACGATATAAGTATATGCCTCTTTCTCATATTTTTAATGAAGACGTAAGTAATAAAAAGGTTTTTTTATATTTAGGTGGCCCAAATCCTATTAAAGGTCCCTATGAGGTCATATCACATTTTTATCAATCTATGACTTCTCCTGATTACAGATTGTTAGTTGTAGGTAATAGAGATTCTTTTTCTGAAAACATTCGCTCTATTTTTAATCAAGATTCAAGAATAGTATGTATACCTCCCTTATATGAAATTAGCCATTTAGTGGAACAGTGTTATTGCGTGCTTAGTTATTTTAAAAAACCACATGCTAACTTGCCACTTGCTGAAAGCATTATTCTAAATACTCCAATTGTTGCAGCAAACACACCAGAAGCTAAAGAGTATTCTCTCGATGGAGAATTAGCTATTTTATTCGATTTTAATAATGAAGAAAATTATTTAGAAAAAATAAATAATATCGATTATTATGTGCATAACGTAAAAGAAAAGCTTTCATCTAGGTCGTATATAATAAAACAATTATTTGATAAGGACAGAAATGCATATATTATTAATAATACATTATTGAATTTATAAGATGAAATTTTTGAATATATACCTTTTTGTTTTGTTTTTTCTTTTTATTTCATCAATGCATCCTTGGTTTACATGGGGAATTGATGTTTATATATCTATTTTGGGTGCGGCAAGCACCTTTTTTGCTATTCTTAAAGGATATATTAGAATTAATTTGAAGAACTTCTATTATTCTATTTTATTTTTCGTACTGACAATTTGGACAGCCAATGATTTTAATATATTCGGTTTTTTGAAGATTGTTTTAAATTGGTTTATTATATTGGGTTTAATATCTCTCAAGCCCGATATAAGGTCTAAATGCATTAGTTATATAACTAAATACTTATCTATCTTATTAGGAGTTTCATTAGTCGCTTTTTTCCTGTTTTTATTAGGATTAGATTGGACTCATTATGAGGTTCAACATGAAGGTTCTTTGGCTACAAATAATAATTACTATTTCTTTATATCTGGAGTAGAAGCTCGATTTTATGGTCCTTTTTTGGAACCTGGTTTTGTGACAATGGGTATAGCACCCCTTTTGTTTTTGAATAAATATAATCTAAGAAATAAATTTGTTTTTATTTTGTTTGTTGCCCAATTGTTTACTTTTTCTATCGCAGGTTTTGTACTATTAGTTTTAGGCTATCTTTTTATTGTGCAGTATGATAAGAAGAGAAAGAATAAACCATTTAGATTATTATTAGCTGCAGTAATTGGACTATTCTCGTTCTTTGCATTACTCGTTATATTCGGTGAAGAAATTGTCTCTAATTATATTATAGATAGATTCGCCTGGACAGGAACTACTATTCAAGGAGATAATAGATCAAGTGATTATTTGGATTATGTGTATGATAAGGTAATAAACTCCAATATGATATGGACAGGAACACATTGGGACGCAGAACTATCAGAGAAGGGTGTAGCTGGATATAAGCTCTTTATTGTTAAAAATGGATTGGTAGGCCTTTTATTGGCGATATTATCATATTTTACCTCGTTATTATTTTTGAAAAAAATTAGATTATTTAATGTGTTTTTTGTTCTGTTTTTGTTGCTTATCCTATTTCAAAATGCATATCCATTAATGTGGTGTCTGCTAATCTGTTTGTTTTTCTCTGATTCATGCAGATAATATTTATAATTTTAACAATAAATCTTGATGAATTCTTTCCCCAAACTTTCAATTATCACTGTTTCTTATAATAGTATTTCGGAAATCGAAAATACTATTTTGTCTGTAATCAATCAGGATTATCCTAATATTGAATACATAATCATTGATGGAGGGAGTACAGATGGAACGGTCGATGTTATAAAAAAATATAGTAGCCGCATTTCAAAATGGATCTCGGAGCCAGACAAGGGAATCTATGATGCAATGAATAAAGGAATTAAGTTGGCAACTGGAGAATGGGTGACGATGCGGAATTGTGGCGATTATTTTGCAGAGCGAGATTCCTTATCAAAGTTGTTTGCCGAACCAGTAGATGATTCGGTTGATTTCGTTTGTGGCGGGGCTTATAGGATTACGGAATTGGGTTATCACATAGCCTACTCAAAGGATATTTCCAAGAATAATTTCAGAATGTCGGTTATTCATCCAGCCACCTTTGTTCGTACGACTTGGCATAAGCAATATTTATTTGACACTCGTTTCAGAGTGGGTGCTGATTATAATTTAATTTATAATAGTGTAAAATTGGGAAAAAAGTTTGTCTTTCGCGATATCCCAATTGTCATTTTTCCTTCTGGTGGATACTCAAGTATTCATTGGGATTTAGGAGAGCGAGAGAGTCTTTTTACTCGTGGCTTGTACAATACTACATACCAAAGAATTAAAGGTGAATTATACATCTTAAAGCTAAAGTTCAATTATTATTTAAGAAAAGCTTTTAAGACGATTCCATTTGTAAAAAAGAAACGGGATTCCCAATTAATAAAAAGATTTAATATTAAGCCGTTGCCATTGCCCTTAAAGAATTTCTACTGAGTTAATATTTATTTCAATTTGATTATATTTATTATACGTTTTATAAACGTTTGCTATTTTAGTATATGACAATTTTAGTTGCTGGAGATTATTGTGATTCTGGGCGTGTAGGTCAAAATGTAAGTTCTGGTTGTTTTGATTGCTGGTTCTGTTCGGTTAAGCCAATTATAGAGGTTGCAGATTATAAGATTGTAAATTTTGAGTTCCCAATTGTTTTCGGAAAAGGAAACCCTATTTTTAAGGCTGGCCCAAGTTTGAAAGGCCAAAAGGCGGCAGTAGAAGCTATCAAATTTGCGGGATTTAACGTATGTACGCTTGCCAATAATCACATTCTTGACCAAGGGGAAAAATGTTGTTTGGAGACGAAGCGACTAATTGAGGATGCTGGTATGCATACTGCTGGTGTCGGCAAAAACTTGGACGATGCAAGCCAAATTCTATATTTAATGAGTAATGAAGAAACTATTGCAGTCATAAATTGTTGCGAACATGAGTTTTCAATAGCTACGGAGAAAACGGCAGGAGCCAATCCACTCAATCCTATTCAGCAGTTTTATAAGATTCAAGAGGCTCGAAACCATGCAGATTATGTATTGGTGATTGTTCATGGTGGCCATGAGATGTGTCAGCTGCCTTCACCGAGGATGAAAGAAACTTATCGTTTTTTCGTAGATGCCGGAGCTGATGCTGTTGTAAATCATCATCAACATTGTTATAGTGGCTATGAGGTTTATAAGGGAAAGCCTATTTTCTATGGTTTGGGCAATTTCCTATTCGATTGGGAAGGTCGAAGAAATGGACTTTGGAATGAGGGTTATATGGTTGCCATTTCTTTCGATAAAGAACGGAAAACATCTTACCGATTGTATCCTTACAAACAATGTAATGATGAACCTATAGTAGAGATCATGCAAGGAGAGGATATGAAACTATTTGAAAAAAAAATTTGTGTTTTGAACGATATAATAGCAGATGACCATCGTTTAAAAGATGCTTGGGAATCATGGATAAAAGCACACAGCAGTTATACTCTGATGGATTATCAGCCATATTTTTCACGATTGGCTAAGAGCCTGTACGTAAAAGGGTTTCTTCCATCTTTCATTACTAAAAAGAAAAAATATAGCATTATTGATCATATTGAATGCGAGTCTCATCTCGATAAACTGAGATTTGTTATACGCAATATAAAAGAATAAACGATGAGAGTAGATATAATAAAAGGTAAAATTAATACGGTTCGTCAATCACCGCTTTCTTTAGTGAGAAAAGCATGGCACCTGTTCGAGCCATTTGTTTCTGATGAATTGTTTTTGAAAGTGGCATTTCGCTTGAAAGTAGGTTATTGGCCGAATTTGAAACAACCAAGATCTTACAATGAAAAGCTGCAATGGCTGAAGCTGCATGACAAACGTCCAGAATATACGCAGATGGTGGATAAGGTGGCTGCTAAGGATTATGTGGCTGGAATTGTCGGTGAGAAATATATTATTCCTACCATTGGAGTGTGGAACTCTGTCGAAGATATCGAATGGGACAAGCTCCCTCAGCAGTTTGTATTGAAGGCTTCGCACGATAGTGGCGGCGTTGTGGTTTGTAAAAATAAATCAAAGCTTGACATTGAACTGGCAAAATACAAACTTCGTGGCGCAGGTAAGAAAGATTATACAAAATATACTAAGGAATATCCATATTACCATGTGCCGCATCGTTTCATTGCGGAGCAGTATATGGAGGATGAGAGTGGCTACGAGCTGAAAGATTATAAGATATTTTGCTTTGACGGAGTGCCGAAGTTCCTCTTTGTCGCTACCGGTCGTCAGCAGCACGATACGCGTTTCGACTTCTATGATCTAGATTTTAATCACCTTCCTGTTTTGAATGGCCATCCTAACGCAGACGTTTGGCCACAAAAACCTCAAAACTTCGATGAAATGCTGGATGTAGCAGCTAAATTGTCAAAAGGAATCCCTCATGTGAGAGTAGATTTATATAATATCAATGGCAAAATCTACTTCGGAGAATTGACTTTCTTCCATTGGAGTGGTATGACGCCATTTGAGCCACGGGAATGGGATTATAAATTCGGTGAGGATTTTAAATTGCCAATATCCTAGTTTAATGAAAGTCGTAATTTTTATAGGAGGATTGTCTGGCGGTGGTGCAGAACGTGTTGCATGTAATTTATGTAATTCGTTAATTTCTTATGGTCATGAGGTGGAATTCTTGACGATGTCAGACCAAAAGGCAGCCTACCTAATCGATAGTAGAGCAGGTCGGCATTGCTTATTGAATGAAAAAGAGAAAAAAGGAGGTATCTATAATAATTCGTTACGATATATAAGATTTACTAAATATTTGATTTCGAATAAGGCTGATCTTTATATTGTAATGTTGCCTATTACAATTATAATGATGCTTGCTTTCAGTTTTTTGACATCGTCAAAGATTATTGCATCTGAAAGAGCAGATCCGTCTAAATATTCGACATTTATTCAAAAAGGACTTCGACTTTTATGCAGAAGAGCAGACGGTTGGGTTTTTCAGACTCCAGAGGTTTTCAATTGGTATAAAAAACGGCTTGGGAATGTTAAAAACATTGTAATACCTAATGCTATCAATCCAGTTTTTTTTGATAATAATAAAGCAAAAGGAAAAGAGAAAGTAATCATTACTTCAGGCCGATTAAATGCCCAGAAAAGGCATGACCTACTTATTGCTGCCTTTTCCAAGATTGCGAACAAGCATGGCAACTACCAGTTGATGATACTTGGAGAAGGTTCATTAAGAAGTAGATTGGCTAATCAAATAACGGAACTAAATATAGAGAATCGAGTTTTGATGCCAGGATATGTCGATGATATTAAGGAACGGCTGTCCGAAGCATCGATGTTTGTCTTGACTTCCGATTTTGAAGGTATGCCAAATGCCTTAATTGAAGCGATGGCCCTTGGTCTGCCATGTGTTTCTACTGATTGCGATGGCGGTGGAGCTCGTTTTTTGATAAAAGACGGCGAGAATGGCCTGCTTGTTCCGAAAAACGATGTGGCCGCATTAGCAAACGCTATGGATAGAATACTTTCGGATGACGCATTGGCCCAGAAGCTCGGTAGAAACGCTGAAAAGGTGAAGGAAGAACTCCATCCAGACAAGATTTATGGGCAATGGATGGATTTCATTGATAAAGTAGTTAGTTCATAATAAACCAACAGGTTTTCCTGTCGGTTTGTCGTTGAGAATATAATATGACCAAAATAGCATTCGTAACTGATACGATGCATCCTGGCGGCTCTGAACGTGTCATTTCGGTCCTTGCAAATGAGATGGCACGTCGTGGCATGGATATTCAGATAATCTGCCTCAGAGGTAAAGATAGCTTTTATCCTTTGGAAAAAGGAATAAAGACTGTCTTTATGGAGTTGGCATTGAAACGCCAATCGATATTTAACAAGGTAAGGTTTCTGCGGACATATGTCAAAGATGAGAATATTGACATTGTTATCCCATTTATGACACCTGTCTTCTGTTTTACTTTATTTTCTCTTTTAGGTGCCGGTAAAACAATTATATGTTCGGAGAGAATTGATCCTACCAAGACATCGAAGTTGAGGAAGTTGATGCGCGCAATTTTGTTGCCTACAGCGTCCTATCTCGTCGTACAAACAGAACAAATCAAGAAATATTATTCTGATAGTATCCAAAAAAGATGTTCCGTCATCTATAATCCTGTTTCGGATACATTCTTCGAAGATCGTCATTTCGTCCAGAAGAGTCGGTTTGTCAGTGTCGGCCGGTTAGCCCCTCAGAAGAATCAGCGGATGCTGATTGACGCTTTTGGTTTGGTCTATAAAAAGCATCCCGAGTATTCTCTTTCTATATTTGGTGAGGGCCCTTTGAAAGAAGAGTTAAATGCATATATAACTTCGAAGAATCTGCAAAACGCAGTTCGACTCGAAGGAACTTCGTCGGATATCAGCAAAGAACTTCAATCGTCGTTTGCATTCTGCCTAACAAGTGATTTTGAAGGGATGAGTAATGCAATGATTGAAGCGCTATGTGCAGGCATCCCGTTGATTTCAACGAATGTCTCGGGCGCAAAAGAACTGCTTGGAGATAATGAGGGCGGAATAATTGTTCCTGTTCGCGATACTGAGGCTTTTGCTGAGGCTATGAATCGTCTCATTGAATCACCTGATGCCGTGGAAAGAATGAGAGATTATAACCAGAAGAAAAGGGAAGAGTTCAGAACTGAGCAGATCGTTAACAAATGGTTGGAGATTATTGAAAGATTCAGCGTAAATGAAAGAAAGAAATAAAAGAATATTAAGTACGATATTGAAATGTCTGTCGTTTCTACCCGATAGCGTCGTGCTTTCGCTCGAATACTTCTATAAGTTGCATCGATTGCCAAATTTGAAGCATCCACAGCGTTTCACGGAGTGGATGCAGTGGTACAAGATGAATTATCGGAACGAAGTGATGTTCGAATGTGTAGATAAGTATGCGGTGCGTGAATACGTGAAGCGCAAGGGATGCGAATCGTATCTGAACACCTTGTATCAGGTCTGCAATAATGCTAATGAAATAGATTTCGAAAAGTTGCCCGACCAGTTTGTGATTAAAACTACGGACGGCGGCAACGGTGAGAATGTCTTGGTTTGCACTGACAAAGCGGATTTAGATATTCCAGCCGTTATTAAAAAGGTTAATGGTTGGCGACACAAGAAGATGGAGTCTGTAGGCCGCGAATGGGCATATTCGGGGTGTGCTGATTCCCGTATCATTGTCGAGAAGTATCTTTCTGACCCTAATAGCATAGATGGATCGATTGACGATTATAAGTTGCTTTGCTTCCATGGGAAATTCCGTTATCTCTGGGTGGATAAGAACCGTTATTCCGACCATAAGCGCGGTTTCTGGGATGAGCATTTGAACTTCAGGCCAGAGGTGGTCAGCGATCATCCGACGTTTGATGTGCCTCCCCAGCTTCCAGAAAACACTAAGGAGATGATAGAGGCAGCTGAAAAGTTAGCAGCAGATTTCCCATTTGCTCGTATTGACTTTTACAATATTGAGGGCAAGATATACTTCGGAGAGATTACATTCTATCCCTGGAGCGGCTATTGCCAATATACTCCTGATAGTTTCGACTTCGAAATGGGCAGTTATTTCAAAAAGGGAGAGGCATGACGATTTCAGTTTTGATGTCTGTCTATAAAAACGAACAGGCAGCCTACTTGGATCGTGCGATACAAAGTGTTTGGGACGACCAGTCGTTGAAGCCCAATCAGATTGTCTTGATTGAGGATGGCCCATTGGGAGATGAACTTGTTGCCGTGCTGGACGCTTGGAAGGAGAAGCTTGGTGACGTGCTGCTTCTACTGAAAAATGATGTGAACCTTGGTCTGACCAAGTCGCTGAATAAGGGCATCGCTCATGTGACTTCGGAATTGATTGCCCGAATGGATAGTGATGACATCTCGGCTCCCGACCGATTCCGATTGCAGCACGATTACTTTGTAGCTCATTCCGATGTTCATATCATTGGCGGGTCGCTGCAGGAATTTGACGACAAGAACGAATGTCTGAACGTGCGCCATTATCCTTTGAGCCCCAACGCTGCAAGAACCTACATTCAAAAGGCATCACCTTTGGCTCATCCTACTGTAATGATGCGTAAACAGATATTCGATGAAGGGTTGTCTTACAATGAAAAGTATCGAACTAGCCAAGATATAGCTCTTTGGTTCGATGCCCTTCTAACAGGGTATAAGATTAGTAATGTGCCACAGGTGACTATTTTCTTTAGAAGAGATGGTGATGTTTTCAAAAGGAGAGGAAGAGAAAAGGCTTGGAATGAGTTTAAGATCTATATGAAAGGAATTTATAAGCTCTTTGGACCCATTACTCCCAAATATATCTTCCCCATTAGTCGTTTTGTATTTCGATTGATGCCTTCATCAGTCATTAAGTATATTTATGGCAGCAAAGCTCGTAAGAAACTATTGAAATAGTATGGAGATTGTTCAGGAACAACTTCTTGGATTGGCTTATCTCGCTATCCATCCTAAAAATACGGTTCCCGAGGCATTAGAAAAGAGTATAGATTGGCGTGCTCTTTTGGAAGAGGCAAAGAAGCAATCCCTGATAGGGGTTGCTTTTGTTGGTTTTAAGGTATGGAGTGCTTCGAATTTTGTAAAGAAGTTGGAATCAAATATAGATAAACGCTTGCTGACGCAATGGGTTGGAGTTTGTGAAAAGATACTGGAGGACAATCTCCTGTTGAACAAAAGAACTGCACAGGTTTGCAAGAATTTCGCCTTGGAAGGTTTTCGAACCTCGGTGATGAAAGGGCAGGGAAATGCGCTCCTATATGGCGAGAATTTATTTTTGATGCGTTCACCTGGAGACATTGACGTATGGGTAGAAGGTGGATTTGAAAAAGTTAATGATTATGTGCAGCGGATTGCGCCTACTACGCATGTAAGCGAGAAAGATATCATCTTCAATGTATTTACTGATACAGAGGTCGAAGTGCATTATTGTCCTTATATTATGCGGAATCCGTTCCGTAATCGTCGGCTTCAGAAGTTCTTTGCGTCACAGGCTGAAGCTTGTTTTACTAACAAAGTACGGCTTTTGGCAAAAAACAAGGAAGGTGAAGATTCCTTTGTGGAAGCAGTCATCACTACTACTTCCTTTAACCTCGTTCATCAATTGGCTCATATCCATCGGCATCTTTTTGCTGTGGGTATGGGGTTGAGACATCTAATGGATTATTATTTCCAATTGGTTTATGCAGAGAAGGCACTGAGCAGAGTGGAGAAAGATGAAGTCATTCGCGTTGTGAAATCCATTAAGCTAGAGAGATTGGCTTCTGCACTTACATGGATTTTAGCAGAGCATTTCGGATTGGCAAAGAATTGTCAATTATGGGAATCGAATAAGGAAGATGGAGAATTCTTGCTTGAAGATATTATGAGGACTGGTAATTTTGGAAATGGAGACGAGCATCTTCGAACTGGGATTCGATCTGGTGGACTCAAGTCGTTGATTGATGTGCTAAAGCATAATTGGGCGATGTCGAGATTTGACTATACGGATTGGTTCTGGGGGCCTTTATATAGGGTGTACTATTATATTTGGCGGAAGCTTAGAGGCTATTCTGTTTAATGTTTTATATAATAAATTCCACAATAAAAGATCTGAATGGACTTTAAACAAATCCGCTCACGGTTTCATCAATTAGGTGGCTTCCGTTTATTGAAGGAATATGCTCGATTGGGAGTATTGACCTCCCTTGGTGTTCGTTTTATTCGCATCTTATTGTCGGGGAAACCACCGAAGCAGATAAATTCGGAAATAGGCAAATATATTATCCCCTTTTTACAAGATAAGTATGCTCCCTTATTATATGAACGAAAAGCATATTATCAAGCACAATCCTTGAATCATCAGCGAAGTAATATTGTATGGTTCTGTTGGTTACAAGGCATAGAACAGGCTCCTCCTATTGTGATGGCTTGTCTTGCTTCTTTGAAACAGCATTTAACTGATAGGGAGATTAAGATAATCACTGAGAAGAATTGGAGAGAATATGTTGAACTGCCAGAACATATTGTTCGCCGAAGGGAGAAGAAACAGTTACCACCAGCGCTTTTCACGGATTTGTTGAGACTGCAACTGCTTATAAAATATGGTGGTACTTGGATAGATTCTACGGTCTTATGTACGGGTACTGAACATACCAAGGAGTTTTTGGATTCAGATCTCTTTATGTTCCAATATAGAGCACCTGAGACGTCCCCTGCATCTTTCGAAGGCATTTCCAATTGGTTTATAACTTCTTGCACCAATAATGAAATGCTTCTCGTTTTGAGAGATATGCTATTTGCTTATTGGAAAGATTATGACTGTACACTGTATTATTTTATCTTCCATGTTTTCTTTTCGATGATTGCGAAAGAATATCCACATAGAATAGCCGAGATGCCATACGGCTATAGCATTTGGAGTTTGACATTGGAGAATCATTGGGCGGAGCCATTTAATCAAAGGAAGTGGGACAAGTTAACAAGTTTGGTAAATTTTCATAAGCTGTATTATCGTGTTGGAGACAATTTGGAAAAAGGAGAAGGCAATTTTTATCATTGGATTTTAGAAAAGTATAAATCAAAAGATGAATTTTTCAGCAATTAAATGGGTAATTGTTTTTGCTGCGTTATTTGTGTCGTGGTACGTGAATAATCGTTATGAGGTCTTTGCACTAAATCTCTTTGGTGCAAGCGATCAATATAAAGGTTCTTTCAGAGTTATGACATATAATATTAATGCACCATTAGATGATGAAAGTGAAACAATCAAGACAATACTGATCAACGAGATAAATAAACAAAAACCGGACATCCTGTGCTTACAAGAATCGTCTACTATCTTTAATACTCTTCAATCGACTTTAGATAGCTTATTTAATTATACCGATAGTATGGCAATAAAAAATCAACCGTATCGGTATTGTCTCTATTCCAAGAAACCAATCAGAAATTTTAAAATATATAAGTGCATAACTAAAATCGATTCTATAGCAATTGATTCCTTGCGAAAAGAAGTCAATAAATTGTATAATCGAATGCCTGTTTATTCTGCAGAGATTGAAATTCTTCCTGATAAATGGATAAATGTTTTTGCTTGTCATCTCAGATCAAGCGCATATAGTACGGCAAGAAGATCAATGAATAAGGATGCTTCTTGGTATGATGGTCTTCCTTTGTATATTGAGAATTATAAGATAGGACAGAAGATTCGTAATTGGGAAGCAGATAATCTCAGGGTACATCTTGATTCGTTGGATTCTATGGATACTCCAGTGATAATCGCTGGGGACTTCAATGACTGGAGCGGTAGCTATTGCATAAATACAATCAAAAATGGTCTTTACAAGGATGCTTGGTGGGAGGGAGGATTAGGTCTTGGCATCACCTACGATGAGTGGCATCTGAAGCTAAGATTGGACCATATACTCTATAGTCGGCACTTCAAGTTAGAGAATGTGCATGTCGAGAAGACGAAGTTCTCGGATCATAGGCCTTTAATTGCTGATTTCACTTTGCTTCCTTGAAAGAAAGATGAAAAATAGATTTATTGAAGATGAAACTGTCTGATGACAGTTTTGATGCTTCTTTTGAGTTCAGCATTTGAAAGCAAGCTTTCCTCTGCTGCTCTCAAATGAATCATCACCCTTACGGGCTATCATCTTCAATAAATAAAATCGCTATCGCAGAAAAATAAGAAAAATTCTGCTTGACGGACTACAACGATTTTATTTTTAACACGAATGTTCATGAATGGATCACGAATTTTTCATGAATTAAAGTTTGTTTTAACATTAATGCCCGTTAATCTATCGTATAATCTTTCATTAATAGCATCGTTGGTCAAGACATGTATAAAATTCATGAAAAATTCGTGAGTTATTCGTGATAATTTATGTTTAAGAAGATTTATCTCTGTTTTTCTCTCCTTTTGGGGGGGTGCTTCACGCCTTTAATGTCAATTACATTGAGTGAAGGATTGGTGCAGAGGTATGAGGTGCAGGTGTCGGGGAGTGATGGATGCACTCCGCTGTGGCTGAATGCGAATAAGTATGGCCTGAGTTCGCTTGAATCGTTTAATGGATATGTAAGAGGAGGGTTAGAAAGACCATTAAAGGTGGATGATGAGAAGAAATGGGGGATAGGGTATGGATTGGATTTGGCGGTGCCTTTACATTATACCAGTGACTTCGTGATTCAGCAGTGTTTTGCTGAGTTTAGGTATAAGCATGCTGTGCTGACATTGGGTCAGAAGGAGCAGCCAATGCAGCTAAAGAATATGGAACTGAGCAGTGGTTCGCAGACATTGGGTATTAATGCGCGACCGATACCTGGGGTGCGTCTGTCTTTTCCTGAGTATTGGTCTATTCCTGGGCTTCATTCATGGTTGGCCATCAAAGGACATTTTTCGTATGGTTGGATGACGGATGGGCATTTTCAGAAGGAATGGACTAAGGGATTGACTCATTATTCTCAAGATGTCCTTTATCATGATAAGGCAGGTTATTTGCGAATAGGGCCAGGAGATAAAAGTTTTCCTTTCAGTTTAGAACTTGGACTCGAGATGGCGTGTGAATTTGGAGGGTCAGTTTATAATCAAAAAACCCGAAAATTTGAGAATCACACGAACTTTAATGCGTTCATCGATGCTTTCATTGCAGGCGGCGAAAAAGACGAGAATGGCATTTACCAGACTATGATCGGAGACCAGTTGGGTAGCTGGGTGGCACGACTTAATTTCGATAATGATAGATTGGGTATCTCGCTATATGCTGATCATTATTTTGAGGACCATTCTGGCATGTTCTTTTTAGATTATGATGGTTATGGTACGGGAAAAGATTGGGATACATGGGAGAAGAATCGCTATTTGCTGTATCCTCTCAAAGACATTATGATAGGAGGCGAATTGAAATTGAAGACCTTTCATTTGATTGACGGGCTCGTTGTCGAGTTTCTGAATACACGGTATCAAAGTGGGCCTATTTATCATGACCATACCTTCTGTCTAAGCGACCATTTAGGTGGTAATGACAATTATTACAACCATGGACCTTATCAAGGTTGGAGTCATTGGGGACAGGTGATGGGTAATCCTCTGTATAGATCACCAATATATAATACGGATGGATCATTGAAAATCAAAGATAATCGTTTCTATGCTTGGCATTTCGGAGTTTCAGGCAATCTATTGAGCAATCTTCGCTATCGCGTGCTCTGCAGCTGGCAGAAGGGATGGGGAACGTAC
>Ga0247608_10001614_pt1 | contig 30503 bp, 46 predicted proteins | sample 176DNAGHGlowgp2_FD_193490 | JGI IMG/M metagenome (GOLD analysis project Ga0247608, IMG submission 193490) | Sheep rumen microbial communities from Palmerston North, Manawatu-Wanganui, New Zealand - 1766 DNA GHGlow gp2 | ecosystem: Host-associated > Mammals > Digestive system > Stomach > Rumen ...
ATGAACAATACGTTGCAAATGGAGCTGGCGGAGGGAATCGAACCCCCAACCTGCTGATTACAAATCAGCTGCTCTACCGTTGAGCCACGCCAGCATAACGTGGAATTAATTCCAATTCCACAGGCTATATATTGCTCCTGCTCCTCCAAGGACAAATCCTAATAAAAAGAGCATAAATTCTGTAAACCATACTAATGTACAAAAAGTGCCATCTTTAAATTGCGAATTAAAAAGTGATTTAAACCCACAAAACGTACATAGTATGGTAAACAAAATTAACAAACTAAAATATACTTTTAATACTATATCCATTTTACTTCCGTGCTGATGCGGTCATCAATGCAACTAAAATAAAGCCTAATGACCCACCAATAATTAATCCTAATAAAAAGTTAATCATTCTTATCTTTTTTTAAATCATCAATCAACGCGATACACATCATTATGGCAAATACCGCAAGAACGGTTAATGTCATGCCTAATATCGCATATATTATTCTTAATATCATCATATAAATATTATACTAATTATTTTTTATTTTGCCAAATTTTTATTCGTTTATATCTTCTTCAAAGATATAGTCGCAACCATCAACTGATTTAATGTATTCTAACATATCAGCATATTCCGGTCTGTGGAACCAATCATTGAAGATATAGGTATAAGAAACTTTTTCAGCGCCAAGAGCCTTGCCGATTTTTCTGAACTGCTGGATTTTAAATCCACAGGTCTGCGGTTTTTCATCGGCACTGCCGTGGGTTTCCTGATACTTTTTCTCATAAATGATAAATTCTTTAGTATTTTCGTCGAAGAATGCTTCGTCCGGTAAGAGCTTTTTAGAGATAATGGAGTCCCATTTGATGCCCTTCTGTTCTAAATATCTATACAGATTATATTTCTGTAAATTAACAGCACCTTCGTGGTTAATTTTTACTCGTTCTTCGAATTTTAATCCAGTTGTTGTATCTCTGTAAAGCATACCATAAATCTCCTTTTATCTTTTTTCTATATAAATTATAACATAGTTTTTATAAAAAAGCAAAAAAAAATAAGCCCCCTAAAAGGGGGCTTAGCGGAATGTTAACGCGTTCCCATCTCTTTTGCGTTAAGCATCACATGGCGGTGGTCGGAGTAGGGGGATTTGAACCCACGACCTTCCGGTCCCAAGCCGGGCGCTCTACCAAACTGAGCTACACTCCGATACGTACCCAACGGACTCGTCGTAACACCAAACCTCCGTCAGTTGTAGACTTACTACCATAAATTGGACTTCTCTTACGAGCGTGCAGAATTTTTAGCATTACCCACCTCGCGCCACGTGGAGGCAAATTCTGTGCGAGGCTGGAGATGTCGGGATTCGAACCCGAGTCCGCGACAGTTCACTTTGGATTTAAGCCACGTCGAACGCCCATCGCATCCCCGTATATCGTGACGTGGCGATTGACCACTTATCGCCACGGTTACTTAATTAAATAAGAATGTCAAAAAACGGAAAATAGGGCTTTTTGACACTATCTGACCATGACATATGGAATGAGCCATAGTCTTTTGTAAAAGCATTAAGAAGCTCATAAGCATGTGCCTGAGCCTGTTCGACGGCTTTAAAGGCATCTTCTACCTCTTTGGCTCTTGCACTTCTCTGCTCTTTAAGTTTCTCTTTTTCTTTTCTGGCCTCAACAACCGCCTTTTCAGCTGCCTTGAGAGCCTCTTCAGTGTCATAAAGTTTTTTTGTTTCGTCGCTATAATACTTCATAAATATCGTCCTTTCGTTATTTATTGTTAAGTTCCTGCACTTAACTAAAGTTAGCTATATATAAACTACGTGGTCGATAGTTGATATACTGGTGCGTCCAAGAGGATTCGAACCTCCACTCTTGGGTTTCGTAGACCCCTACTTTATCCAGTTAAGCTATAGACGCATAAAATTGAGAGAACCATTGTATATTTAAAATTGAGCCTTCGCCCTACCTCAGTTACCTTCAGTTATGGTCTGTCAATGGGGAGATTAGCGCGTGTACGGAGTAGCTAATTCCGTCCAACTAACCCCAGGCCGCCCTCGCCCGAAATCCCATGAGAGATTGATTACTCCCGCCTTTCACCTACCGTTCGCATATTTACGTGTTCTTGTACCCTATATAAGAACGGAATCTGTCCAATCAACGTGCCGCGTTAAGCTACTTGGATGTGCGTGCGAGGTCTCATAGTAGGTCATTTCTCCTACGTCTCGGCACAAACGATTTGTTAGCATTTCCAAGGTTTGACTAGTTTGCTACGCTAACCCTAACTTGGATTCTTCCCCACAGGGGCGTCTATTGCATCGTCGACTTCACGCACTACATTTAACTGCGATAACTGACAGCGCTGCCACTTCAGGTACGTCCTATTCAGGACTCCTTTTAATAGGTCGCCCTATTAAAAACGACTTCTTTTCAAAGTATCCTTATCAATCCATCGTCTGCTCCGCAACACCTCAGCATAACTGGTTTAGTTACTCTGCACTGAGTTAATATTAAATACACAATGCTTCTCTCAATATTTATTTGTCATTCTTTATATATATATTATAGCAAAAATTTTTAAAATAGTCAAATTTTATAACATTTTTGCGACTTCTTCGATACCGGGGGCCAGTAATTCATAAGACCGTACCGATTCATCGCGTAAAAGGCACGTTCCATGTGCTACGTCGGCAAATTTACAATCAGTACAATTTGTAAATTTGTGGCAATACATTTTTAATAGTAAGATAGTATTAAATATGTCAAACTGTTTGTCATTCATGTTTGCCATCTCCCTTCTTGGAAAATATAGGGGGTTTCCAGTCTACAGCCGCACCCCCACGAGCGGTCATGGTATATCGTAAACCATGATTGACGAGCGAATTCACGCTTGTTAGGTTTGAAGTTTTCCTTCTTCTTACATCTATCCGGTGGCGATTCTCTTTTGGCCGGTGATTTGTCATCTCGCCTCTAAGCCTTTACAATATATCGAATATATTTCTGTCCATTTTCGGTATACTCTTCAGCTTCGCAAATTTCTTGCAGATGTAAAGATTTCTTTATTTGAGTGAGATTAGCGGTTGGTTGTCCATTCAAATAAAGAATAGGTTCATTGTCATCAAAAACTGTAATATACTTCATTTTTCCTCTGTTTATTTATTTAAAAATCTCTGGAACGCACTTGCAGTGTTTGGACCAAAATATCCGTCTGCAGTGCCAGCATTACATCCTTTTGCATTTAAGAACTTTTGTAATGCTATAACAGTTTGTTTTCCGCAAAGTCCATCAATCTCTCCTGGGTTGTAACCGTTCTTTTTCAGATACCTTTGAAGTCTATCTACTGTAGTAGAACCAGTATAACCGTCATTGTATCTTACAGTTGTCCAACGAGATAAGTAAGGACGTACTGTTGAAGTTTGTCCGCCAATCCATCCATCAGGTGTAAGACCAAGGAAACCTTGGAGTCTTCTTGTTGAAAGTTCACCAAAATATCCGTCTACAGTTAATTTAGATGGAGTTGTAGTAGTTGTTGTTGAAGTAGATGAGCCACCTGAAGATGAAGCACCTAATTGCTTATTAACTTCAGCAGCGATATAAGGGAATTTAGAATACAGATAGTTGCCAGGGCATGTGGTTGCCATAAACATTCTATGGGCGGTTAAGTTGCCACTTGTAGTGCCGTTAAAAACTAACTTTTTAATTCCATTTCTCTTGCAAATATCAACAACAAGTCTAATACAAGAAGCAAGTGCTTTATCACTTACGTGCCAGTTACCACCGATTTGGTCATTGGCAACCTCAATGGTTACTGAGCGTTGGTTGCTTGCAAAATTACCGTTTGTTCATGCAGCATATGCTTCACTAACATATTGGCCAATTCTGCCATCGCTACCTACGCCATAGTGAGCAGAAGCTTCTCTTGAACGAAATACGCTGCCGCAAGTTTCTACACTAAGATTTCCAGCCATATGGTGAATGGTAATGTCTGTGATTTTCTTGCCACCGCGATAGCTTCAATTGGGAGACCAAGCGGTATAGTTTACTAAAGTTGAATTGCTCATTATTCTTCCTCCTTTAAATTACATAGGAACAGCTCAACTTATTCCATCTTCAGAATCAGTTAATTCATAATCAATAATAGTGGAATCTCTGTCGAGTATTTCCTTTGCCTGTGTTTTAGTAATACCGGGACTATAATAGTAGTAATCCCAGCTCTCATTTTTACGTTTAATCCATAAATAATGATACGTGTTTTCAGTTTTTTCTGCCATGTTATAACCTCTACTTTTTTTAAGGGCACAACCAATTTATTGTTGTTATTTGCCCTATTCATTTTGCAATTCACTTTTCTCCAAAAATAGTATAACATTTTTTTTATAAAAATGCAAACAAAAAAGACAAGTTAGCACTTGTCTTTTGGTATGGCGCCTCGAGTAGGATTCGAACCTACAACCTATCGGTTATGGAGCCAGAGGTGAGTTACGTTCCTCACACCTTGGGAGCGACCCAATGCACTACTTTATACGACTCTGACACAGCCGATTGCTCTACCGTTGAGCTATCGAGGCATGGTTGCGGAGGTGGGATTCGAACCCACGGCGACTAGGTTATGAGCCTAGGAGGCTACCGCTGCCCTACCCCGCGATATTGTGGCTGGGGTGGCTGGATTCGAACCAGCGTATATAAGAGTCAAAGTCTTATGGCTTCACCGCTTGCCGACACCCCAATGTTTATATAAATATTATACCAAATATTTATATAAAAATCAAATTATTCGCTCATATCAGCTAAATACACCCACACAATAAGATATTGCGGATTTGTGCTTTGCCACGCATCAGGGCATTTAGCCATTGAATATTGGACTACTGGAGTAAATAATGAAAAAGTGTATTTTTGATTTTCAAAATTTATCAATTCATTATCTTTGTAATGCGCATAACCCAATAGACCATCACCGTTACCATAAATAAAACGGTATTGAATATCTATATCTTTTAATTGTAACTGATTAATGATGTCTATTACTCGCATTTTTCTCCTTTTTAGTGGCCGAGGCGGTAGGATTCGAACCCACAGGGCTTTCGCCACAACTGATTTCAAGTCAGCGCCGTTATAACCGTTTCGGTACGCCTCGATATACTGGAGTGGATAATGGGACTCGAACCCACGACCTTCGCCTTGGCAAGGCGACGTTCTACCAACTGAACTACATCCACATAACTGGTCGAGGGGGAAGGATTCGAACCTTCGAAAGCTCAGCTAACGGATTTACAGTCCGCCCCCTTTGGCCGCTCGGGAACCCCTCGGTATTATTCCACAAGTTCAGATAATACGCTTTTACTGTCATCATCTAACATTTCAAAATATGGGTTAACGCCATCTTCATCAGCACCCATCGCATATGCTAATGCAATAATTTCTGCTAAAATTTTAACACTATTAGGCTTATCCATCATAAACTCCTTGTGAATAAAAATTGAAACTATGGCGACCTGGACGGGATTCGAACCCGTGACCTCCGCCGTGACAGGGCGGCATTCTAGCCAACTGAACTACCAGGCCATGGTGAGAGTGGCTATATTGAGAATCATCTAGAAGCCATTTCTGCCACTTATACCGTAGTACGTAATACTAATATAGTAGCACTCTCAACTCTCTGGCGGAGTGAGTGGGATTCGAACCCACGCGGCACTTGCGCACCCTAATGGTTTAGCAAACCATCCTCTTCAGCCTCTTGAGTACCACTCCAAATTAAATAGAGCAATATGCTCTATTTTAATTTTTTTCTAAATTACGAATCTGACGTTCAACCTTATTAATAACACCGGGCGAATCTGTTGCCGTAGGTCTAGTTTTAAGGGTCTTGAGTCTTACTCTCAGAATCTGTGCTTTCTCTTGATTTGTCATATAGTTCTCCTTTTTTTAAATGGTGCGCCTAACTGGAGTCGAACCAGCACGGTATCGCTACCGACGGATTTTAAGTCCGTTGCGTCTGCCTATTCCGCCATAGGCGCATGAAGTAGAGTTTATCCCTTCTCGTTATACTCTACCTAGGCTACGGCTTCTCGCTTATTGGGAATAGCCTTTCTTAATTTTTATTATAATTTATTATACTATATTTTTTTTATTTTTGCAAGTTAATCGTCCAGTAAATTACTGAGATTAGCCACTTTTGACCTTTCTGTAGTTGGTAAGTTAACTACACTAACCATTCTGTTGCCCTTAAGCCTATCAATCATAAACGGCGTTCCATCTTCAAAGGTCTTGAATTTATTAACTCCATAATCACTTTGCCTAAAATCACTTAAAAACCAAAGTTCAGACCCTTCACCGACACGGCCAATAATTAATTGGTATAAGTCCCTAGTTAAATTTTCGCTTTCATCACTAATAATAATGGAGTTATTAAAAGAACGGCCCCTAATAAACCCAAGAGGCACTGCTTCTAATTCATTAGAATTTAATAAGGTTTCTAACCCATCTAAACCGCCAACTACATCTGCTATTGGTAAAAGCCACGGTAATTGTTTATCATCAATTGTGCCGGGCAATGCGCCGATAGATTCAGTTCCCTTTACATTAATATTATTCCTCAAATAAATTATTTTAGCAAAATGCCCACGCTCTATTAATTCTAATGCTTTATTTAATGTAAGGAAACTTTTACCAGAGCCATAAGTACCAGTAAAAATCTTTAATGGTGTAGTTCGGTCATCCAAAGCATCAAACATTAGCTTTTGTTCTGTATTACGAGGTTTAATTGTTTCAGTCCATTGGTTTTTGATAACGTGTCCGCCAATATGTACGAAATACCCGTCTTGTAATTTTAATAAATCCAGCACTTGACCTTGCTGGTCGCATAAAACAACATATTCATTCTCTAAAAAATCACCTCTAATTGTGTTTTCTGAGTAGAATTCAGCAAGCTCTTCCTCGCTTAAACAAAGTCGCTGATACCCTGTATAGGTAGTACCATATTCATTATTCATATAACTCACCCCTAAAAAATTAAGAAAAGCCGATGGCTTCTCCTAATAGTAATAATTTATGTCATATATTAATGAAAGTCAGGAAATTGTGATTAATTTGAGTTACCCTCGTTTCTTGCTTGGTTATTCCAAGCTATAACACAAGAAGGACAAAGCCAGCGTCTATTTGTCGCATCATATATCATTTCATTACGATAATACGTAGCACCGCACATCTGACACGAATATACCTCGGTTACAAAACAATCTTCGCAGACCGGCACTTCACCGCCCTTAATATAATACGCTTCATCTTCTGGTATTTCAATACCGCAACAATCACAAATTACATACGGTTTAAATATATGGTGCTTTTCTCCACATCTTTGGCACACCATTTCATTATCTACTGGGGGCTTATCATCGCAACAAATACAACGCACTTTTGACCCAAGTGTAAAATGAATTGGCTCACGCGAAGATGTGCGCCATGAATAATATGGCGTATAATAACTTGAATATAGTAAATCGTCATAATGACGTGACCCTTCAACGTCAGTAATTAGGTCGTATTCATTATAGAACTTACCACCCATTGGAATTTGTGCTTGAGAATGATTAAATTCCATATACTCGCCAGAGCCGTCCTTATACTGGTATCTATCTAATTTGTCATTATGCCATTCACTCCAACGGTAAGGCTGATAATTTAACAACCGAAATAGTATATCCCTAAAGATATACATCGCATTGTCTAGTATAAACGGATACTGCCTACCGGCATATAAGGCATTGTGTTCGTCAGCTAAAAAGAAAAGCATACGCCATTTTTTAGAGTTCCATGGCACTGTATCGGGGAAACGGGGTAATATTGTATTATCATCTTCCCCTTTAATATAGCAAATAATTGTAGATTTATCACACATATATGATAAATTTCCAGCCTTATAATCGCCATCTAAGGCATGACAACTACGCCAGTTGTAGTTATTTTCGCTTATAGACAAATAATCGAGTGGATGTACCGATATACATGGATACCCCTCAACCTTATCTTCTGCGATAATTGCGCTGGCGAGCTGCTGCACCTGAAATAGTAACTGCTCATCGTTGATAAAAAATTTAAAAGACCGCAGTAATTTCATTCCTTTTGGAATTACTTCATCATTATATACATATTCTTCAGCGACGGTGTTGGAGAAAAACTCATCGACAGAGCGAGTAAGTAAATAACGTGACAACGCATATAACTCTAAATTGTTATATAGCGATGAAATAAAATTATCTAATTTAGCCTTCTTATTCTCCTCACTCATATGAAAAGTCATCTTATTAGGACTTTCATAAATTAGTTCTCCACCAAAAGCGTCGATAAAGAATTTCTTTGCATCATACCAGCGGTCTATTAAGCCAGTTAAATCTAAATCAGTAACACCTTGTGAATATTCTAAAACTTGTTCAACTTTATTTTTTATATCTTTTATTTCTTCCATGTGTCTCCTCTACTTCTGGCATTTTTTCTTTTTTAATAAAAGTTTTTACCTTCAATGCGTTTTCGCATTCATGACACAGGGTTGAATTGGGATATTTGGGGTCAACCTGGAACGTCCTAAAACATCTATCACACCAATTAAGTAATAACCCTTTATCAGAATTAGCGCAATCACAGCAACAATATTTCATCGTCCCGTCTAACATTAATACTGGGAAAATCTCTCTTTCAGGCTTTCCTTGTTTGCAATAATCGCAAGTATAAATGTGGTCGGGGTCATCAGAATATCCCCAATATTCCTGTACTGGGTCATCCTTTTCATAATCATAGTAATAGTCGTCGCCATACTGCCACGCATAATAACTCTCATAAGGGCCGCCGTATCCATATCCATAATAGCCAGAGTATACCATTGGTATATACTCAAACGCAGGAAACTCAGGCTCTGATAAAATCGTGCTTACACGCTTTAAAGTATGATACATCTGGTCAACGTAAAGTTTTTCTGAAGAGGTATGTTCGTTAATATACCCTACAGATAAATTTACTCCCGCCATACCCCATACCGGGCATAACTCACAAATGTCGGTAAATGAGCCATAAGCCGTTTTAAAACCAAAACTCTGAATGTACTGCTCAAAGTCTTCGTTATCACAATCATAAAATACGCAATCATTACCATTGCGCCTATCTAACTGAATGAGATAACTTAACTTGCCAAATGGATATTCTTCATATGCGTTTGCTAATGCTAATGCGCCAATACATCCACTTTCCTCATCAGTTGTGAAGATTATATGGGGTCTGAAGCCTGCTTCTACAAGTTTCATAATTAAAAATATGCCAACTTTATCGTCATAGCCTCCACCATCAAGGTTGAGCATCACGTTCTTACGCATATCATAAAACACTTCATGCTTAAGGTCGGCTTCCCATACTGTGTCCATATGAGCTACTAATCCTACTGGAATATCACCTTTTGCCACAATATATTGTGAATGAATGATATAGTCGGTATAATAGTCAGCGACAAATTCTGCGAGAAAATGGCGTACTTGATTCTGCTTCATCAGCATTAATCTTTCAATTAACTTATAGTCTTTTTCTGTTAAAATTTGCTTTTGCATCTACATTCTCCATTTTTTCTTTTATATTATTATTATAATATATTTTTTTTAATATTTCAACCTCACACGCATAAAAAAACGACTACTAAATCGAGTCGTTTTCTTCAATCGCTGATTGCTTTTCTAATTTTTCTGCAAATTCTTTTAAAATGGCTGGGTTAGCTATGTCCAGCAAACGTCGGCAAATGTGGCATGGCGCCCCTGACTGACATCGTTGTCCACAATTTATCCTTCGTTGTGTTAAGTCTGACCGTAACAACCTATTATTGCCCGTATAGTTAAAATTTTGTATAAGCAATCTTAAGTCTGTTGGCCATTCTTTATCTTCCATATATACCCTATATAATGCTTGTTCTTGAGTTAATGTAACATTATCAAATTCAATAGTATCAATATATTTATCGTATTCATCTATATCTTCTGGTCTAATCCATGTTCCAACAATTCCATCGGCACGAATCATGCCATCGTCATATGCAATATTAGGTACTGCACGAATAGGAACATTATATTGTTTTATCTTTGGTAAGTCAAAAAATAATGGGGCGTCTAATTTTATATAGCAAACGCCAAGGTTTAATAATGATTGTAACTGATAATATGTTTGAACTTTATACCCCCAAAAGAACGGAATATCTAATCGTTGCATTATTTCATAATCTTCTAAATGTGCGATACAAACAATTAATTTACCACGAGATAAAATATTTCAATTAATTAAATCTTGTTCATTAAGTTGTTCTGTCGGCGGTACTTCTAATATTACATGTGCATCAGGATAAGCATCAAATAAGTCTGGTAATGAGTTTCTGTCTCTAAATTCTACTTTAATTTCATCGGCTTTTTTAAGATAAGCAGATGATTGACGAGAACTTAAGCATACTTTCATGAGCATACCTCCTTTGCTACAACTATTATATTAAATTAACTAAGCAAAGGCAAATAATTCCCAAAGGCTTTTTATTTTGGGGTGGACGGCAGTATTGGGCCCAGGCCGGCCGGCAATTTTTTTAGGCACTTTCAAAATTTAAAAAATCGCAATATAAAAAAAAGCCCTTGACGGGCCTTTTCTTAAATGGAGTATACTGTAACTCTTTTCTTATTGACCTTGGTTACAGCCTTTGTAACTGTACCGGCATCAACAAGAGGGGCGATTCTTGAAGCAACCTTATTAGGAGTTGCATCTGGAATCTGTGCGGCAATATCGGTGAGAGTCTGAGGAGTAGCGGTCAGCACATCCATCAGTGCTTCAGTGATGGTATCACCAGCGGCTCTCTTGGCTGCGGCTCTCTCTCTTGCCTTTTCATTCTTCCTGTCGATAGCGGCAATCATCTTGTCGCAAAATTCAACTACTTCAGTGTTAGCGGACATTTCAGTTTTAATTGTGTTGAGGATTTCTTTCTGTGTCATGATTCTTTTTACCTTTCTTATTTATACTCTTTGCTTTCGTTTTTGTAATTATATTATAAACTATTTTTTTTAAAATTGCAAGTTGTGTGTGCTTGTTGTGGTGGTCATACCATTCACATAATAAACTCCAGTACCCACTCTGATGTCATTGAGGGGAACTACCTTCATGTCAGGCAGTTCCTCTAATCCGTCTCTGTGAAGACGGTCTTTTACCATCTCTTCAACTTCGCAATCATTCACGTCATCTGCGAGAACATAGAAGCTAGTTCCATAGTTGTGTTCAAATGCAACGGGCTGATTAGTGAAATATCTTGCCCAATCGTAGAGAACATTATCTATATGTGTTTCAAAGCTGACGTATGACCCACAGTTGTCCCAACGTCCAGTGTGGGGGAATTTAATTGTCTTTAATTCTTCTTCGGTAAAATCACGAGGGAGAACATATACGGTTGACATATTGTCAGTATAGTGATAGAGTTCATCTAATATGTCATATGAAGCATTGTTTTCAAAACAATATTCGCAGAGATAATCTCCATCAACTTCATACATATCGCCTATGTCATAGATACGTTCGCCGCAATTGGTGCAATAGCAAGTATCATCGCAATCCTGACAAACAAGGTCAACAGTATCATTAAAACAACCATCTAATGAACCGCATGACATGCACTGACGAGGGCCGCTGTAGTTGAAGATGAACTTTTTAGGTGAGCCATCTTCGTTTACATTGCCATCCCAGTCAGAGGCAATAATTGCACGATGTTTAATAGTGCCAAAGTCATTGTACATTGCACCAGTTTTGAAAGAGAAGCAATACTGATGAGGTTCTTCTCCTTCGGCATGTGCGTATTCGAACCATGAGTTGTGGTCAAATGCGATAGTGTTTTCATCGAATTTCCAACCCAGATTCTGCTCTGCGAGGTTTGCAAGTGCGTGAAGTGCTGCATCTGTGAGATGTTCATTCTGATAAGGATATGCTTTAACTCCAAAGATTCCTTTAGGAGAAACTACCATCAGCTGTCTCCACATCTTTGAGTTCCAAGTACCATCACCGGGCATCGACATGGTTGTGTTGCTTAAATATGCAACTACAACGGCTTCAGAGTTCATCATTTCAACGGTACCGGCACGATAGCATCCATCACCTTCCCAAGACATACAAGATGACCAATCGTTGTTGTTATCGCTCATGGTTGCATAGTCAAGAGGGTGAATTGATAAGCATAATGTACCGTGAAGTCTTTTCTGTGTTAAAACAACAGAAACTTCTTCTCTGAATGCGTCCTGATGAGGCAGTCCACCCCACATATTTAAAATTCTTAACAGAGTTTTAACAGGACGGCATCCCTGCTGCACCTTAACAACCTTGCCATTAGGGCAGTTTACAAAGAATGTAAGTCCATTGTAAACATTCTGTGCCAAAATAGGAGGGCTGAGCAGAAAATCTACATACCATTCACTACCAGTTTCCTTTAAGATTTCGATGTTAGCATTACGCCATTCATTAAATTCACGAACGAACTGTGCAGTTGCACTATTGGAATCAAGGAATAAACTATAGATTTTGTCAAGGATTCTTTCTTCGCTCAGTTCATATGTAATAGGTTCTCTATAAATCAGAGAATTACCAAGCAGAGGATATAAATATCTTTCTTTCTGCGGTGCCCATGCAGCTTCTAAAATCTCGGTTGAAGGCACATCTTCAGTGCAATTACCGTTAGCATAAGCAATTCTATAGGCATCGAACATTTTCAATTCTTCAGTTGTTAAAGCGTTGATGATACTCATTAATTTTACTTCCTTTTTCTTTATTTGATATATATATTATATCATAAAAAAATAAAAAAGTCAACAGCCGATATTTTCCGGCGTTGACTCTCTTGTTTAATTATCGCACAATGCTATAGTTATATATATAGCAATTTGTGTGGGGGCTACGTCTAGTTCCTTCAAAAGTAACTTTATACCCCAAGTTATGAAAGTAAGGTTCAATGGCATCAAGACCGCCATTAACGTGTTTATAAAACTGTCCGTCCATATGGACGCAGACATCATCATCAGTTAATCGCCATACCATTGCTTCTATCTTATGAGGCTCTCCGACACTATCTTCAATACTCATGATTGAGCAATCTTTCTTGCGGCGAGCGTCATTTCTCTTTTCAATGTAGATGTTGTAGTCTTCGATGATGCAGTCCTGAATCATCTTGCCCCATTTATCGACAATTGGAGCAACGATGGTATGACCATCATCTCCCCAATGCCAGCTGAAGGATTTTAACTCACCATTCACCATACTGAAAATGGTGCAGGTGTGGTTGCCACCCTTGGTCAGGCGAAACATTTTTTCGTTACCGTCAAATCCAAGGTCGATTAAATCCATCTCATGGCCGGGCAGTACTTCTAATACAACGAGGTCATAATTGTTGGTTCTGATTTTTACAATGTCAACAAGTTTCATTTACAACCTCCCCTCAATGTATTCGATGTCTTCGTCAGTTAAATCCCAATCAACGCCTGCTTCATCGCACGCGTCTTCAAGCGTATATCCGTCCTGAATGAGATTTGCAACATTGTTTAATATGCCCCTATCGGTCATTAATAACCCTTCTTCTTCCATTGCGAAGAGATTGAACGCCATATCATATACGGGGTCGCCTGGATTCATAGGATTAGGTATCATTTGTTTCACCTTTCTTCTCTTTTATTTTATAATTTATTATAGCATAAAATAAAGATTTTGTCAAATTATTAGATTTTTATTAGCGAGCCTATACTCGTTGACGAAATCATAAATAGGATACCGATAAGTTCTTTTCGAATATTCTTCAAAACTATCGATATAATTATCGACGTGTAGTATATCTTCTAAAATGTAACTGCATAAATCAGTCAATGCGGTACGTGGATGAAGATATAAATTCACATTATATTCGTCTACATTGGGTGCACCAGTTGTGTCGCCAAACCAATGCCTAAAAGCACGCACCATAACACGTATACGAAATTCATGCCAATCCATTGAATAATTTGGTTCTACTAATAGAACACGATATTTGCCTTGCCTACACATTTCTCCTTGTATAGCCTTAGCCCAACGAGAAATAGTGCTATTTTCTGACTCGGCATATTCGTTCATATGGTCTGTCATAAACTGCAAAAACGCCGGCACTGCAGCCAGTAACTGCTGTTGTCTTGTAATTTCTTCGGTTAACACCAACATTCTACACCCATCTTTCTCCACATTTCACGCTCTGCTGGTGAATAAGTTGTGGTTAAAAATTTTTCAAGAATTGATATTTTGAAATTAGTAATATTCATATCGCTTAAATAAGAACGGGTAAAAAGGCCCCCTGTTCTTGCCTCATCATGCCAAGTTAGAAACTCAACATTTGATGTAAAAAAGTGAAATAAACATTCTTTAAGGCCGACGCTTTGATAAAAAAATGCGTAATCGCGGTCATCGGGACCGACTGAATATTCCATTTCTATAAATGCTCCATCATCACGACGCCTAAAGGTTAAATTTGTAATTTTTCTACCGTATTGTGCTAATCGTCTTGCTATTGGTTTAGCTTGCCACTCATTAAGCGCTCGTTGTTCATTTTCATTAGTCGCAAACTCGTCTATGTGGTTAATGAAAAACTGTTCAAATTCACTACATAATTTGGCTTGTAATTGTACGGTTGCGGCATTCACGAGAGTTTTCATAATATCCATATTCCTTTCTTTCATATATAAATATTATAACATAAAAAAAAGAAGGTGTCAAGTCTTCGACACCTTTACCAGTTCTTAATATAACTTAATTCATCACTTCCGCATTTACTACATTTAAACTGGCTTAAATTACGCAATAAGGAGGTGAACCGACCCTGTCCTTTGATGTATCCGCAATTAGGGCAGTAAATGGAATAGCGCATTAGTTTATCATCAGCTTTAATCGCTTCAGTCATATATGTTGCGCCATCGTTTGTACACCCAATTTCGGCACAAATATCCTTAAAATATGAATCATGCCCATGATGCTCATGAGTACGCATGATTGCAATATAATGGGCGGCCTCATGTAATACAATCTGTCGAATATCCTCATCGGTGGCCGTGGTGATTAAACTTTTTGAAAACATTACTTTAAGTGGTGTTACATAACCACCGGTATTTAAAGAATCCACACGTCCTAATGTAGTGCTCAATCGGCTATTAATCTCTATGGGCACTGTGCAGGGGCATCCGGCTACATCGCATACTTCATTAAACTCTTTTTTAACTCTTACTAAATCGTACATATATACCTTTCTTACTTAATACTACAACGTGTTAATCGCACCCTCGTTGAGGTGATACTTTTAATAGTTCCTGTTAATTGATAAGACTGTCCAGCCTCTATGCCGGGAGATGAGGTAGTTAACCATTCATATCCCTGATTATCACTTGCCATAAAATTATAAATAGTTGAAGGGCCGTACCTTGTCTGTATCGGCATCACTCCAACGCATACAACTCTATCAGTTATCTTGTGTCCAATATCGGCATCTGTATAACGCACATTCTCTAATTGAAACTTTTTGCGTTTTTTCGCTATTATCATTTCAATATCGCTTAATGGCAGTAACTCATTTTCATAACTTACTTCTTCCCAGTTGACAGTTGTTTTATCTACTCCCTCTGGCAACTCCACCGCCATTTGTCCTTCGATATACCAACCAAAGACCTTACTATATTTAGCATTTTGTTCCAGCCATTGCTGAAATGTTGCTTCATCGTCTATGGTTAAAAGGTAGATATGACCAGACGAAAAACCTAATTTGTCTTTCAGCTGTTGCGGTTGAATCAGCGACCATTCCTCGTCATTGTAGAACCGAACGGGCTTAACGACTCCACCGCAATCTATATCTACATACTGTCTATTGTATACAGTATACGGTTCGGACACGATATTATATTTTTGATAATTGATTGCTATTGGCATTTAACACTTCCACGTTTCTGTATAAATTTCTTCAAATTTGGCAAACAGTTCATCGCTTGACGGCAGGTTAGGGTCATTGATAAGACGTTTGATTATTGACGCCATATCGCGTAATCCTGGGGTCAGAAAGTATAACATATCTTCTGCGTTGGTAACATTCTCTGAATATCTGAATGTTATATATCCCCAATCTTCTCTGGGTAAGTTCCAATACAGTTTGATGTCGGGGTAATAAAAAAGACTTCCTTCCCCTATCATATGACCGCCTGCTTCGGCCGGAACGGCATAAAACTGTTTTGTTAAACCGCTATATTCAAGCACAAACTGAACTGTGCGCATGCATGTAGCGAGGTATTTCTGTCTGTAAGGTACATTGGTTATAAGCATCTTTTCTCCCTTTTTATTCTTTATATTATAATTATAATATAAAATTAAAAAAATGTCAATACCTCGGCACTACACGGCAAACACTCGGTATAATCACGGACCAACGACTCGGTAAGAGACGGATTAAGGCAACTGCTCAAATTGTTCCAACTCGAACCGTAAGTGGTCGTTAAGCAACTGTTCGAGGCTTAATTGGTTTTGTAATAACTCTATTTGTGTTTCTAGTTCTTCTATTTTCTTTAATGCTTCTTCTAGTGTCATTATTCAAATACCTCTTCGTTCTTTTGGAATTCGACTATTTGATTTTTAAGAGAATTTGATTTGTAAAGTAACATACGATGTGCTGTTACTTGAGGGAAATAGCCGGTGTATGATAGACCGGTATTAGGGATACTGATAGTAAGTTCTACTTCCCTGGCAGAACATCTGTTAACTTCTTCTCTTACTGCTTCTAACTCTATGTATTGAGTTAAAGTATCAACTGCATTATAGATTTCACTATTCATAATTATAATCTCCTTTATATTTTTATTATACTAAAAAAATTTTAGTGGGAAAAATTTGTACTTTTATAATCTTTTTTCATATAATTTAGTAAATGAAACGACAAATAATCACAGACACAAATATAACCGCAAATAAGAACTTTAGCGATATTATATGGAATTACTTACAAAGGATTAGTGATGCCGATGGGAGGATATTAAAGGCAGATTATCCGTATAATAGGGTAGGGAAAGAATTGGAAATAGATAGAAGGAAAGTCTCTGCTGTATTTAAGTTTTTAGAAGATAATGGGTTAGTGACAAATGAAGAGAGCTATTGGAGATTAGAGACCCCGGCAGAGTATGAGGAGATTGATGCGGGGGTAGTTGACGTGTTAGAAGGAGCTAGAGTCGAAGGGGTTATTACAGAGTATGGGTTTTTGAAGAAGTTATGGGGGATTAATAAGGAGAGTAAGTTTGTGGTTAGAGTCAGTGCGTTGAAGGATAGGATAGGGATTACGAATAATACGAGGAGTAATAATTGGAGGGTAACGGAGTTGTTGGATGTGTTGAGGTATAATGGATTGATAGAGGGGGAGTTGAAGGTGGAGAGTAATAAGAGTAATTGGTGGATTAACGAGGTAGGGGAAAAGATAGTTAAAAGGTTAGTTTTTTAGTGGGAAAAATTTGTACTTTAGCGTACATTTTTTGTACATTAGTGGGAAAAAATTGTACACGAAAATAGGGGTTACTGGGAAAAAATTGTACAATAGTGGGAAAAATCTGTACACGTATTAAAAGGGGGTGTACAAAAAATTCCCGGTAAAGTACACTTTTTTCCCAGTAAAGTACAAAAATTTCCCAGTAAAGTACAATTTTTAGTACCCCTATATATATATTTATACTGACGCGAGTTTCGCTCGCCTTGCGAGCGAAGCGAAACTCGCTAATATATATATTTGTTTTTTGGGAAATTTTTTAGTAGGATTAGTTAGAAGTTAAAGATTAGAAGAAAAGGAGAACATATATATGTTAACAATTAATTCATCTCAAGTAAATTTTGCGGGGGAATGTAGAGACGAAGACACTGGTACTACTTTCGCATATTTTGATGCTAGCTATGGGCCAACACAGACTTATTTAGGTATGACGATTTATAAGGATGACCCACAGATAATGGCAGACTTTACTACGTTTAAGAATAAGGTAATGGCTACCAAGGAAGAGTTTGGTATCATTGACCTAGTGGACAGTGAAGAGACACCTGAAGAGCCGATTGAGGTAATGTAAAAAAGAACCCGCCGTTAGGCGGGTTTTGTGTTTTTTGGTAGGTTTTGGGTATAGGGGGGTCGCCCGCCCGGGTGCACCTCGACTTGGTCCAGGTTTCATCGTTCCCGTCACCGACGCCAAATTTAAAAAGGCTAGTGATAGCCTCTTCTTTTTATATACCGCTTCTCAGCCAATTGGCCAGGTCTTCGTCTTCATCGACCGCCTGCTCCATATCCAGCAGACACTCTACCGTGGCAGTCATTGCATCTACGGGCGTATAGTTGCCCCAAGTGAAGATTTTGAAATTGCCATAGTGTTTCTTAATAACAGCGGCAAGTTCCTGAATTACCTTTTCCTTTTGGACTTCGGCATTTCTTCTTTCAAGTGCTGTGGTGGCGCTATCAGCAATTGCGTCCAGGTAATCGGACAGCTTCTGGTCACCGTTTTCTTCCTTCAAAATCTTACTAAAAAGTTCTACATAATCAATCATAAAATTCTCCTTAAAAACTTTTCCAGACTCCCCAATTATTTACCCTTTTTTGGGGTCTAGGAGGCTCTCAGATAAACTTTTTTTAAGTTTTCCATTAGTTATACTAACTTTGAAATGAAAGTCGTTCAGAATGGCTTTAAACGCAAAATTAGGCCAAAAGGCCAAGTAGGTTTTTCTCCTCTTGGCGCAATAGCCCGGCGCACTCTTCCGGACAGAAAACTGGGGGTAAACCTCAGATTTTCCCTTTCTCTTTCTATTATTATTATAGCAAAAATTTTTTTTAAAATCAAAAATTGTGGGATTGGCCTGTTACTGGTACATCCGGCCGGCGGGAATAAAAAATGCCCATGGCTACAAAGATTCTCGGGAGCGGCTAGAGGGGCGGTCGCTTGCGGCGCGCCTATTTGTACCTACTTGGGATTTCAACTGAAAATCCTTCTCCACCATTTTTATTATACCACATATTATTTAAAAAGTCAAATTGGGGGTGGGGGGTACCGGCCCCAGGGCATTAGGGGTCCCAAAGGAACAAAAATAAAATTGAACTGAAAACCCAAGGAACATTTCAAATTTTCATCCGAAAATTTCGCTGCGTAATTTTTAAATTTTAAAAAAAGGGCCCTGTAAATTTTAAAATTCCGAAAAGCCCAGAAATTTTACAGGAAAAATTCTGGAAATTTTAAAAATATAATAGCCCAAAGCGCACGGTTTGGGCTCTAAAAGCATCTGAAAGTTTTTAAAAATTTCCTGCGAACCGGTTCAATCGGTCTAGGACCCTGGTATAATCACAAGATATAGTAGATAATCGTTACAATTATCTCTATATATAGTATACTATTCGATTAAATCTATTAAAATTATCCTGCAAATTTTTAAAAAACGCGGCCAAAAATTAAGAAAAAACGCTAAAATCAGATAGATTTTAGCGTTTTTCTTGTAAGAAATATATATAAAAGAAAAGATAGGTATCAAATTTAGTTCCTCGGGGCGGATAAAACTAGTTTATACTTCTTATCCCCGTAGGTAAATTCTATTTCTCTCTCCACATTTACAATGTTGAGGTCGATAATGTCTTCGCTTACCCTGAGGGCGTCATCCAGCATGTGGATGAGCGCCCGCTTATCCGCATCTTCTTTGCGTTCGCGTGTTTTCTTGGTAGATGACACGATGCGGTCGGCCTGGCGAGCCTTGCGGCTTATCTTCTTCTGCTCGGGAGTGAGGTCCCATGGCATCGGCTTACCGGCATCTACGGCTTCGTCATCTAAGACTATCTGCAGCGCTTCTTCTTCAGTACAGCGCAGTATCTTCATATATTTTTGAATGAGTTCTTCTCTAGTTTCCTTCATATTCTATCCTTTCTTGGGTTGCTCGCAGTGATTATCTTCTCCCGCCCCAGGGGAGGAAGGGCTCCACCGGCCCTTCCTCCAAGTGCTAAAGATAAAGAGAAGATTTGTTCTATGAGTATTAGTTGTCTCTAGAGGGCGACGCCCCCCTTTTATTATTTTTTTTCTTGATTTATTTTATAATTAATTATAACATTTTTTTTAAATTTTGTCAAGTATTTTTTTTAAAACTTTTTCCAGTACTGGCGTGTGGTGTGGGGTGGTGTACCAGGTCGGTAATTAAAGTTCTCTTCCACCATTTTTATTATAACATATTTTTAATAAAAAGTCAATAGTATTTTTAAAAAAATTTTGGGCTCGTGGCGCCGCGGGGTTTCGGGAGAATCGATAAAAATTTTCTAGCCCAAATTTTTCCCAGGAAAATCCGTACGGCCGCTCGGGTTCTCGCGGAAGGCGCATAAAGGGCCGCCGGCGATTCGCAACCCAGAATCGAGCATAAGGTGATGCATTCGGTGTAGGGTGTCCCATAGGCAAGCGACTGCACGGGGGAGGGGGATTTTGTGAAAAAATTAACGATAAAAAGTTGCGGGCAAGGGGTTGACAAAATTGCTGGAGTGTGTTATAATGAAAAGTTCGGGTCGTGGCCTGCGTCCACGACCCGCTGAAGGCTTTATAGAGGGCAAAAAAAAGAAGCCTTTAGGCTTCTTCTTTCTTCACGCGAGGCACACTAATTGTGATTTTGTAATCCACCCCACCGTATTTGACTATCATCTCCTTGTCGGGTTTGACGGTTGTCGGCATACCAATATCTACCGCAAGTGCTTGATGAATAGTATTGAACACTATCGTCTTATTTACATCTGTTACACTTGCTCTTGCTTTGCGAGTCTGCTTCTTACCGCTTGTGGTTGACCGCATTTGTTTATTGATTTTTTTCTGCTCTTCGGTTAAGTCATTTTCGATTTCTTTGACCGAAGTCATTTTATCAACTGCTTCGTCATCGAGTACCACTTGGTAGGCTTCATCGTAGGTACACCCTAACGCCTTTTCGATTTTCTTGGCTTTTTCGATTCTTTCTGTTTCTTTCATTTAGTACCCCTTTCCTGTTTCGAGGTCTGCTTCAGTGATTTCGCATAGAGATGTTATACCTACGGTTGTTAATCCATCTTCTGTTTTAACATACACTTCTGCACCGCCCCACTCATATTTATCTCTCATAGCTTTGACGAAAATTTCTGCTTGGGGGTCTTTTGTAAGAAACTTATATTTTTCTGTTTTAATTGCTAACATTGTTGACGCTCCTTTCTCTTTTGGTCAATTATATTGTAGCACATTATTCCGTGCGTGTCAACCCCTTATTTTCAGGATTTTTAAATTTTTTCCAGACTGGGATTTTAAATTTTAAAAATTCTGGCAGACTGTAAAAAAACAAAACTCTTTCCGGGAGCGCCCGCTCGCGGAAAGCAAAACCCCTTACGGATTACCGCAAGGGGTCAAAATTATCGTACCGGAAAATTCACTGTTGGGGGGTTGCCCCTCTCTGCGGATTAAACCGCAGAGAAGTAAGCCTTACGCTTGATGTAAGTTCTCACCGCCTTACCCTCATCGATTAACTGGGTGAGCATAGCGGACACCTTCTGAATGGAGTTCGGAATGTCGGAGTTCTTGGCGATTATGTCCTCGATGGTAGTGGGGGTGGAGTCAAGAACAGTTTCGATAGTGCCCTTGAGGACTTCATTATCTCTCTGCGTCTTGGTCGGCTTGGTGGACTTGTATGCGTTTTTCTTCACTACAAGTTCGATTTCGTGATTCATCACATCTGCGAGGTCGGACTCGCCCTGTGCGTTAAGGATTTCTACGATTGCTTCAAATGCTTCTTTCTTAGTCATAGTTCTTTACCTTTACCTTTCTTTATGACTTTCTTTAACTTACATACTTATTATAGCAGATTTTGTTTATTCTGTCAAGGGTTTTTCAAACTTTTTTTAAAAAGTTTTGGGGGAATTTTTCGTTCCCTTTCCCTTTGGACAATTATAGTATAGCAGATTTTGGAAAAATTGTCAACCCTTTTTTGGGAAAATTTTTAATTTTTTTCGCTGTGAAAATTTGCTGTAAAAAATTGCCGAGGCTGGGGAAAAATATAATTCCTTCCGTGGCGCCCGGCCACGGAAGGCCAAGTCTCGCGCCTGACCTTCCGCATATTTATGCATCTTCATGCATGCTTATTCACTTCTGTACTTTTCTCCAACAGTTGTACCAAAGTCCGTATTGTACCTTGTGGGAGCAATTCTTAATGATGTATTCGAGTATCTGCTTTTCGATTTCTACATCGGCAAGTGCGGTGTGTTCTTCTTCAAAGAGGGGGTCATCGATTAAGTATCTATAACAACACTCTGCATTTGTGAGATAATTTCCCTTGTCGGAGATAAATGCTTTCATTGTTGCGTATTCTCTGTAGTCATCGGTATCAAGGATAGTTTCACAAGCGAGATTGTAAATGCAAAGGAGTGCTTTCTTGTCGATGGTGTCCATTAACTTTGTATCCCCAAAGTTGAAAAAGTTATTAGTTGCGTTGAGAGCCTTATAATCAAAAGCCATATTGTATGCACTTAATACCTTTACTTTATATACTCTCATATCGTCCATTAGTTCCTTTACCGCCATTTTCCAAGGGATTATGTCTACGGATTTTGTAGCTTTTGCTTCTTCGTACAAGTGCTTTTTGGATTGATAGAAGTCGCTTGTATAAAGCATAAATGGGCTTACTTCGTGAAGTTCCTTGATTAAATGACGCCTTTCAACGAGGGTGTTGAAGTCCTTATCGATAATCTTGTAACCTATATCGTGGATAATAGGTGAGCCAAAAGTACCTACCGTTTCGGTATCGATAATTAAAATGTTATTCTGTGTTCTCATCATAATTTAGTTGTCCTTTCTTTTCTTTTACTTATTAGCCTTTAAATGGCTCGCTATTTCTTACAATTATATATTAGCACAGGTGGTGCGGAATGTCAAGCACTTTTTAAAAAAATTTTGGGATTTTTCCTTGTTAAGTTTTTAACAATCCGGGGTTGCAAAAAAATGCGAAAGCCTGCAAAAAAATAAACACTCGCCCTTCGCAGCCGCAAAGGGCGAGCCCAAGGCTGAGTTCAGCCCTGGGCTCAAGAAAGGAGGCAATGAAAATGTTTTTGGTGGTGACCCATCCGAGATTCGAACTCGGGACACCTTGATTAAAAGTCAAGTGCTCTACCGCCTGAGCTAATGGGTCATATTTAGGGGGAGGCTTGCTCCCCCTTGGAGTACTTCACACTATGCAAGTGCGAAGTAGGCTACCCTTTTAACATAGGTTCTTACGACCTTACCATCGTCTACGAGGTCGCTTAACTGTGCAGACATCTTCTGCACGGACAGAGGAGCCCAAGCAGGATTGGTTGCCTTGATATCCGCAATGGACATAGGTGTGGAGGTCAGCGCACCGAGGAGGTCAGCCTTAAGGGATGCATTGGCTACCTGTGTTTTGGTGGGCTTTGTGGACTTGTAGGAATTCTTCTTGATGATGAGCGCTACTTCGCTATCTACGAAGTCTACAAGGTCTGCTCTTCCTTCTGCTACGAGGATGTCTCTGATTTCTGCAAAATTTTCTCTCTTTGTTGCCATAGTTTGTACCTTTTACCTTTCTTTTCTTTTGGCATTTTCTTTAACTTACATACTTATTATAACTTATTTTATTGAGTTTGTCAAGAGGTTTTTTCAACTTTTTTAAAGTTTTTTCTTGAGGATTTTTTATCCTCTCCCCTTGGACAATTATATGATATCATATCTGCGCTAAAATGTCAATAGTTTTGGGAAAAAAATATTTATTCAGTTTGGTGTATTTTTATACGGAAAATTGTGCCGGGGCTACCGAAAAATAAAATCGTTTCCTCCGCGGCCGCGGAGGAAACGCAGAGAAAACCCCAGGAAAATCCCGGGGTTAAGTGTTCTGTATAAACTCTCGGCAGAGGTCTGCGTGGGTCTGCACAAACTGTATTGCCCACTCGGTAGCAAGCCACTCGCTCTCTAAATCGTAATACATATCTTGCAGATGGGTGTTTGACCTTGCCACCTCTTGGGATACCATTGCACACATTGTACGGACTTCAAACTCGGTTGAATAGTCCTCGACTAAATCTTCGGTTTCGTGGTGTCCTATCTCGTGTAAGATAGTCCAAAGTAACATCGGATAATTATAGCCTTGTGCGAAGTGGTGCTTTTCTACGATGTGTCGAATGAATCCGTCATCATCGGTGTTTGGGGTGTTTGGGTCAATGCTGATAAGTTCTTCTGCGTAATCGTAAAATGCGTCATCTTCTCTGTTAAATTCTACGCAAAGGTCGGGGCAGACCTTTGCGACAAATTCTGTAATTGTAATCATTTTGTTCTTCATTTCCATAACTCCTTTGGGTCTATTGCGTATCCCTTAAAATCGGCTCTGATTCTTTCGTTATCGTCTACCAAAATGGCAGTACTTGAATTTCTTAAATTTTTACTGAACCCATATTTTCTATAGATTCTTGTTTTTAATGTAGGGAAGTGTTTGTCGAGCCATTCATTTTTTACTTCGATAACTTCATCGGCATACTTGTCGCTTGCTCCTAATGGAGTCATACTGAAAATCTTTATATCATATTCTTCCTTGGGGAAGTGGGTGTACAGTTCATCTTCTGTTACCATTTGTTCGTCAGCACCGAATACTGTCTTATCTTCGGCTCTTAATCTTGCGAGCCAATTTTTCTGTTCATAGAGTGGATAGATTGTTCCGTCCATATCGAGATATACTATTTTTTTAGCCATTGCCTATTCTCCTTTCTTTATCTGTAATTATATTACCACAAATGCAAGCTTTTGTCAATGCTTTTTCAAAAAAAAGAATGCCTTTTTTCGGCATTCTTTTTTTGAGATATAAAGAGAGGACAATTAGAAAAAGTGCAAAGTTGGTATGTAATAAATTGCCAATAGACCAATAGTAACTCCCAACATAGCAAAGTCTTTTACCTTGTCGGCTGTTGGTCTATTGAGAGCAAAAGACCTATAAACCGCGATGAGGTTTGCGAGGAGATAAACTAACTGTCCTATAACAAAGTTTTTACCTACAACGCACTGTGCGGTCAAAAGTCCTACAAGAGTGATATACTGTAAGTTTTCTACGATTTTTATAAAATTCTTTCTTCTTTCTTCGGTCATTGTTACGGGTCTCCTTTCTCTATCTTGATACTATTGTAACACTTCTCTATTGGTTTGTCAAGTACTTTTGGGAAAAAAGGTTTTAATTTTTTCCTGATAGTTTTTTCACAAATTTTTGCCAGAAGCCAGCAAAAATAAAAATCGTTTCGCTGGCGCCCGCCAGCGAAACGCAAATGCCTTACTGCAAAAAAAGAAAGGACAGTATTGCTACTGCCCTTTCGGGGTTGCCGATTAGATGATGGCTGAAAGTAAATCTTCGGCTGACAGAGTGAATTTCCTTAACTCTTCGCTTCTATCTACTAAAGGCTCGGGAAGGTTATAAACCATTCCATTTACGGATAAGTTCATAGTACCGATGATTTTGAATCCCTCTGCAATATGAACGGTGTTGCCCTTGTAAATAAATTCTTTCTTGCCATCGAGAATAGTCTGTAAGAATCTCAAGGAGTCAAACGGAAGAAGGTTGATTTCATCGAATGTAATAGGCTTGCCATCTTCCATACAATCCCAAAGGATTGAGTGCTTGAAAGTTGCCTTGCCATCGATGAAGATAAAATCTTCCATCAAATCGCTCGGGAGCATAGCACTATTGCATACAACACATCTCTGCTCGGTTTCACTCTGTGCAAGAGTGGTTTTGCCAGTACCCTGTGAACCGTAGTAAATCTTGAGTCTGTTATTGATTTTCTTGGTAGGGGGCATAAACATTAAGTTATCGAGAATACCCTTAAATTCAACGGACTTCATTTTGTCCTCGACTTCGGTGGAGTATGCGTTGTCGGTGAGTGCGAAGTAATCTCTTATATAGTCCATACCCTTTTCCTTTGAGGTCTGTAAAGCCATTGAGAGAGTATTCACGAAACGGAAGTTAGGCTCGAAGTCAAACTCGCTGAAAAAGTTAGTGAGTTGCTGAAGTCCTAAGACCATCGCCTTTTTCTTCTCTTCGGGAGTGGTGGGGATAAAGGTTTCTCCCTCTTCGGGGAAGAGGTGGGAAAGCTGACCATCATTCTTCATATCTTCAAAGACTGACTGACGGACGGACTCGGGAACAGACTTTGCTCTAAAATATAAGTTATAGGCTTCTTCATAGATTGCTCCATCGGTGCTTGCGTACTTGGTAGCGATACCGTTGATGGTGCAGGTGATAAGTGAGTTCTTGTGGAATGTGATGTCTACATTGTTTAAAATCTTCATAATACTGTCCTTTCTTTTTCTCTTTATAAGTTTTTTTAGTGGTGGTGGTTAAGTTGTTTCCTTAACCTCTTGACATTATTAGTATACCATATCTACAGAAAAAGTCAAGTGTTTTTAGGAAAAAAAATTGAAATTTTTTAAACTTTTTTTTGCTACCAAAATTTGCCAGGGGTTGCCGAAAAAGAAAAACGCTTCGCCGGCGCCCGCAGGCGAAGCGTCCGTGCCTTTACGAAATCGAGCAGAGCCTTTTTCGGCTCTGCTCGTTTCCAATTCTCACTTGAAAGCCTTTGCGATGGCTTTTATCACATGGTCGGTGAGTGCTTTGGAGTAGTCGCTATTTTGATAGATGACTCTCGCCTTTTCCATCTTGCGAAGGTATCTCGCATTATCGCTCTCGGCTATGATGGTTAAATTAGATTTGTCTAACTTGGCAAATACTCCAACTTCGGGGTCGCAATCTCCATCGAAAAGCATTATATTGCAATTCTGTGTCTGCGGTTTCTGTAAATCCCTAAAATACTTTACTACATCATTATCGAGGTAGTTGCCACCGCCCGTCTTAATGAAGCGGTCTTTTTTATCGGCTAATATCTCGCCATTCCCACACTTTACGAGGTCAAAACTGAAATAAGAATATTTCCGTTCTAAATCTTGTAAGCAAGAAAGCAATTTATTAACTGGCTCTTCGTTGCTATAGAATGACCCACTCACATCGATAAAAAGATTTAAGTGTAAAGAGCCATAGGAGTTTGAGCCACGAATACTTGATTTTCTCTCGAATATCTTGTACTCATCTCTTGCCATCTGTCGGGGGTTAATTCTACCACTATAGGAGTAAATAGCACTTCCCCCACCGTTCTTTTTATTGAAGTTTGCAAGTATGGACTCTATCTGTGCAACTGTTCTCGGGTCTGCGGTATATTTATCAACGAGTTTTCCATAGAGGTTTGAGAATAATTCCCCCGCACCACCACTTCTACCGCCTGGCTCGGTTTCCTTGCTATTGCTATTGGCTTTTTCGCCCTTTTCGTCTGTCGGCTCTCCCTCACCGCTTGCTCCCTCTCCCTCGTTGGATAAGTCGCCTTGCATATCGGTAGTAAAACCGCCACTTGCATTGTTATTGTACTCTTCGGGGTTTGAAGTGAACTGTTTAGCAAAATCGGTATATAAATCTTCAACTTCCCTATAGTAATAACTCCATTCCCACTCATCGCTATCCTCGGTAGCAACGCATAACTCCATATATTTATCCAAAATTTCCTTGACTCTTTCAAGCCATTCATTTGTGCCATAGTGGAAGCGAACTAAATTGTAAAATGCTCCCATTGGGTCTGTCGCAGGCTGAATAGGGTCTGTTGGGTCAAGACCGTTTATCCAATAACGGTTACTGAGGAAATCAACATCAAGGAACTCGTTGAGGAATCTCGTTTCAATTCTTTCATCTTCAAAGATATTGAACTCGGGTGTAACTTTTCCTCTGCACCAACCAAAAGTCGGGTCTGTGAAAATCTTTGTGCCCGATAAGATGGCATGAGATACTTCGTGATAAAGGCTTGAACGAATTGCGGTTTCCTTATGCTCTTCGGGAACTTTTTCAAGTGCGATGGATACTCCCTCATAGGATACCGTGATGGTCTTTGACACAAGGTCAAAGTAGGAAGTTTCACAGTGGTCGAGTTTGGTAGGGATTCTCTTTTTTGCGTAATAGCCAATAGGCAGAGTGCGGACGATTTTGTCCATTTCATTAAAACTAATTTTCATAGGGGTTTTCTCCTTTCTTATTATCTCTACAATTATATTACCACACCCGACCGAGGAAGTCAAGCATTTTTTTCTCACTTTTGGGATTTTTTTATTTCTTTTTTCGCCCTTGCTATTGGCGGCGATTTTTTGCCAACGGCGGCGAAAAGAAAAAAACGAGCCGCCGGCGCCCGCTGGCGGCTCGCAAGAGCCGTAGGGGCCATAAGGGCATGTTATTTTACAGGGATAAGAAATCCCAACTCATCAAACTGAAATTTCACGAAGTCATCTCCATCATAACTATCGACTAAAATGTCAACTCCGTTTGTTTTGTTGTTGTGTTTTACTTCAAAGGAATATCTACCCATTTCTAATAATTTACTTACTGTCCAAAAATCCATTTTCTTTTCTCCTTTCTATATTTCTTTAACTATATTGTATCACCTTTGCGGTAGTCTGTCAAGTCTTTTTTCATTCTATCTTTAATTTTTTTTGTCGCATACATTCGATTTGCTAAACAATAGGGGCAACTTCCATGGTTGCGACAACTACAATCAATTGCCTTGCTCCCATAATAGGGCTTGCGGTGTTCTTTGTTGTGTTCTATTGCTTTATCTAAACTCATTTTTATTTTCTCCTTTTATAAATATATATTAACATATTTTTTAAAATTTGTCAAGCGATATTACGGGATTTTTTATCGTTAACTTTTTAACAATTTTTTTCGTTAAATTTTTCACGGGGGCGGTCAAAACCAAAATGCGGCTCGCCGGCGTCCGGGGGCGAGCCGCAAAAGACCCCCAGGCCATAAGGCTTTGGGGGTCTTCGCTTTATAGAGAGGAAGTTACCAGATGATTTCGGCTATAGTGTGATAATCGAGCTGATAAAATGTGCCTTCAATGTCAAGGTCTCTGCCGAACATTGCGAAGTCGAAGTATCTGCCAGCGTCTGTGTCAAGCCAGCCCATCTCATCGGCTACATAGTAGGCTACATCGCTCATATCAGCACAATCTTCATATATTCTATATCTGCCATCCTCGATGATTTCCTCTGCCTCGTCGGCATCGCATCCATCTTCTTCGAGGTTGTTAAGGATTGCACAGATATAATCATCGTTTGCATATTCATTTCTTAATACTTCATAGTTTGTCATTTCATTTTCTCCTTTCGGTTTGTGTTCCCTTTTGTGATTATATAATATCACATTTTCTATATCTTGTCAAGTACTTTTTCAAATTTTTTTTATTTTTTTTAGTAAGTATCAAACCCCATCATTTCGGCTTCGTCTTCGCTCACTTTTCCATAGCAAGCAATTTTTTCATTAGGGAAATACTCGTTTACGATTGCTCGTGCTTCGTCGTAGCTGTAGGCTTCAACGAAAAACTGCTCACCGCATAAAATACTATCTGCTCCAACTACTTCAAACCAATATGTATTCATTTTGAGGTCTCCTTTCTCTTTTCTATGTCTAAATTATATACCCACTCACGCCAAAAGTCAAGGGGTTTTGGGAAAAAAATATTTATACATTTTGCTGTATAAATATGCAAAAATTTTACCAAACTCCCAAAAAAACAAAAAACGCCGCGTCCTGGGCCGGGGACGCGGCGCCCAAGCCATAAAAAAATGGCGATTACTCGCCAAAAAGTTTGTCCCAACAGTCGGGACAGATGCCCGAGATGAGCATTTCCCTCTCATCGGCAGAGAGATAGGGGAAAACATCTTGCACAAGGGCGTTGTCATCTTCGTCCCAAGTGTGAAAATCTTCAAGATTTGCGGGGATGAGATGTTCCTCTCCACAAATGGGGCAAACAGTAACGATTTCACATTCTTTTCTATTGGTTTTCATGGTGTCCTCCTTTTGAGGGGGTTGCCCCCCTCTTAAAAATTGCTATATTCGTTTGAGTCCTTGACATCTGTAACCTCACCCGTGAGGTAGTTGATACAGATGTTCTCCTCAGCCATCAGCTTGAATGACTGATAAGTGAGGGGGCTTGCATATTCCCTTGCAAAAGCGGAGATGTGCTTGCGTGTGGTCATTGAGTAAAGACCGTTGCAGAAGCAAGTGCCATCGGAACTAATTCCGGCTACCAAGGTGGTATAACTGATAAGGTAGATGTTGTAGTCCTCATCGATTTCAACGTGAGCCTGTGCATAAGGCATAGCGGATAATTTCTTAATAGTCATCATTTTCTTTTCTCCTCTCTGTTGGGGGGTGTTCTCTTTTGTCCCCCTCTGTGATTATATATTACCATACTTTAAGGGATTTGTCAACCCCTTTTTTAAAAATGCTGATAAAATTTTTCCTTGATTTCTTCAAGGGTGGCGGTCTCTTTTTCAAGGGACAGAACTTCGATTCTGTTACCCGCCTCGAGATTTTCTCTTATAAACATAAGG
>Ga0247608_10001620_pt1 | contig 30412 bp, 19 predicted proteins | sample 176DNAGHGlowgp2_FD_193490 | JGI IMG/M metagenome (GOLD analysis project Ga0247608, IMG submission 193490) | Sheep rumen microbial communities from Palmerston North, Manawatu-Wanganui, New Zealand - 1766 DNA GHGlow gp2 | ecosystem: Host-associated > Mammals > Digestive system > Stomach > Rumen ...
AAATCAACAAGTCCATGCACAGCCTGACCTTCTGCCAGAAAATCATCGACAATCAGTACACAATCGGTCGAGAGCAGATAAGGTTTCGACACCACGATAGGGTTCATTTCCTTATGCGTAAACGAATATGCTTGTGACACGTATTTGTCATCAGAACAGTTAGCCGTTGTACCTTTCTTAGCAAATACGACAGGAACGTTGCAGACATATCCCAGCATAGTAGCTATGGCGATGCCACTAGACTCGATGGTCAACACTTTGTTGATTTCCACATCGCAGAAACGTTGCTTAAACTCATCGGCAATCTGACGCAACACACCAACATCTATCTGATGGTTCAGGAAATTGTCAATCTGTAATATATTGCCCTGCCGGATGACACCGTCATTCAGGATTCTCTCTTCGAGAAAGTTCATAATTACATGTTTAAGGGTTTAAAGAACGCTGGCAATGCTCAATACGAGCACTACCAGCGTCATCGTAGTCAATAGTTTCCTATGACAGGAATTAATCCTCTTCCTTCATCTCAGCCTCGTGCTCCTTGATGAGAGCCTGCTGGATGTCGTTCGGCACAAGTTCGTAGCTTGAGAACTGTGTGGTGAACGATGCACGACCACCAGTCAGAGACGACAGGGCAATCGAGTAAGAAGCGAGTTCCTTCAAAGGAATCTTAGCAGAGAGCTTCTGATAGCCAGCCTCGCTGTCCATACCCATGATGATAGCACGACGACCCTGCAGGTCAGACATCACGTCACCCATGTAGTCAGCGGGCACAAGCACCTCAAGGTCGTAGATAGGCTCGAGCACCTTAGGACCGGCCTCCTTGAAGGCTGCTGAGAAGGCGTTACGTGCAGCGAGCATGAACGACAACTCGTTAGAGTCAACGGGGTGCATCTTACCATCGTAAACAATCACGCGAACGTCACGGGCATAAGAACCTGTCAACGGACCCTGCTCCATACGCTCCATCACACCCTTCAGAATAGCGGGCATGAAACGCATATCGATGGCACCACCGACAACGCTGTTGATGAAGACGAGCTTACCGCCCCACTCCAGATCCTTCTCTTCCTTGGACTTGATGTTCATCTTGAACTCCTGACCATTGATGGTGAAGGATGTAGGATCAGGCATACCGTCGGTATAAGGCTCGACAATCAGGTGTACCTCACCGAACTGTCCAGCACCACCCGACTGCTTCTTGTGACGATAGTCGGCACGAGCCATCTTCGTGATGGTCTCACGATATGGAATCTTTGGCTCCTGATATTCAACGTTGATCTTCTCGTTGTTCTCCATACGCCACTTCAAGGTGCGCAGGTGGAACTCACCCTGACCATGAACGATAATCTGGCGCAACTCCTTAGACTGCTCGACAACCCATGTGGGGTCTTCCTGACGCATCTTCTGCAGGGCAGCCATCATCTTCTCGGTTTCAGCCTCGTTGACAGCCTTAATGGCACGAGAGAACTTAGAGTTAGGATACTTGATGAAGTCGAACTTGTTGTCGACATCCTTGCCGTTCAGCGTGTTGCCGGTCTTCACGTCCTTCAGTTTCACGGTACAGCCGATATCACCAGCACGCAGCTCGTCAACCTGGATGCGGTTTGCACCAGCACAAGCATAGAGTGTACCCATGCGCTCCTTAGAGCCGCGATCAGCATTGGTCAGGTCGTCGCCACTCTTCACAACACCGCTCATCACCTTGAAGTACTGAACCTCACCGATATGGGGCTCAACACCGGTCTTGAAGAAATAGAGTGACTCAGGACCGTTAGCATCGGCAGGAACATCCTTGCCTGCAGCATTCTTGATGACAGGCATCTCGCTGACGAAGGGAACCACGTTGCCGAGGAACTCCATCAGACGGCGAACACCCATATCACGACCTGCGCAGACACAGAATACGGGGAAGATAGAACGTGTTACCAAGCCCTTGCGGATACCCTCACGCATCTCGTCCTCGCTGAGGTCCTCACTCTCGAAGAACTTCTCCATCAGGGTGTCGTCACCAGCAGCAGCGGCCTCTACGAGAGCGGCTTTCCACTCCTTGGCCTTCTCCAGCTGGTCGGCAGGGATGTCCTCGATGATGGGAGCACCACCCTCGGGTTTCCAAGAGTACTTCTTCATCAGCAGTACGTCGATGACGCTGTTGAAGCCAGCACCGGTCTGGATAGGATACTGTACGGGAACGCAGTTAGGACCATAAACTTCCTTCAACTGATTCAGGATCTGGTCGAAGTCGCAGTTGTCGCGATCCAGCTGGTTCACCAGGAAGATGACGGGCTTCTTCAGCTTCTCCGTGTTGCGGAAAGCATTCATCGTGCCGACCTCAGGACCATACTGGCCATTGATGAGGATGACGGCCTGGTCGGTGACGTTCATAGCGGTGATAGAACCACCTACGAAGTCGTCAGAACCCGGACAGTCGATGATGTTCAGCTTCTTGTTGTTCCACTCTACATGAAAAACAGTAGAGAACACCGAGTAGCCGTATTCCTGCTCAACAGGGAAGTAGTCGCTCATGGTGTTCTTACCCTCTACGGTACCGCGGCGCTTGATGATGCCAGCTTCGTAGACCATACTTTCGGCAAGAGTAGTCTTGCCGCTACCCGCACTGCCAATGAGTGCAATGTTTTTGATTTCGTTAGTTTGATAAACTTTCATATCCGTTGGTTTTTAGATGAATTAATCAAATGAGAGTGCTAAATTAAGCATTTTTTGAGAAAACACCAAAGAAATCTTTGAAATATTAAACTAAATTAGTATTTTTGCAGTGAAAATGATAGGAATCTACATACATATTCCGTTTTGTAGGAGCAGATGCATCTATTGCGGGTTCTATTCGACAACAAGTTTAGAACTTCGCCAAAGGTATGTCGAAACGGTGGTGAAGGAGATTGGAATCAGGAGTCAGGAGACAGGCGTCAGGAGTATATACCTCGGAGGTGGGACGCCAAGTCAACTAACAATTCCACAACTGCAACAGATTTTTGACGCTATATATATATATAATAAGGTAGAGAAAGATGCAGAGGTAACTATTGAGGTGAATCCCGATGATGTGACGGAGACATTTGCCGAAGGACTGGCAACACTACCCGTGAACCGTGTGAGTATGGGGGCGCAGACATTCGACGATGTCCGTTTGAAATTCCTGCACCGTCGCCATACATCATCACAGGTGCGCAAAGCCGTAAGCCTTCTGCGCTCTGCAGGCATCAGCAACATCAGCGTCGATCTGATGTACGGATTTCCAAACGAAACCATCTCCGACTGGGAAGGCGACATTGATGCCGCCATCGCCCTTGATGTGGAACACCTCTCGGCTTACTGTCTCACTATTGAAGAAGGAACGGAATTATGGAGATGGCTGTCTCAAAAAAAGGGCAATCCCTCTTGCGAGATCCTTCCGGACGAAGAACTGGAACGGGCGATGTACGAAATGCTTATAGACAAATCGGAGGCTGCAGGCTTCGAGCACTACGAAATCTCGAACTTCGCAAAACCAGGATTCTACTCGCGCCATAACTCCAGCTACTGGGACGGTACGCCCTACCTCGGTATCGGTGCCGCAGCCCATTCCTACGATGGAAACACCCGCAGTTGGAACATCGCCGACATCCATCAGTATATCGAAGGAATGGAGGATGGCAAACGAATCTTCGAATCAGAGACACTCGATGCTGACACACGATATAACGACATGGTGACGGTGGCGTTGCGCACCCGAGACGGTCTCGACCTCAAACGGTTGTCGGAAGACTATCGAGACTACTGTCTTAGAAATGCCCAACGATTTCTTGATGACGGACAGTTACAGGTAACACAGGCACAGACACTCACACTGACACGAAAAGGACTTTTTGTCAGCGACATGATTATGAGCGAATTGATGAAAGTGTAGAAACAAAAAATGAGTATATGAATAAAAGATTATCCAGACAATACACCCACAAGGCAAGCCTGCTGGTTTTGCTCATGATGATGCCCTTGATGATGATGGCACAGATATCTGGTGTAGTATTAGATGCCAGCGATGGCGGGCCGATTCCCTATGCCACGATACAATACAAAGGAAACCGTATATCCACCATCGCTGATGGCCAGGGACGCTTCCGCATAGACCGTCACAACGGCTGGCGACTGACCATCAGTTCGGTGGGCTATCGCGAACAAGTGATCAACGTCAGTCCACAAACGCAGAGTCAGATGACCATCCGCCTGGCCGCCGATAACCGCCAGTTGGGTGAGGTCATGGTGAAGTCGAAGAAGAAATCCCGTTATCGCCGCAAGGACAACCCTGCTGTGGAACTCATGCGCAAGGTCATCGCCAACAAGAAGAAAGCTGACCTGAAACGCCACGATTATTACCGCTATCAGAACTATCAGAAAATCGGTCTCGGCCTGAACGACCTGAAGCCAGAGACTCTGGAGAAGGGTATCTTCAAACGCTATCCTTGGTTGCGCGAACAGGTAGACACCAGCCAGTATACCGACAAGATGGTGTTGCCGCTGACTGTCGATGAAATGGTGACTGAGCAAATCTACCGCAAGGAACCGAAAGCAGAGCGCACCATTGTGAAGGGTACAAAATCGAGTGGTGTGAATGACCTCTTTCAAACTGGTGAGGTTCTGACCACTGTCATGCGCGAAGTCTTTGCCGACGTTGACATCTACGAGGACTACATCCTGCTGATGCGCCATAAATTCAGCTCACCCATCGGTCGCGACGCCATACAGTTCTATCGCTACTATATCACCGACACCGTTTACGTTGGTCAGGACCGCTGCATCCACCTCGACTTCCTGCCCAACAACCAACAGGACTTCGGTTTCCGCGGACAGATCTATATCCTTGCCGATACGACCTATCAGGTGAAGCGCTGCGAACTCTATATCCCCCGCTCAAGCGACGTGAACTGGGTGGAGTCGATGCAGTGTATGCAGGAATTTTCGAAACAAGACAACGGCGAGTGGCTACTCACCATCGACGATATGATTGTGGAGCTGATGCTGACGGACTGGATACAGAAAGGCGTCGTCACACGAACGACGCGAAAGACCGACTTCTCCTTCGATCCCCTGCCCGACGAGCGGTTCAAGAAAAAGAACCCCATGCAGTTCGAGGCGGGCTCCGACAACCGCAGCGACGACTTCTGGGCACAGCACCGGCAAGTGGAGTTCACAAAGAGTGAGGCCGGCATGGGCGGATTCCTTGACCACCTCGAAAAGCTAAAAGGCTTCAAGTACGCCATCTTCGTGCTGAAGGCCCTCTTCGAGAATTACCTCGAAACTGGCTCTCGTGAAAAACCGAGCAAGTTCGACGTTGGACCTATCAACACGTTCATCTCGCAGAACTTCCACGACGGCCTACGACTCCGTGTAGGGGGACAGACAACGGCCAACCTGAACCCGCACCTCTTCGCCAAGGGCTACTATGCCTACGGCACGAAGACCCACGAGAACTACTACAATGCCGAACTCACCTACTCGCTCACGCCAAAGCAATACCTGCCGCAGGAGTTCCCTGTGAACAACATCATCGTCTCCGCGAAGCGCGACGTCGCACTCCCCAGCGACAAGTACAGCGTCTATGATAAGGACAATATTTTCTCCTCGTTCAAGGTGCACGACATCGACAAGATGCTCATGTATAAGTCGCAGCGACTGGCCTATGAATTTGAGACATCCACCCACTGGCGCTTCACAGCCGACCTTAAGACAGAGCGCATCAAACCTATCGGCAACCTTGTCTTCCAGCCGTTGGTAGTCGGAGCAGCACCACTCGACCAGATGCGCTACACCGAGTCGACATTCGGCATCCGCTTCGCCCCCGACGAGAAGTTCGTCAATACGAAGCAGCGCCGCCGCCCAATGAACAAGGACGCGTGGTACATCCAGCTGCAGCACACCCTGGGCTACAACGGCGTGCTCGGAGGTGACTATAACTACAATTACACGGAGTTCGAATGGTTCCGTCGGACGTGGCTCCCGATGAGCTGGGGCAAGTTCGACACCCGCCTGCGCCTCGGTATCCAGTGGAACCAAGTACCCTGGCCGCTACTGCCTATGCCGCAAGCCAATCTCTCGTACGTCATCTCGCCGCAACTGTTCAACATGATCAACAATATGGAGTTCCTCAACGACCGCTTCGCATCCGTGCAGTTCACCTGGGAGATGGGCGGCAAGATCCTGAACCGTATACCGCTGCTCCGCAAGATGAAACTCCGCGAGATTCTGGAGTTCAAAGGCCTATGGGGCACACTCTCGAAGAAGAACAACCCCTTCCTCCTAGAGAATGCGGGCAGTTCAAAACTGATGGTCTTCCCTGAGAACTGCTTCACGATGGACGGCAAGGTACCATACTGGGAATATGCCGTCGGCGTGCAGAACATCCTGAGCCTGATACAGATCCAGTATGTCCACCGTATCAACTACATGAACCTGCCGACGGCAACACGTCATGGCATCCGATTCGTGATTACTCCGACGTTCTGACGTTTAGAGGTGGATACTGACATCGAGGCCGAGCTGGATGGGGTTGGCGCGCTGGGCAAAATACCGCGTGCCGCCTGCTGCTGAACTCTGGATGGCGAACGTATTATAATGTGTATTCGTGAGGTTACGGCCCCAGAGTGATACCAGTACTGGGCCGAAGTCGTAATCAGCATGTGCACCAGCCACAGCATAGAACTTCTGAGCGTAGGTGTTAGCCTCGTCCCACCAGGTCTTACCCTGACCGTTCATGTTGGCACCAATGGTGAACTTGCCGATGTGCCAGTCAACCATAGCGCTAAGAGTGTGCTGAGGAACGAAGGGCACGTAGTTGTCTTTGTAAGAAACTAGTGGCTCATAGCCTGTACCATGACTGCTCACGTTCATTGTGTTAGCATTGTACTCATCGAACTTGGCATTGGTAAAGGCATAGGTTACCCCCCAGTCGAGTGCATTGTCAAAGGCCTTGCCACGCAAGGTAGCCTCCACACCACATGAGTGACTCTTACCGGCATTCACCATGATTCTTCCATAGTTGCTGTTAGGCTCCATAATCGACAGCTGCTGGTTGCGTATCTGCATATAGAAGAGTGCAAAATCGAAGTGCACCTGATTGTCGAAAAGATTCATGTGCGTGCCCACCTCATAGTTCCATGACTCCTCGGGTTTGTAGCTGATTGTCTCGTTGATATTATCGTAGTCCTGAGCAGTATGCTCAACATCATAGTCGCCACGCATAGCATCCTGCTGGTGGGCGTTGAGTTCGGTCTGTAACACGTCACTAAACATCTGGATATTATAGCCGCCGGCACGATAGCCCTTCGAAACGAGGGCGTAGGCATTACCAATCTGCTCATCGAAAGTATAGGTGATACCTATCTTCGGCAGCAACTGGGTGTAGGTCTTCTGACGACTGTCAACCACATGCGAGGTAAGGTGATAAGTTGCCTGGCGCTCTGCTGTTCCTCCTGTCATATTCATATAGGCGAGGGCATCATACTCAATCTTCACCTTGTCGACATTGAAACGCAAGCCAAGGGTCAGCTTTAGGCGATCGGTTAGAAGGAGGTTCGACTCATGGAATACGGCGAAGTTCAACGATGGTGTCTTGAACGACTCAGGCACAGCCATCTCGGCACTCATCGATATACCATCGAGTGTCTTCTGAACAGCAGCCGTTGCAGCAGTTTCAGCCTGCTTGGCAGCCATCGCCTCAGGCATGCCCTGGGCCATCATCTGTTCTAACATCTGTTGATACATACGAGGATACATCGACTGCTTCATGGCATTACGCATAGCATTGGTGATGGCATTACCTATAGGACCCGTGATGCCATCGCCGAAATAGACAGGAGCATCAGTGCGCAACCACTGATACGAGCCGAAGAGACCCGTAGTGTGCTGCCAACGACTTGGAAATATCTGTCTTATCAAACCCTTATTATTGCTTCTCAGCACAAACTCCTGCGTCACGGCGTTCATTTTCTGATTCTGGTGTAGTTGCAGGTAATCGGGTGTCATATAATCCTGATCCATCAACATTGCATCTTTGAGATACTGATAGCTCGTCGTCGAGGTAAAGAGCAGACGGTCGGTCTCGTAGCCAATGCTCAGACCCGTGTTCAGCATATTGCGCTTGTAGCCGTTCATGATCGTTGTCGCAGGATCTTTGACGTTGTCCATTTTAGGCGAGCCTGTTTCCATCACCCAACTGTCGAGGACAGTATTAGCCTCACCATATCCAAAACCATTCTGGTTCACGTACTGATAATCAGCCGTCCAGTCGAACTTCAGTTTCTTCGATGGCGACCAGATGAGGCGGAGCTTACCGCCAACTTCATTAGATTTGTCGTTCTTCTCACTGAAGTTATCATTATTGATAAAGCCCTTCAGGCCGCTGTAGAATCCTGCTACAGTAAAGGCGAGCTTCTCAGAGGGACGATGGTGATGAGCCACCTCGACGTTACGATATAATCCTGTACCGATACCCAGACGGATATCCGTCCCCTGATAGTTCATCGGGTTTTTCGAATAGATGCGCACCATTCCGCCCTCAGTATTCTGACCATAGAGCGAACCCTGCGGACCACGCAGGATGTCCACACGGTCGAGCATATAGAAGTGGTTGTTGAAAGCCGCCTTCGACATCAGCGGGATATTATCGTAATAGACGCCTACAGCGGGATTGTTAATACGAGAGCCGATGCCTCGCACATACATCGACGAGGTAAGACGTGAGCCATAAGCAGGCATCACAAATGAGGGCACATATTGTGAGAGTTGGCTTAAGTCATGGATATGAAACTGCTGGAGTTGTTCACTACCAAACACATTGCTGCTCACAGGTTGGAGACGCAGGCGAACCTGTTCCTTAGGTTGTGAAACAACTACGACTTCATCAAGATCTACGACCTTACTAGAATCAGCAAAAGCCTCAGTATCAAGTCCTTTCAAAGTATTTCCAACAGCCAAAAGCTGACATCCAAAAGCAAAAAATATCAAATAAAACTTCTTCATATTTCCATTAAATCTGTAATTTCGGGTGCAAAGGTACAACAATTACAGATATCATACAATCCTCATTTATATGGATTTTTGCAAAGAAAGACGATAAAGGGCAAATACGAAATAGGCTATCAGCAATGGATAGCCAATATAATATAATGTGGTGATACTAAATATGACATAATCAACGGCACAGACAGCAGCCAGTCCACCAAGGTAAAGGATAGCCTCTCCCATCGGCAGATGATGGCGCACATCATCGATTGTCGCAATAGCCACTATGACGATAGCCCAGACAGACATGACGAAAAGTCCCAGGAACCACGGTAAAGCATACGGATTAAGGGATGGATGATAATAAAAATGTCGCCAGGTTTCAGGAGCAAAGAGCTGGATACTACTATATAAAACTGCAGAAGAGGCTATTAGCAAACAAAGAAACGTAGGATAGAATGATGGGATATCATTGAAGTGTACTATTCTTGCCCCTTTTCGAAGAAGTTTCCTAACGCCATAAGCACCTCCGACAATAACACAGAATCCCAAGAACACCAGTAGATGAGAATCGGAGAAGAAATCAATGAATTGACTAATAGAATCATCTGGAGACACAGCCGCCAACAAGTCGCTCTCATGAACCCAACCCTGAGTAAGCTGATCACGAGCCACTTTCACCCATACGGAATCGATAGAATCGTTAGACACCGTACGGATATCGGCTACTACCAGATGCTCATGACGATGGAGAATAATGGAATCAACAAGTGAGAGCATCGGCATCGTCTCATCTCCGGCGGTCATCTCTGATGTGAGAATATCCGGCACTGGCATCATCTCACTCTGTTGCTCAAGAATCTTCAACGAATCTTTACTCACCACGAAATTATAGCCCTGTGTGTAATGATGGGTGGTATAGAAGGAAATGGAGTCGAGTTGCTGAGCAGTAAGATCCCATGCGTCAGGGGTGATAGGTCCCTGATTATAGCAACCCGTCAGCAGACAGACAAGAATGAGGACAAAACAGCTACGATGCATAGACATTCATCTGACAGTTCTTGCAATCAAATTCCAAACGGAAACGACGGCCATCGCCTAAAACCAGAGAGAGAGGCTCACGCCATGTAGGACGCTGCCCTCCATGTTTAATACAATATCCCAGTGCATAACGGATACAATGACGACACTGCATAATAGGACCATTGCCACCTCGTAACTCATAGGCGGTCTGTTCCTCCACCCCATAAAATGTTTGAGACAGCCGATTCGAAATATTGAGAAGGTAATGATGTGAACTATAGAGAGATGTTTGTGGAGGAAGATTACTATGGAGAGGATGTTCTGTAGCATGAGTGTTCTCACTTCTCACCCCACGCACCTCACTACTCGACGTCTTGATGAGCTCAATAATCCCCCGACGCATGTCAGAAAGGACGCTATTGGGAATAAAGTAATTAAAGTCGTCCGGGATATCCACTGCCTCACAAAAATAAATGGTGTCGCCAAGTTTTGTGAGCTGGCGGATGATATTCTCACGGGGAGACTTCTGAGCTTGCTGATGTTCGAAAGGCACACGAAGAACAGTTTCTTCGACACGTAGTTCAAAACCGTCTGATATAGCACGCAAAGCCATACGGATGGGTATCTTACGTTCTGCACTAGGACGGGAAAGCAAACGATCAAACTCCTGATCACTATTGCGGTAGAGACGTACACCTGGATGCAGACCTTTTGGCATACGATAAGGATATATTCTGTTACCCACTACCCTATTTGCACGGAATCCCTCCAACTGACGGTTCTCGTCCATATAGCAAAGTCCATCACCATTGGAGAAGCTGGCAACTCCCGCCACATTGAAAGAATCACCACGCAATTCCTTGACCACACCGACATACTCACCCATAGCCTTTGGAGTATCGAAGGAAGCTATGTCAGGTTGACGCCCTTTAAGAAAATATGTGGTATAGCCTCGATTAAAAGTCTTACGAAGATCCGGTGTAAAAGTATAGTGGCACACGCCGCGCGAGTTTCGACAATACAGGTCAGGAAAACGTCGGATGATCTCATTGAGTCGTTGACTATAGGCCGCTGTTACATTCTTCACATAGGAGATGTCCTTCAGACGGCCTTCAATTTTAAACGACGATGCACCAGCCTCAATCAGATCCAGAATATGGTCACTCTGATTCATGTCTTTCAAAGAAAGCATATAACGGTCATGTTCCACTTCCCTGCCCTCAGCATCCTGCAAGGAGAACTTCATACGACAGAACTGTGCACACTCCCCTCGATTGGCACTGCGACCAAAGCAATACTGAGAAGCATAACAGATGCCAGAATAGCTGACGCACAAAGCGCCATGAACGAAGACCTCCAATTCCATGTCAGGTACAGCACGATGAATATCCGCTATCTCCTCAATCGAAAGTTCACGCGCCAACACAGCCCTGGAGAAACCAATATTCCGCAACCAACGTACCTTTTCAGGAGTACGGTTATCTGTCTGTGTAGAAGCATGAAGTCCAATAGAAGAACCACGAAGCATCTGAAAAACAGCCATATCCTGTATAAGGATAGCATCAACACCGACTGTTTCCAGATCTTTCAGCAAGAGACGTGTTTCTTCGATCTCCTGATCATAGATGATCGTATTGACTGTGACATAGACCTTTACGCCAAAGGGATGCGCATAGTCGCAGAGACGTCGGATATCCTCAATACTGTTTCCTACAGCAGCACGGGCGCCAAAACGAGGGGCACCGATATAAACAGCATCGGCACCGTGGTCGATAGCCGCAATGCCGTACTTCAAATTCTTTGCCGGTGCAAGTAATTCTAACGCTCTCAACTATTTAATATCCTCAATATTATACGGGGTCTCTTGATAAACGTAATAGTTCACCCAGTTTGTATAGAACAAATTAGCATGTGAACGCCAGGTGACCAAAGGGGGATTAGCCGGATTATTGTTCCTATAATAATTCAGCGGAGGAGCCACATCCTTACGGATGTCCTTATCACGCTTATACTCATTATCAAGGGTATTAGGTGCGTATTCCAGATGACCCGTGATAAAAAACTCACGTCCGTTACGTGCCATAACAATACTTACGCCACTCTCTGGAGACTCCGCCAGAAGAGTCAGTTCAGGATTCTTCAAGATATCTTCCCGACGAATTTCCGTATGTCGGCTGTGAGGCATCATAAATTCATCATCAAACCCACGGAAAATCGGCAGCTGTGGATCAAGTGGCTTCTGAGGGAAGATGCCAAACATCTTCATCGCTAACGGATACTTTGGAATGCCATAATGATAATACAGTCCTGCCTGTGCAGCCCAACATATATATAAGGTACTCGTCACGTGCGTACGCGCCCACGCGAAGATATCGGTAATCTCATCCCAATAACCTACATCCTCAAACTCCAACTGTTCCACTGGAGCACCAGTAACAATCATACCATCATACTTTTCCTGACGCATCTCTGAGAAATCACGATAGAACATCATCATGTGCTCGATAGGCGTATTCTTCGGAGTATGACTACGAAGTTTCATAAAACTGATTTCCAACTGAAGAGGCGTATTAGAGAGCAGACGAATTAAGTCTGTCTCCGTTGTAATCTTCAACGGCATCAGATTAAGAATAGCAATCTTCAGCGGACGGATATCCTGCGAATGCGCACGGGTGTCATCCATCACAAATATGTTCTCATGCTTCAGCAGGTCTATGGCCGGTAGTCTATCTGGTAATCTTAAAGGCATAGTCTATACAATCATAATAATAATTTCACATCGATCCTACATGCCGAGACATTGTCAAGTCCACCACGCTCTATGGCTGCATCACACAACTTATCGGCATCAACACCATCCTGAAGTAAAATTTCAAGTCGATGGTCACTCACCATATCTGTCAGACCGTCGCTACAGAGCAAATAGACGTCTCCCCTGCGGATATCATTAGTCATCTGCACAATATCAATGTATGAGGTCTTACATCCTCCACCAATACAGTTCGTAATAATACTCGTATGCTTTGCCTCTCCCATCATATTGTCCAACGAATGATCGTTAGTCAATTGTTTAAGTTGACCGTCACGCAGACGGTACAGACGACTATCTCCACAATTCAAGGAATAGAAATCTCCATCATAATAAGCAAAAGCCACCAAAGTCGTTCCCATACCTTTCATAGAAAGGTCGACAAGTCCTTTCGATTCTAGAATATGATTGGCAGAGTCCAACCAACCGATAATAGACTCATTAAATTCGCCAGCATTCATGCCATAGGGGATGTCATTAAAGAAAAACTGAAGATTGTGCAAAGACAAACTACTCGCTATTTCTCCTCTATTATGACCACCCATACCATCAGCCACAGCCATCATGTAGCGATCCTTGTCCTGCAGTTCTATCTTAGCATGAAACTCATCATTGCGAATGAAACAATCTCCCACGAGTATCATGTCTTCATTATTTTCGCGCACACAGCCAACTCTGCTGGCTGCAGAAATTTCCAACTGTATCATCTATCTGTTTCTATCTTACAATAACTTGTAGATTGATATTAGCTATGGTTACAATATCTCCATTATTCAAGGCCATATCAACATCAGGCTGTAATGGACGTTGATTCACCTTTGTACCATTCGAAGAGTGTTTGTCTGTGATAACCCAGCCTGCACCACTCTTGTATTTCAGTTGTGCATGAGCACCAGACACATATGCTTGCTGTTCAAAGAACTGGGTATATGGTCCTTTACGTCTTCCAATAACAGCGCCATTGATACCAACAATCCGGATATTGAGGCTGTCGTTGACAAGCGTCAACACAGGAACGCCTGCTGCCACTCCTGTTGGACGCTGCTGTACCAGAGGACGTGCCACGCTGGTATTGGTTACAATACCGAATGAAGAATTAGCAAGACTTTCGGACAATCTTCCAGATACTTTCTGTCCAGCTTGTTGTTGGTTAGGAGACATCATCAGACCTCCACAATGGGTACAACGACGACCTATACCAACACGTCCGCACTGGTTGCAGAAAAGTAATTCCTGTCCACATTGGTCACAAAATTGGGAATCACTATCAATCTCCTCTTTACATGTAGGGCAAATAATCATATCTCTTATTCAATATCTTCAGGTAATATCATCTGATAAGTTTCTTTCGTCACCTCTTCCGGCTTAAGTTGCGACACACGCATCGAGAGTCTCTGTATCGTCGCATCAAGCAAGTTACGCATCTCACGGGCATTACCCCATGATTCGTTCTTGTTGACAACCATTCTGTAGATCTTATCAAGTGCCTTGAACTCAGCAGTCTGCGAAAGCGTATACTGTTCCTTCTGGGCCATACCCTTGAAGATGGCTAACAACTCATCTTCGTTATAGTCATCAATCTGCAACTTATGCGTAAAGCGACTGGCCAATCCCGGATTGATGACCATAAACTCTTCCATTTTATCCTTGTAGCCTGCTGCAATGACGACGAACTTTCCACGGTCATCCTCCATACGTTTCATCAACGTATCGATAGCTTCCTTGCCATACTGGTCACCTCCATCGCTGAGGGTATAAGCCTCATCAATAAACAGGATACCACCCATAGCCTTGTCACACATATTATTGACAATCTTAGGCGTTTCACCCATATATTTTCCTACGAGGGTTGCACGACTTGCCTCAATCACCCGACTGGTAGGCAGGATTTCCATCGCCTGAAGTACCTCGCCCATCTTACGGGCAATAGAGGTCTTACCAGTACCAGGATTACCCGTCAGGATAAAGTTCATTGCCAATTGCTGAACATTACCAGCCCCCATCGCAGCACGCTGTTTCATGAACATGCTCTGTACGGCCAGACGACGAATCGAGTTCTTAACAGAACGCATACCGACAAACTCATCGAGTTCATTGAGAACCTCATCGAGAGGACGTGCTGCCTCGTTCTGAGCCATCGGAAGATCGGCTGTAGTCAGCTTATACATATCCTCTTCCTGGAATCCGGGATCGTTCATCAGACTCACCAGACGCTGACTTTGCTTCTCCACCGCTTCATTGAAGATACGACGTGCTTCTCGGGCATTACCGAAATTCTTATCACGACGCAAATAGAGTTGTTCGAACTGACGATGGATAGCCGCCTTAGTCGGTTCATCAATGGTAAAGCTCTTTTCCTTTGCCAAGTTAAGGAATATCTGAGTCAACTCATCGGGCGTATAGTCATCGAAATGGATGGTCTGAGTAAAACGACTCTTCAAACCAGGGTTCGTATCAATGAAATCATGCATCTGCTCCGTATATCCTGCTACGATACAGATGAACTTACCCCGATCATCTTCCAAACGTTTCAATAAAGTATCTATCGCTTCTGAACCGAAAGAATCACTATCGTTCGACTTTAAGGTATAAGCCTCATCAATGAAAAGTACACCACCGATAGCCTGATCCACCAACTGATTCGTCTTAATCGCTGTCTGGCCAGAATAACCCGCAACAAGCTTCGCACGATCTGCTTCAACGAGTTGTCCACGAGAAACAATACCAAGTGTCTTAAACACATCCGTCATGATACGGGCTACGGTTGTCTTACCCGTTCCCGGATTACCTGTAAAGACATAATGTTTACCTTGGAAAGTATTGGTCTCACCACGTTTGATCTGAAGATTAAGGAAAGCTGCAAGATTAGAAATCTCTTTCTTCACACCAGCAAGACCAACTAAGCCATCGAGTTTCTTCAGACACTCTGAGTAGTCAACAGTCTTTGGTGCCTCATATGGTATGTCTTGGTCCTCAATGGTCATCAACTGTTCATTGCTCATCGTCGAGATGTCCTTACCCTGTAGACGTTGAGCCTGCTTCTTACAGATCTGATCAAAGAGTGAACGCATCGTACGACCATTAGCGAAGTCCTTATCACGCGACTTGTGAAGTTCTGAGATCATCTTCTTTGTCAGAGCCTCAGCCTGCTCAGAGAAGAGATACTTCTTTTCCTTGGCGAAGACCTGCATAATCTGATACAACTGATCGGGCGTATAATCCTCAATATTCAGGAAATAGTTGAAGCGGCTTCGGAAGCCAGGATTAATGCGGAAGAGGTTGTCCATTTCCGTACGATAACCTGCAGCAATCACCACAAACTTTCCGCGGTCATCCTCCATACGCTTCATCAGCTTCTCTAAGGCCTGTGCACCTTGGTTGTCACGTTCACCTGAGGCATTCACCGGGGCTAAGGTATAGGCTTCGTCGACAAACAGGATGCCACCCATAGCCTTGTCGCAAAGACGATCGACGACCTTTGGTGTCTCACCTTGATAAGGACTGACCATCATAGCACGGTCCACTTCGACCACATGTCCACTGTCCAGATAACCTATCGCCGCCAGGATTTCTCCCAACTTACGAGCAATAGTTGTTTTACCCGTACCAGGATTACCCGTCAGGATAATGTGCATCGACATCTTTTCCTGTTCACCGAGACCGCGCTCCGCACGTTGTACGGCATTCTGAACAGCATAGGCTATCTCCTTGACAGCGCTCTTCACTTCGTCCATACCGATAAAGGTATCCAGATCGCTGAGAATCTCCTCTACAGAACGTTCCTCAGGAACGTAGCCCTTGATATCACTCTTCTCAACAACGGATGCATCAGCACCACGCGTGATAAACTGAGTGAACACATCTTCTGCCGTCTTGAGTGCCAGATGGGCATAGCCGAAGGTTTCATCCTTGATTTTCACCTGATACTTGAAGAAGCGCTTCAACTGATCGTCGGCCTCTGGCGTGTAATCAGTAATTCCATAACGTGTCTTCAGGGTCAGTTTACAGATATCTGTCAACTCCTGATAGCCTGGCGTCGGCAGACGGAAAGTATACTTAAAACGATTGGCAACAGCAGGGTTGCTCTCCAGGAAGTCATCAAGACCCTTGGGAAGACCAGACATGATGACGATAGGATTGTCTTCCCATTTATCCATCTCCACAAACAGCTTGTCGAGCGGATTGACCTGATTGGAATATTTATCAGGCAATAGTTTCTGAACATTGTCAAAGAACAGGATACCACCCTTCGCCTTCTTGATGTTATCATCCCATTTATCCACAAAACGCTGGTAATCAACAGCATCTACCATCGTCAGTTTCGGTTTCTCGATAATCTTGTTCTGGTAGAAGTAATCACGCAGGATTTCCGCCAAAGCTGTCTTACCCGTTCCTGTCTCACCAATAATAATGGTGTTAACAGATACTCTTACCTGAGCGATATCCTTTCTGGAACGAAGAAAAGCATACGTATCGACGATGGTCTTCAGCTGTTTCTTAACCTCGTCAAGTCCTACCAGCCTGTCTAACAGATTCTGACTGGCAAGCGGTTTTCCACACCACTTACAGAACTTCGCTATGCTTCTGTTTTCTTTATGACAATGTTCGCAAATCATTTATTCGTCATCATTATCTATTTGCTGAATGATTTCAGTTGGATTAGAACTAATACTCTCCTTTGAAGGATTCTTGACATTCATCAGGCTCGGACTGTAAATGATAAAGATGAGCACAAAGATGAGTGCCAACAAACTCCATAAGACATAGTGGAGAACACTCTCGCCACTGATGGAACGTACCTGGTCGGTCACATCATCCAAAAGACCGAACTTCGAGCCTTTGAAACGATATGACTTTGTCTTGAACGTATAATAGAGAGGCTCGAGCAATGTCGACTTAATGTCGTTATCAAGTACTTCCGATATCAGTTTACTATCTGCCTTCTGGTCTCCCCTGAAGTCTGTCAGATGACATACTAACATGTATACCAGAGATATGGCCACTATAGTCAAAGTGAACAGTGAGGGATGTGACTGGTCTATATACTTTAATATTATAATAGGTATATATGCTGAAAGCGCACCTAACATAGCCCAGAGGAACGAGAAGAAGAAACCATAACCTCTGAAATAAGCTCTTGTCGCAACAATGACGCCTGTCATACCACCTAATGGGAGTCCGATAGTGAGAAGACTATGAGAGAGCAGATAGGTATGGTTCTTCACGCCAAAGAGAAGCAAAAGCAAGATCCAGACACCAGACAAAGCATAGAACATCCATCGCCAGATATTCTCCTTACCTTTTGCACGTTTCCAACCGTCTCTGACGCCCTGCACTCTGTCTGCAGTTTCTTTCCGCGCTTCAACGAAACGCTTATAGTAAGTTTGCGTACTGTCTATCTTACCCAATTCCAACAACCACTCTTCAAGCGTATGCTCATAGGCATACTCTTCGGTAAAGTCTGCTTCCGGATCCTCATGATAGAAGACTGACATCCACTGTGCAAATGATCCTTCACGCATCTCCTGACGGATCATTCCATAATAACGGGCATCAATATGCCGACCATCATCCAGTTCCGTACCATCAGGCAGGAGATAGACAGGTTTGGAACCCAGGTTACGGGCAAAACGATAGAGGGCTGTACGAGCATCGTAGGCGCCAAGTCGTTCCATATTTTCATCACTCTTGAGATTGAAACAACGGTTAGCCTCATTAAGCATCTCATTCCATCCATGCAATTGAGCAAAGTAGCAGAACCGTCCATTGGGCTCCAAGAAGTCATTCATTTCTTCTTTCAATTCCTCTTCACTCAAATGCTGAGCCGCTTTCAGGCGCTCACAAAGTAAATCACCGACGCCTAAAGAAGTATGGGCAAACCGCAGATCATATGCCGCCTCACGGTCAAGATTGTAAAGCACCTTATAAGCCAACGACTTCGAATACGGTTGGTTCTGAGTCAGTATTCTCAGACTCTCACAAGCCATCTTATCCTCATGACTGAACATCCAGGAAAGAAGACGACCGTCTGTAAGACTACGCCAATCATCCTCCGTCACTTCTTCACGGCCGAACACCTTAACGATATCTTTGATATTCGAAGATGGATAACGGGCCATGAAAGGTATCTCCGGATCAATCTCATAGACCAGTCGGAGGACTGCCACACGGGCATCAAACCCCTCTTTCTGTTCGAAATAAGAACGGAGACGGTCGACGCGGCACTTGGTGTGAGACTCCAGATAAAGGAACAACGTATCATTAGGATTCGTCAATAACACACCATACTCCTTCGAATAGCTCAGCAAGGACATAGCCACACTATGGACATCATCGCAATTATTGCCTTTTACGTCTTTGTAGAAATAGGTCGGCTCCATGACATAGATGGCGGCCATAAGTCCGGCATGCTGGTCAACGGGATATCTGTTGACTATAATATCCTTGACGATGGTACTGAGTTTCTGGTTGCCACAAGACTCCAACCAGTTGCCAATCCGACCATTATAGAGATATCCAATAGCCAGTTTCTCATTCTCGATGAGCATCGGAACCAGTTCGTGGATATTGTCAGCGACCAGGTTACGGTCAGGATCGACAATGAAGCTCTTGTATTTCAAGAACGGTGAAGAGATATCCACCTTGGGACTCTCACCTTCGAACCATTTCTCTACCTCGTCAAATCCCCAACGGCTGAGCGGATTGACAGATGTCAGGCCCTGTACAATCATACGGACACGCTCAGGCAGTTCATTCATTCTGGGTAATCTGCCTTCATTCTTCTGTCGCATCATCACCCTTTCATTGCTGCTCATGGGATTTCCCTCAAGCCATACGGCCATCAATGTGATACCCAGAGAATAGAAATCTGCTGCAGCGGTGATCTCCACTACCCCGTCAATGACATCGGTATACATTTCTGGAGCAGCATATATCGGAGTGCGAGCCTGAGTCGTACGATGGGCCTTACCATCCTGTTCCAAAAGGCTTGATATGCCGAAATCGCCCAAGACCAACTGGGTATGTGCCTTATCGCGGAAGAAGAAGTTGCTGGGTTTGATATCCTTATGCAAAATATTGTTCGCATGACAATAGGCCAGGGCTCCGGCAGCCTGTAAAGCGATCCTGCGGAACTTATCCATATCGCCATTGAGTTTGTAATCCTGGAGCGTTCCGCCTTCCAGATGTTCCATCAACTCATAATAGCGATGTTTGCCATCAACATATAGTTTGCCATAATCCAGCAAGCTAACAATCACCTCAAAGTCGAAATTGTAAATCGTCTGAAGCAATTTCTTGTTAACATCAAAATTAGGATAGTAAATCTTCAGGACGAACTCAGCCCCATCCTTATCAACGAGAAACACCTGAGCTTCACCAGAATTGTCACTCAGGCACTCCAGCTTACGATATTTGACGCCTTTAAGGTCAAAGAAGTCGCTGTCAATTTGCACTTGATCTGGCATGGGCTCAGATGGACGCATGGTCGTATCTCCTGTTGGCGGGACTATCGTAGCAGGACGTCTCGTCACATCATTCGATGCATCGTCTGAAACCGGCTCCTGATAATTTGAAGGTCTCAATGTACTCATTATTTATCGTCTTTTATTTCTTGTCTAGTATTATTTCCCAGAATAATCCACTTGCCGCCCATCTGTGGTTTGGCACATCCGCACGGACTGGAATGCAGAGCATGCTTGAAATTGCATTCCCAAGCCAGTCGCACACCTTGAGGCTTGCAGGCCATCGCATAGTTACGCACCTTTGCAGGCTGCGGCTGGGGTGCCTGAGCCATCTGCTCAAGTAAAGCCGTCAGACGTCCTACACGGTCTTTCTTCTGAGCCTCAAACTCCTCTTTACTTAAACGCTTAGACTGTTTGGGAGGAACGGGCGTCGACACACCCTTATCCTTAGCCAGCAACGTCAATACGCGTTCACGGAGTTTCTGACTGAGCTGTTCTCTGACCACATCGCGTTCAGAGGTATAAGGTTGGGACATGTCAAGCTGTTGCAACTCATTAGCCAACTGCTGCATCTCCTTGTATTCCGGAGTCATCTGGAGTTCTGCCAGCAGCTCACGGGCCTCCTCTGTGAGAGCCGTTCCACACTGCTTACAGAACGAGAAGTTGTTAAGCGTATGGCAGACTGGGCAGACAATGCCTCCACGCGGACTGCCACACTCAGGACAGAAAGCCTCATTGCCCGTCAGATGACAGCCACAGAAAGAACAGACATCCGTCCGGATATAATGATGACAAGTTTCACAGAAATCGGCATCGGGTTCTATCTCTGCACCACAGTTCGGACAGGTGGCCATACCTAAAGGCGTACCACATGAAGCACAGAACATCGCTTCCGGCTCATTTACCGTTCCGCATTGGGGACACTGGACACCTGCTGCAGCATGCATATTCATAGCACTACGCATCTCATTCTCAACAGGCTTCTCCATCATCAGTTCTTCACGCTGACGTTCTTGTGAAAAACCGTTTGCCTTTCCAGGGTTAAGAGTTATATCATCCATAAAACACGTGTTTAAGCTAAAGTTTGGTGCAAAGATAAGAAAAAATTCTTAAAACAAACAAAAAAACCGCCGTAAATTTCATTTACGACGGCATTTTTATGCATTTAACCAAAGAAATCACCACAAATCCAGGCGTTCTGACTTCGGAATGAACATTTTATCACCCTCTTTCACACCAAACGCCTCATACCAGGCGTCGATGTGCGGAAGTGCACCATTCACACGCCAACGGCCCAATGAGTGGGGATCACTCTTCGTGCGATTACGAATCTCTTCTTCCGTAATGTTACCTGCCCACACACCAGCATAGGCGTGGAAGAAACGCTGGTCAGCCGTCAGACCGTCTTTCTCACCGAGAGGCGACAACTTTGTAGCATTCTTATAGGCAGCATAAGCCACCTGAAGACCACCATGATCTGCAAGATTCTCGCCAAGCGTCAGACGTCCGTTACCATTCAGACCAGGAAGAACCTCGATAGCAGAGAAGAAATCTGCATACTTATCCGTGCGTTCTGTAAAATTCTTTGCATCAGAATTCTTCCACCAGTCATGCATGTTTCCATCCTTATCAAAACGACGCCCCTGATCATCGAATCCGTGAGTCATCTCATGACCGATTACCACACCGATAGCACCATAGTTAAAGGCATCGTCAGCAGTCATATCAAAGAACGGATATTGCAGAATACCAGCGGGAAAACAGATTTCATTAGTGGTGGGATTATAGTAGGCATTCACCGTCTGTGGATTCATGTGCCAGTCATCGCGGTCAACGGGTTTACCTGCCGTATGTTCAATGCGCCAGGCATTCCAGAATTTACTACACTCTTGCATATTCTCGTAGTAAGATTTTTCAGGGTCAATCTGAAGTTTTGAGAGATCGATCCACTTATCAGGATAACCTACTTTGACATAGAAGGTACTCAGTTTCAAAAGTGCATTCACCTTTGTCGAATCATCCATCCAGTTCTGAGCAGCGATACGCTCACCAAGGGCAATCTGAAGGTTCTTCACAAGAGTAATCATACGCTGTTTGGCAGCCTCTGGGAAGTACTTCTCAGAATAGATCTTACCAAGCGCCTCACCCATTACCCGTTCCACCTGGGCCGTACTACGTTTCCAGAGCGGATGGTTCTCCTTCCTGCCTGAACGTTTACGGCCATTGAAGTCGAAACTCTCTTCGACGACATCATCGCTCAGCAAGTTAGCTGCCGAAGAGATGATGCTCCACTCCATCACGTCGCGATACTCCGCAGGCTTAAGCGTCCCAACGAGTTTGTTGGCACCTTCAAGGAAGGCCGGCTGTCCGACAACCATCTCCTGCAGATACTTTGTCTGGATTCCTTTGGCGTTCATCACCTTCACCAGAGGAAGATTGGGATACTTCGTCTCAAACTCCTGAAGGGTCATCTTATTATAGTTGGCTTCTGGGTCGCGGAGTTCTGTACGCGACTTCGAAACCTTAGCCAATGCCGTCTCAACCTTCATGATGTTCTGCATCTTCTTTGTGGCCGCACCTTTACTAAAGCCGAAGAGCTGGAACATATTGACTACATGCTTTTTAAATGCTTCTCTAATATCAGCTGTAGCCTTGTCGTTATCCAGGTAGTACTCCTTCTGTCCCAACGACAAACCACCCTGATAAACATTGAGAATGTTCTGTGTGGCATTTTTCTCGTCAGCCCCTATTCCGCAGAAGAAGAACTCCTGTTCACCATAGGGAGCCAGTTCCAGTTGAATCTGAAACAGCTGCTGATTGTTCTTGGCAGCTTCCATCTTCTTGATCAGAGGCATCACCGGACTGACACCCTCCTGATTCCTGCGGACGGAATCCATTGCCAGCTTGTAGAGATCGCTGAGCTTCTGCTCGACCGTTCCTTTCTGATAGGTATTGCTCTGCAATTCTTTCAGAATACCGTTGATACGCTTGTCATTGTCCTCTTGCAGACGGTCGAAGCTACCATAGCGCGAATAGGCTGCAGGCAGAGGATGAGCTTTCATCCAACCGCCACAAGCGTACTCGTAGAAATCATCACCAGGACGGACGTTCTTATTGAAATCAGCCGTATTCAGGCCTGATCCCAGTTCGCCCTGAGCCATCATCATCAATGAAACAGATGTCATAGCCATCATTGTTACAATTCTTTTCATATCTTTTCAATTTTATAATGATTCAATTTTTCAATTCTTCAACTCTTCTAACTCCTCGCTGAGTTTCTCCCAACGCTCCACCTCTTCGTCGAGTGCCTGTTTCGTCTGGGTGTATTCTGTCACCAGCACCATATCTGAGGCGTTCTCCGGCTGCATCAGTAGGTCGTCGAGTTCTTTCAGACGGGCTTCCATCTTCTCGATCTTCGCCTCAGACTCTTTCACGGCCTTCTCCGCACGGTTTCTGCGCTTCTGCTGTTCCTTGCGTTCGGCATAGCTGAGGGCCTTGTTGAGGACGTCTTTGTCGACAGGTTCCTGTTCGCCTGTAGTTTCCTTACGGTAAACTTCCTGTTTACCGGCACTAAACTGCGGGTTTACCGCCTGTAAACTCTTGTCCGTCCTTCCGAGTTCGTTGAGTTCGCTGATTTTCTTCGCCTGAAGGAAGTCATAGATGCCGCCCAAGTGCTCTCTCACCTTGCCCCCACCGAACTCATAGACCTTCGTCACAAGCCCGTCGAGGAACTCACGGTCGTGGCTCACGATGATGGCTGTACCGTCGAAAGCCTTGATTGCTTCCTTCAGCACATCTTTCGAAGGCATATCGAGGTGGTTGGTAGGCTCATCGAGAATCAGCAGGTTCACTGGTTCCAAGAGCAGACGAATCATCGCCAGTCGGCTCCGTTCACCACCGCTGAGCACCTTGACTTTCTTATCCGACTCCTCGCCGCCAAACATAAAGGCACCGAGGATATCGTTGATACGCAGACGTACGTCGCCCTTCGCGACATAATCGATAGTCTGAAAGACCGTGAGGCTCTCATCGAGCAACTGTGCCTGATTCTGCGCAAAATAACCGATCTGAATATTATGGCCGATCTTCAGTTCACCTGTAAAGGGGATCTCGCCCATGATGCACTTCACGAGCGTCGACTTTCCCTCACCGTTCTTACCCACAAAGGCCACCTTCTCACCTCGTTTGATCGTGAGGGTGACATGATCGAAAACGGTATGGGCACCATAGTCCTTACGCACATCGTCGCAGATAATCGGATAATCACCACTCCTGAGACAAGGCGGGAACTTCAGATGCATCGCAGAATTATCTACCTCATCGATCTCAATGGGCACGATTTTCTCCAGCTGCTTAATCTTCTGCTGCACCTGAACGGCCTTCGTAGCCTTATAGCGGAAGCGTTCAATAAAGTCCTTCATCTCAGCCACTTCCTTCTGTTGGTTCTCGTAAGCCCTTAACTGTTGTTCCCGACGTTCTTTGCGCAGAACGACGTACTCATTGTACTTGACCTTATAGTCAATCACCCGTCCGCAGGAGATCTCCAACGTACGGTTCGACACATTATTTATAAATGCGCGGTCGTGACTGACGAGCACCACAGCACTCGACGACTGCGCCAGGAACTGCTCCAGCCACTGGATCGATTCGATGTCCAGATGGTTCGTCGGCTCGTCGAGCAACAGTACGTCTGGTTTCTGAAGCAGGATCTTCGCCAGTTCGATACGCATACGCCAGCCACCAGAAAACTCAGACGTGGGGCGTTCGAAGTCTGAGCGCAGGAATCCCAGTCCCATCAGCGTCCGTTCGATCTCGGCCTCATAGTTCTCGGCGCCTAGCATCATATAGCGTTCGTGTTCTGTCGTATATTTCTCAATCAGAGCCAGATAGCTCTCACTCTCGTAATCCGTCCGTTCTGCGAGCTCCTGGTTCATCCTGTCGATGCGCTCCTTCATCCGCGTGATGTCGGCAAAGGCCTTCTGCGCCTCTTCACGGACCGTTGTATCATCCTGAAGGATCATCACCTGCGGCAGATAGCCGATAAGACAGTCGGTAGGAACACTGACATTTCCTGCCGTCGGTTTCTGCTGACCGCAAAGAATCTTCAGCATCGTAGACTTTCCTGCCCCATTCTTTCCCACAAGGGCAATACGGTCTTTGTCATTGATAACAAAACTCGCATCAACGAACAAAGGCTTCACGCCAAACTCCACTTTCAGTCCTTCTACCGATATCATCGCTTGTCTACGAAATTATAGTCTTTAAACAGCTCGGCTGGGAAGCGCAGCATTTCATCCGTAATCCCACCCGACTTAAAGTTCGAGATCTTGATGGTAGTCCAGATAAAGGCGATCTTGATACGCACCCTGATAGGCTCGTAAGTCTGCCGTTTTACCAGCGCATGGATCTCCTTGATACCCTTAGCCCCTTTCTTGGCCTTTAACGTCAGCATCAGACCTTCATCGTCGTTGGCTACGCTGTAGTCGAAATTCTCTGGCACAAACTTGAACTTGCTCGAATACTTGTCCGACTTATTGTTCTTGGCATCGTGGATCTCTACCTCCTTCTTCTTTTTCTTGATGGTGTAGACTGTCTTACCGTCATTCCAAGAGTTCATCTTCGCATCCACAAACTTGCTCTTCTTGCCTTTATACCAGATTGTACCCCAGGTTTTGTAAAGCCCCGTGATGTTCACGTCATAGCGAAGGGTTGCCCCCTGTTCGCCAAAAACCTGCTGGTAGGCCTGATTGAATATCCGCTTTGCCTGTCGCTCGTTGGCATTCTCCTGAGCCTGTATGGGAACAAGCGTTGATAACAGCGACAGGACAATAATAATAAACCTATTTCTCATCAATTTTTCAGTTTCAGGGTGCAAAAGTACACATTTCTCGCGGATTATTCGTATTTTTGCAGCATAAATTAACGAATTGTATGGAAAAGAACATCTTCGCACGACTGATTGCCCAGCAACTCAACCTCCAGGAACGGGCTGTCGGCAACACACTTGCCCTACTCGACGAGGGCTGTACCATCCCCTTTATCTCCCGTTATCGCAAGGAACGCACGGGAGGTCTCGACGAAGTCCAGATAGCGGCCATCAGCAACCAGTATGAGCGATTGAAAGAGATTCAGAAACGTAAGGAAACGATCATCAAGACCATCACCGATCTCGACAAGATGACACCCGAATTGGAGAAACGCATCACAGACAGTTGGGATGCCAATGAACTCGAGGACATCTACCTCCCCTATAAGCCCAAGCGCAGAACCAGAGCCCAGGTAGCCCGCGAACAAGGCCTCGAGCCCCTCGCCAAGATTCTCCTGCTCCAGCGTGAGCGCGACCCAGAACGCGCAGCCCTCTCTCAACTCTCAACACTCCACTCTCAACTTAGCGTCGCAGACGCCATAAAAGGCGCCCAGGATATCATCGCCGAGATGGTCAGCGAAGATGAGCGCAGCCGTCAGCAGCTCCGTGGTGCTTTCCGTCGTCAGGCTTTTATCACCTCGAAGGTGGTCAAAACGAAGGCCGATACTGACGAAGCCGCCAAATACAGCGACTACTTCGATTGGGAAGAGCCGCTCAAGCGCTGTTCCTCGCATCGATTGCTGGCCATGCGCCGAGGTGAGAGCGAAGGCATCCTCCGCATCAGCATCTCACCCGACGATGACGAGTGCATCGAACGTCTCCAGCACCATTATGTATATGGTAACACGCCCTGTGGTAAGTTAGTAGCCGAAGCTGTCGAGGATGGTTACAAGCGTCTGCTCAAACCCTCCATCGAGACAGAATTTGCGGCCCTCAGCAAAGAAAAGGCTGACGACGAGGCGATTCGCGTCTTCGCAGAGAATCTCCGACAACTGCTCTTAGGTGCGCCTTTAGGCCAGAAACGTGTGATGGGCGTCGATCCTGGTTTCAGAACGGGATGTAAGGTCGTCTGTCTCGACGCTCAGGGCAATCTGCTCTGCCACGAGGCCATCTTCCCCCACCCGCCTGTCAACAAACGCATGGAGGCAGCCATGAGTATCCAGAAGATGCTGAAGAAATACCAGATTGAGGCCATCTCCATCGGCAACGGTACCGCCAGCCGCGAGACCAACGACTTCATCCGCGATGTCCTCGCAGGAAGATATGACATTTCATCCTCGCAACGCGAGGGAGAGGTGCCCCAGGTCTTCACCGTCAGCGAGGACGGCGCCTCCGTCTATTCCGCCTCGAAGATTGCCCGCGATGAATTCCCTGATGAGGATGTCACCGTTCGCGGAGCCGTTTCCATAGGCCGCCGACTGATGGATCCCCTCGCAGAACTCGTCAAGATCGACCCCAAGAGCATTGGCGTAGGCCAATATCAGCATGATGTCGATCAGACGAAACTCAAGAACTCCCTCGACCAGACCGTCGAGAGCTGTGTCAACAATGTGGGCGTCAACCTCAACACCGCCTCGCAGCATCTTCTGATGTACGTCAGCGGCCTGGGTCCTACCCTCGCCAAGAATATTGTCGATTTTCGCAAGGAGAATGGCGCTTTCACCTCACGCGCCCAACTGAAAAAGGTGCCTCGCTTAGGCCCAGCCGCCTTCCAGCAATGTGCTGGTTTCCTTCGCATCCCTAACGCGAAGAATCCGCTCGACAACTCAGCTGTCCATCCAGAAAGTTACGCCATCGTCGAACAGATGGCCAAAGATCAGAACTGCACCGTTTTAGACCTTATTAATCATAAGGAGAAGCGCGAGGCCATCGACATCAAACGCTACGTGACTACTGAGGTAGGTATCCCTACCCTCACGGATATCCTCAAGGAACTAGAGAAACCTGGTCGCGATCCTCGTGAACAGATCGAAGAGTTCGAATTCGACTCGCGTGTAAATACCGTCGACGACCTCATCGAAGGAATGGAACTGCCAGGCATCGTCACCAACATCACCAACTTTGGTGCCTTCGTCGACATCGGCGTCCATCAGGATGGTCTGGTACATATCTCACAGATGGCCAATCGTCGTATTGCCCATCCCACTGACGTTGTCAAGCTCCATCAGCACATCCGCGTCCGCGTCATTGAGATCGACCGTCGTCGCAACCGTATCTCGCTGAGTATGAAGGGACTCAGTTAGACCTCTTATTCATGTAGATCACCACTCCGATAACGATCAGGGCGACTACTGCGATAATGTGTAACCAATCCATAAGTATGCAGTTTTAATTATTCATATAGCCTAAACATCCGTTCCATAGGCTGCCACTTCTCATCGCTTCGGGCCTCAGAGGAACAGCCTTGGAACTTCGACACGAAGGCCTCCCACTCTGCCTGTCTCGGCAGCGTAGCCAGACGTGCCATCGCCTCTTCCCATTCGAAATCCACAGGCGTATCGACAATCATCACCAGTTTGCTGCCCAGAATGTAGATCTCCATTTCCAGAATGCCCACTTCCCTGATACCGTCGCGCACCTCCTTCCAATTGTACTCCTCAGAATGCCACTTCCGATACTGCGCCACCAGTTCCGGATCTTCACTGATCTCCAGGAACTGCACATACCGTTTCAACTTTCCTCTCGATAATTTCTGAACATATCCTTCCATAAGCACTTCTATTATTCATATTTATAATTGGGAATAAAATCGCCACTAAAACTGATGGGATCGCGATGTAGCGAACGCACATGGATGTCGGCCTTCCCCGTATCATACAACTCTACCACATACAAATACGTATCCTCCTTCGATTTCACATCAATCTCCAGTTGCGACAGGTGTGTCTTAGGATGACTCTCCCGAAGCCCAAGAATAGGGGCATCGAAATTCAGCCCTTGCGCAGGTGTCCCAATTGGGGCCTGATATGCCTGACCCAGATAGGGCAGATAACTTCTGAGCGTATCACCCAACAATTCCAAGAAAAAGACAGACGTCACCGCCTTCGAACCATACCTCAGCGTGTTCATCGTCGTAATATCGATATGCATCTTTTTCATAGCAACAGCCTCAGCCACCGCTTTCCGCATCGCTTCCCTCTGCTCAGCACGTTCCTGCTGCGTGGCACACCCCACCAGCAAAAGAACAAATATCATTGAAACTAAAGACTTCTTCATAAGCTTTATCATTTGATGCGACAAATATAGCGAATAAATCTCAAATGGCAAAGATAATGGACGACTTTTTGGCCTTTTTCCCCGATTTATCCAAAGACAGACCGTTTGTGGAAATAAACATTGAATCTAACAAAGGCGAGATTGTAATGTGAGTCTTCACATCAATAAAATCTTCAGAGGAAATGAACTAGATGAAGATTCAGTAGCCAAGAAATCCTTAACAACTGTCATGAACAAATCTGAAACAATGAAAAAGAAAAATAGATTTTCGATATTTTACTGACATCCGACATAAAATTGCGTTATATTATTGAAGCACAATGATATACATTTTTAATTACTGACATAAAACCGACATAAAACCGACATAATACTGACATACTACTGACATAAAACCATCATTTAGTAAGTTTCTGACAGTTACGATGCAGATAAAAGTCAGCCCTAGGAGGAGCTGATTTGCGAATAAGGCATAGCAATAATTAGGATTAGGTTAGTCAGTAAATTCTCTAGAGAATTGAACGCTTAGGTAAGTCCTTACAATTACAGAACCTAGGGTTATTGCTTCAATTCTCTAGAGAATTCAACAACTACTATTAAGCAGAAAAGATGCAAGAGCCAAGTATCACATCTGCCAGGTGCCTTATGAGCTGTTATCAACTGCAAAATGACAGATGAATGTCGGTATTATGTCAGTAGTATGTCAGTATTATGTCGGTTTTATGTCAGTATATGGAACAATAGAATTTATATATCCTATTAAAAATGAGATATTTACAAACAGTACTATGTCGGATGTCAGTAATATTGAGAGTAAATCTAAAATAATTTGTTCAAAGACGGTGCGATGCTAAGGTCTCGCTTCTCAGTGAGGCCTTAGTGCGTTATAAAGGGATCTGCACAAAAAAGCCCTAAGTCATTTCTGACTCAGGGCTTCATGAAAGATGGCGGCCTCCTACTCTCCCGCATTGCATTGCAGTACCATCGGCGCAGGCGGGCTTAACTTCTCTGTTCGGAATGGGAAGAGGTGGGACCCCG
>Ga0247608_10001623_pt1 | contig 30385 bp, 50 predicted proteins | sample 176DNAGHGlowgp2_FD_193490 | JGI IMG/M metagenome (GOLD analysis project Ga0247608, IMG submission 193490) | Sheep rumen microbial communities from Palmerston North, Manawatu-Wanganui, New Zealand - 1766 DNA GHGlow gp2 | ecosystem: Host-associated > Mammals > Digestive system > Stomach > Rumen ...
CCACAATGGGCGGATCGGCGTCCTCGAGGTACGGACCGACAGCGGCAATGATGTCGTTGATCTTAACCTTCGGCGGTCTGCCCTTTGCCATATCCGCACCTCCTTTCTGTGTTATGCCTCCATAGCGTTGTTCATGTTGTAGTTGATGTATGCGTCCGCCATTTCCTTTGCGGTGATTCTCCGTTTCGGCGGTCTCCACATGAGGTTTTCCGTTGTGATAATCTCCCGCACGTAACAATTCCGCAGAATAATATCATCCGCCGGATTGTCGGAATAATGGTCAACGACCATCGCAATGGCACATTTTCCAGCCCTGCCCGCATCTGCGACGAAACGGGCAAGAGCCAGTTTTTGACCATACGGGACTTCTTTCCCGGCCAGTTTGGCCTCAAACAAGACCCATATGCGATCATGATATTCAACCACGCCGTCAAAGTCCGTCGGCGTTATATTTTCGTACTTTATTCCGTCAAACCGGATTAACTGCTTTCCTCTGTTCGGATTCTGATAAACGCCTCGTTCCGTCATATATGATAGCACCCCATCCAACACAAGAAAAAACTTCGATAAACCTTTCCGCGTTATCCCCGAAATACAAGAACGCCTGACCCTGCAGCGGTGCAAGGCTTTCACGCTCCGGAGATACATACCGTATTCTTCCGCGCGTAAACACAACCGCGCTTGCCGCGTCCGTCATATATGCAAACCACGCCGTTTCCGTGGCGTTGTTCACAAGGACAATTCCCTCCGAAATGCGCCCCGCGTCGTATTCTTCCACAAACTTTCGCGTGAACTTCCCGACAAGATCCGCGCTGTACGGCGGATTCATCCAGACGCGCCCGCGCCATTCCTGACACAGCCCGTCGTTTTCTTCGGAGAAGTACCGCGCCGCCCGGACTGTTCTGTTGGCGTATTCGCAGCTTGCCGGGTCAAGGTCGATTTCGCCGAGGACAGCACGCGCCAACTCGATATACCGTTCCGGCGTGTACCACTCATTGTTCCCGCTGTTGTTGCTCACGTGGGGCTTGTGCTCCGGTTCAGCATCTTCCGTCTTGTCACAGCGGACAGGCTCCACAGGCTTGTGCTCCACCTGGCGGGGATATTCTTTGCCATCTGCGCCTGTCGAGGTGTCCAATTTGGACACCTTACCTTCTGAATACGCCTTATCTCTAACGGTTCCAACCGTTGTGGGACTAACAGACAGCTCTTTTGCTATCTGTCTGTCGCTTTTCTCTGGATGCTCTAACGATTCAGCAAGGATTATTTCCCGCCTTTGTTCTTGATTCAACTGCCGCCGCGCCATGTTCAGCTTCCGCGCGTGTGTCCGTTTCTGTTCTTCCGTCAGCCCGGCCCGGATGACCTTCGGAAAATCCGTGATCCCCAGCTCCGCACAGATTTTCAGACGGTGGTGCCCGTCAAGGACATTCCCGTCCTCGTCAAACTCAATCGGCACCATTACGCCGCGCCGCCGAATGTCTTCCTTCAGCTCGGCATATTCGTCCGCCGTAAGAGGCGGCATAACCTGATAATCCTGTCGCTCCACTCTCAACATAGCGTTCTGCTCCGTTATCTCTGCTCCGTTGATTATACCAGCCCGGAACGGCGGGGAGGGAGCAGATCTCCCCGCCAGCGGCCTTGCAATGCCGTCCGGACTGTGAACCCCCGCCGGGGAGTCGAACCCCGGTGCGTGCGCTGAAGGGATGAAAGACGCCGCGTCAAGCCGTAAGTCTCGGGGGATATGGTATCCGCCGACCGGTGCGCCGCAACCCGCGGAGCGGCGTTGACGGTTTCGCGGCAGCGAATACCTGCGGAACCGGAATTTCACCGGGGAGGCGCCGGGGCCGTCCGTCTCAGCGCCCGGAACCCTGCCGATTTTACCCGCCCGGCATGGAAAGGAGGCGAGGAGGACGGAGAAAAGGTCCGAAAGCCGCCCCCCTGCATTGTCATTCTACCGCGGGACCGGCGGTAATGTCAAACCCGTGGTCATCGTCCTCAACCGGTCTGACCCGCCACCCGGCGCGGGACTTGCCGCCGGTGCGGATCAGGTATTCCACGGAGGACGGATGCATTCCCGTCAGCGCCGCGATCTCCTCCACCGGCCCGATGATCGGATCATCGTCCGGGCGCTCGGCGATATAGTCCCGGGGGATGGCATTGTTGATACCCGTATACGGCCCGGGCGTTTCTAACTCGATCCGCCAGCCCTTCTTTGTGGTGACGCCAGTTCGGGCTATGTGCCGGATATAATTGTCCCCGTGCCCCAGCCGGTCGGCGATCTCCCGGGCCGTGCCGGTGAAGGGCTGAACGCGGGGATCATCGTTGACGGCGCGATAGATTGCCGCATCCGTGGGACAACAGCTATGCCCGCGCTTTTTTGGTTCCGTGTCGTTGCTCATGCGTGTGCCTCCATTTCCCGGAGCCTTTCCAGCTCCGCCGTCATGTTTTTCCGATCCGTCCCCGGCAGGGCGTAGACCACCGCCTCGTCATCCGTCGGAAGCCGCAACTGGTTCCCCTGTACCTCGGTGAACGAATGCCCCGACCGGTCCGCCAGCACCACCGCCAGCCGCTCGAGGGGATAGCCCCGGGAGAGCTCGTCCCCCGAGGCGTAAACCACTTTTATCTCCCGGATGTAGGGGTAAACGATCTCCCCGTGCGTTCCGCTCTCCGTCTGCACCACCGGCCAGCGGTTCCGGGCCATGGTGCGGAGGGTGTCGCGGGTCATAAGATGAACTCCTTCGGTGGTGCGATCGGGTTAGCTGCCAACTTCTCAGCGTCAAACGGCGGCATTTTTGCGATCTCTGCGTTCAGCCGTTCGATCTCCGCGCGTTTTTCGGCGGTCATCTCATCATAGATCCGGTCGACCCTTTCCTTGATCCGCTTCTCGTTCCGCTCCGCCGCTTCGATCATTTCCGGCGTGATTTCGTTGACGGTTTCCTCCTTCGGCGGTTCGGGGAGCGGCATCCAGTGAGTAACAGGAAACGACCGTGACGTCTTCAACGGCTCTCCCGTAGGCCAACACCAATTGCCGCCATCAAAGTACAAAACCCGTTGTTCACCGCATATATCGACGGTCAGACAAGATTGACCTTCTCCGCATTCAGCTTCCGGCAACCTCTCCGTCACCGGGATCCACCTCTGCTTCGGCTCCACGTCGGCGGCGGGAAGATTGTTGAGCCTGATGGCTTTAACACATTGATGATCCCGCTTGCAGTGCGTTGCAATACAAAGATCGCATTCAATTTGAAGCACATCGCTCCGCAGGATGTAATCATTATTCGGCATCTTTCGCCCTCCTGTTCCACTTTTCGACAGTCGTTCCTTCCGGTTCATCCTCTCTGAGGTTGAACCAGATATTACACTTCGGACAACCCGTCCATTCATAATAATATGTATTTGCATCGACATACGCGCCGTTTTGGTCGATGATCGGCTCAACATCCAACTTATTGTCCGTCTCAGCTTCACCGCCGCAGAAGGGGCAGGACTTCAACTTGATTCCTTCATTCGGCATTGCTTTCCTCCTTCTCGTTTGCATCACCCCTGTTAATTGCTTGCCTTCTTATCTCAAGACTTGTCACTTCGTCCCTATAATTAGCTTCCATCCACGCTTTTACAAATAGCACCGCATTATCAAGGCTCATGTCGCTTGCGATTAACTGAACAAATCTGTCACCTACTCGCTCATAGACCTGAAAAACGTCTTCCCACATAATTACTTCTCCTCCTTCTATCCTTATTCCTGTTACATTTTGACAATGGCCGCGATCAGCAACACAATGGAAGCGATAATATCCAGCGTACCCATAAGATAGCCTCCGGTCACAAGCCCGTTCAGCAGCGCATAGATCTTCATGTCGCCAGCGCCGTAACCGCGCGTCTGGCGGTACCAGTCCGAAAGCATCCCGTCATACCGCGTGTCCCGGTAGGAAGCCGCCGCCACCGCCCCGATGATCGTCCCGACGCCGGACAAAAACGTAATGATAATCGCTGGTATCATAACTCCTCCCATTTCGTGTCCCGCATCTGCTCCGGCGTAGGGCGGGATGTCCAGCACCGCCATGTCACCCCATAGGTTGCCAAATCTCTGTGATCTATTAGTTTCCCTTCATACACAAATTCTGCATACCGATACGAAGATAATTGACCATAACTCCATGTATCGTGATCCGTCAGTATAGCAGGGACTATTCTGGTTGTTTCACGAGCCCGCCGCCGTTCTAAATATAGCACGGTGCTTAACTCTGTAACAAACACTTCATCTTCATCCATCACCCTCGCCTCCTGCTCTCTCAGCAGGTCGAGAGCGTCGCGCATCAGTGTAGTTAAGCAACGCGCTTTATCAGTATGATACGGACAGGATTCACACTGCATCAAATGTTGATTGTGAACACAGGCTTCCAGCCCCCGGATCACCTTTTCCCGCTCAGCGCCATCCCGCGGCTCCTGTTCCTTCAGTAGGGCAAGGGCGGCGCGTATCATGTTCTCCTGACAGTCCCCGCTTTCATACCCACCCTCTTTGAATGGGCATACATCGCCGAGGCATTCGTCGTTTTCGTCAACAGGAGTGATGTCTGCCGTGCAATACTCCATCGTCCGGATCAGCTTTTCCTTGTCAACCTTCATGTCCCTTCTCCTCCCGCGGTGCAATACACGAAATCCCCCGGCACGTCCGTGAACTCGTCGCCGTCCACCCCGCAGATGAACCAGTCCCCGCGGAAGTCGTACCCGAGGAACGGATTCGGTTCCAGACCGAGGACCCGCCCCTCTTCATGGCAGATAAGCACCAGATCCGTGCAGATCTTCACCGCCTCGATGTGCCCGCCGACCAGCTCCTGCATGGCCTCCAGCGTGTTCGGGATCTCCCGCAGCTCACGCTCCCCGCCGACCGGCTTATAAAATACCTTGATTCTGTCAGCCATCTTTCCGCCTCTCTTTTCTGCTTAATAGGGTAAGTCCTCTTCGCTCACCCATATCCCGCAAGCCGGATCTTTGCATCGTATGTCCGACGCCTCGCTGTGTCCGCCTCCCGGGAAATAATGCTGCCATATTTCGCACTTGTGATAGGTTTTTCCCCTTGTGTTTGTGAAATGATGTGCGCAGTCCCGGCATTCGTGCCCCGGCGTCAGCCCGAACATTTCCTGCATCGTCGGCGTTTTTCGTCGGCCCTTCGGCGGATCCGGCACATCAACCTCGTTCCCGAACAGATCAAGGTTTTTCATCACTGCCCTCCATAAGCCGCCCCGTGGAACTTCGCCTCAGCCATCCCCGGCCTCCTTCCCCATCAGCTTCTCGATGATCTTCCTGCACCGGAATACCGGCACCTCGCAGTCGGCAAGATCCGCGTCCGGCCCCAGGCATTCCCGACAGTACGTTTCTTCCAGCCATTCCCGGACTTCTTGCGAATCCCATACATCATCATTGAAAGAGCCGCGGTACCAATACGCCTCGAGAAATGTCCAGCACACGGAATGATAACACTCAGTGTAGAACTCTCCGTCCCATATGCCGTTTCTCCGGGTATAGGTTTCCCCCGGTTCAATCTTTCGGTCGCACAGGAAGCATTTGTGAGCTTTCCGCGCCTTGTGTTCGACCACGTTTTCAAAGTTGCTCACGGTTCACCCCTCGCTTGCCCCGGAGAAAAACACCCCGTCCATTTCGTAAAGCGGCGGCACCCAGTCCGTGTCGTGATACCAGCCGAGCTGGAAATAAACCGCGCTCCACTCCGGCCCGTTCAGAAACCGCTCCTCGCAGAACTCCCGGCACCATGCCAGCCCGTCCGCGTCGTATGTCGTCTCCCACACCCGCGGATAAACCCGGTATGTATACCCGTACTGCGGATCATAGTAGGACAAAGCCTCAAACAGCGTCCGCCCGTACTTCCCCGTGTCCCAAAGATTCAGTATCGCATCGCACCCGGCCTCGGAGCAGGGAAGCGAAGTCCCAAAAAATTCCAGATAGAAAACTCTGGCCATCAAGTCCAGCTCCCACAGCTCCGCGCCGTGACCGTCCCAGCCCCAAACGGTGGAGCATACGTTCCAGTCCACTCCGCCGGGATCGATTCCAATCGGCGGATGTGCGATATAATCCACGGTGTCGGATTGCAACGCATTACCGTCCACCCACTCCGCGCTCATGGGCTCGTCCGGTCTCCACCATTCCGGCGCGGGACCGTCCCCCTCCGTGTAGGTGTCCAGCATGTACGCCGCCATCTCGTTCTCCGCGCACGCCTGGGCCAGCCAGACCGAGACCTCCCCGGCCTCCGGCATGACCCACGCCACGCCCTCGGACGGTTCGGCGGGCGGGAGGTCGTCGGCGGGACGGAGGCTTATTATTTCTGCAAACTTAACAATTCCCAAAAGAATCAACACAACTACTGCCGCCAGAGCTGCAATGCCCATTACCACCAGCCCGATATATGACAGCCAGCCCAAAATAGTCTCAATCTTGCCTTTCATTTAACTTGCGCTCCTTTTCCTTTGTCAGCCGGAAACCGGCTACTTTATTGGCTTTCCGATCTTGACGGCAACGTGCTCAGCCCCTTCTCGGCCTTCTTCCTCGCGTAATACTCGCGATGACGGGCCAAAATCCTATCGCGGTTGGCCTTGTAGTACGCATCGTCATAATCGCACTTCTTGTCCTTGTACTTGTCATAGTATGCCTTTTGCTTGGATTTCATCGCTTCACGATGCGTCCGGTAGTATTCGCGCTGATATGCGCTTATCTTCTCACGGTTGGCCTCACGATATGCTTTGTGCTTTTCGCGATTTTCGGCATATCTTGCCCGTTCCTTCGCGTTGATCTCCTCGCGGTTCGCGTCTTTATACGCTTTCGCATACGCTTTCAACTGACCGGCGTGTGCCTGATTCCATGCGTTATGCCGTGCAAGCAGTGATTCCTTGTGCGCCTGATAGTACGCTCTATTGTATGCACGCCTTTCTTCGTCCGTCATACATTATTCCCCTTTTTTCGCCTTCCCCTCCTCCACCAGCGTGTCATAGTCCACGCCGATAGCGGCCAGGTCTCTCTTGACGGCCCACAGGTCCATCCGCTCCATCCCGTTTTTGGCCTTGCGCCCGAACAGCGGCTCGTCCCGCCCGTTGTAGCGCTTGTAATGCGTGTCCATCTCCACAATCGCGTTGTAGTACCGGGCGAGGCGGACGGGCCCGAAACCGAACGCCTCGTGCAAAGCCATCAAACACAGCATGTCCAGATACTCTACCCGCTCATGATGCGCCCGGAGGGTGATACTCTCCGGGATCTTAGCTTTCATCTGTCCAGCCTCCTTCCCCGTTATAGTCCGCATAGCTCCGGGCCAGCGCGGCCTCGAAGAACTCGTCCGTGTCGAAGCTCGTCTCCTGGGGTTTCGGCGCGGCGTGCGCGGCCTTCTCCGCGTCCTCGGCGTCCCATTTCCGACAGAGGGCTTTCCAGTCGCGGATCGGTTCGCCGTTGCGCATCCATCCGGACACCGCGTAATTGTCGAAAAACCGTCTCGGGTCGACGTGCACCAGTCCTGCCTCCCTGCAGTAAGCGTTGATGTCGTCGACAGTGGGCGGAACAGGCTCGTCCCTGTGCGTCGCCCCGGCTGCTGCCCCGGCTGCATCGGGCCCCCCGACGGTCAGCCGCTTCCCGGATTGTTTTTCGCTTCCCCGCGTGCGCGCGCGCGTACTCTCCCCCTGTATTGTATTGTCTTGTATTGTCTTGTATTGTATTGTATTGGCATGTTTCGCATCCGTTCGCATGTTTTCGCATCCGTTCGCATCCGTTCGCATGCCGTCCGAATCCCAGCGTTTCCGGGCGTTTTCCCGGTTCGCCTCGCACCGCTCCTCGTAGGCCCGGGCCGCCGCGTCGATGTCCGTCCGGATGAACCCGAACGCCATGCCCTCCACGGGGGAGAGCGCGGGGAGCGTCCCGTCCGCGCCGTAATCCAGAGCGGCCCGGAATACTCTCCCCACCTCCGCGTCAGTCAGTCCCGCCAGCGTCTCCCTATACTTGAAGAACGCCGGAATATAGTCACGTTTTCCCATTATGCTCACCAGTCCTCGTCGGATTCGCCGCCTGTCCGATCCGCCCGGAGGTAGGGATTCAGCAGCTCCCACACCTCCGGGACGGAATAGCAGACCCCGGCGACGCACCCGTCCTCCCGTCTTGCCCGAATGAAGTCAACCTGTTCCTGCGACGGCTTGTTCCCGGGGATCTTCGCTTCGATGTACACCGGAACCGCGATCCCGAACCGGCTTGCCCCGCCGCGGATGTACCCGGCAAGATCCGAATATCCCTTCGGGGTACCGGTCGAAAACCGATACCCCTTGTCCGTCGTCACCGTCCCGGTGTTGATGCGGTACAGCATGCAGACGCCGTACACCGACCGGATGATACTATTCAGCAGCCCGCTCTCCGGCGTCATTCTCCGCCTCCTTCGTGTTGTAATCCTCCGCAGAAATCTCCACCTTCGGCGCGAACCCTGCGGCGAAGAACCGCGCGGCCTCGGCGTCCTCCGGTGACAGTTTCCCGATCAGCTTCGGCTTGATGACGGAATATTTGATTCCCGCCTTGTTGGTGGCTGTGGTCAGGGTCAGCTCTGTCACCACGTCGCACGGTTTCAACCCCTTCGCCGCCAGCGTGGAAATCCGGTATGCCTGCCAGTTCTTCATGCTGGTGGGCGGGAGCGAAATCAGCAGCGGGATCGGGGATCCTTCCACGATCATGTAGACCCGGATCATGTTCTTGCACGCCTTCCCGGGACCCTTCGCCGATGATCCGTATTCGTTATACGGACAGTCCAGACAGCCGCACGCCTCGCCGGTCTCCGCGTTCACGCCGATCTTGCCGTCCATGGAGGAGCACAGCGGCGGCTCCCCCAGCTGGGTCTCGTCGAACCGCGCATTGCACTTGTGGGAATGGATCACCACGCCCTGAATCGCCGTCACAGCGGTATCGGAATCCTCGTCCCCGGTCTCGATGGTGAACGCCTTGCCGCCGCCGGACGGGATCTTCGCACGGAACACCGGCGCGCCGCCGACCTCCTCCATGGCCGCCGCGATCTCCGCGTAAGCCGCCTTCATGTCCGCCATGTCGCACGCGACCACGGGGACGTCCTTCTTGATGATCTGCAGATCCATTTTCAAGCCTCCCAAATATTTTCCCGTCTTTCGACGTGGTTCCAGAATTCCTCCTCCTGCCGGACCATCTCGTCAATCCACGCCTGGTCCCGCGGGATGTCCCAAAACAGGAACTTGTTGTTGTCGATAAATGCGGCCAGGTGCCACATCTCCCAACCCGTGACCGCCATATAATGCTGACATTGACAGTACCATTCGGGCTTGTTGGTCATCGTCGCTTCCATGTCGCCGGGTATGAGCTTGTCGATCCAGTGGGATTCACCGGTTTCATCATCCTTGATCTTCTTCCGGGATGCCATGAACCCCATCGTCTTGCATTCCAGCCCCTCCCGGCGCCCGACCACCTTCCGGTCGATGTCCGCCAGCATGAAGGGGTGCTCCGGGGACCGGATCATGAAGTTCAGCCGCCGGACCTTCAGCCCCGTGGCCTCCTCCCACAGCTGCGCCACAAACTCCTCACACCATGTCCCGTGACGCGCCGCAAGGGACGGTTCATCCTCCGCCGGCCCCTCGCCGATCTTGTCCAGATACAGCGCGCCGGGGTCCGCGTATTTGTACTGCTCCGGGGACAGTACGATCTTTGCCGCGTCGGACCCGCCGATCCCCGTCCTCCGGGCCTCCAGCCAGTCCGTCCGGGTCATGCCGAGCGTTGAGACGCCGGTCATGTCGCCGCCCCCTTCCCGACGGACGCCAGCCCCAGGCTCACAGCTGTGCCGATCATGGCCTTGTACCGCCGCTGACCTTCCAGCAGTTTCTCACCGGCCAGCTGCATCGCCTCCACCGCGTCCCCGGTCCAGTGCCAGATCCCGGCCAGGTCCAGCAGCTCACCGGCCTCGTCCCACCGATTGGCCTCCCAACAGTCCATGCAGATGTGCTTGAAGGACGGCCGCCCGGTACAGACGTGCTCCTCCATCACCGCCATCTCGTCCTCCGGGAAAATCGGATCCCCGCAGTTGTCGCAGGTGCACAGCGGTTCGCATTCCTCGCGGAATTCGGATTCGTCCTCCCGGATGAAGTCCTCAATCTCCCGTCTCGTCGTCATGTCTTTGCCTCCTAACCTTCCTCATTTCCTTTTCAAACCGTCTGCACACCCCGCTCGGGGAATCCAGCAGGCACTCCGGCAGCGGGCATTCAAGACACACCCGCGCCTCGTCCGGATCGCCGTATGGAACCGGCCCGGTCTTCTTCTCCGGCTTCACCCCTTCCGGGATCACCGCGTGGATCGCGCCGTGTGAGCGGTTAATCAGCCACTCCGCCGAAAGGTCTCTGTGCCGGTTCGGATTCTTCATGTTGTCCACCCCTCGCAATCGCCTTTCGGTCCGCCACCCACCGCAGGACGGCCGCCGGATCGTATTCGTAGGTGTACTGCGTCGACCCGGGCCGCTTGTACGCCGTACCGAAGGGCCAGACGCCGCGCTGACAGCCGATCCGCAGGGACAGCGGGTCAATGCCCGTCACCGCCGCCACCTCGTCCGTGGTCAGTTTGCCGGATGTCCGCCGGGGCCGTCCATATTTCAAGATTTCCGGCGTCACGTCCAGACACCGCGCCAGACGCGCGAGAACGCGATCTGACGGCCTTATCTTCCCGGACAGGTATTTCCTCACCGAGGACGGTTCCGCTTGAATCTGAGCGGCCACCGTCGCCACAGACAGCCCTGCGCGGTCCAGCTCGTTCCGGAGGTTGGACGCGATGCTCACACCCGCGCCTCCTTCGTGTCACCGGATCCCTCCAGCAGAGCCGCCGGTGTGGTGCCGAGCGCAATCGCCAGCATGTTCAGCGTGGGAAGAGACGGAAGTTTGTATCCGAGCTCGAACTGCATCACGGCCCCGCGAGAGATCCCCGTTTTTTCCGCGAGCTGCTTCTGCGTCATGCCGCTGGATTCTCTCAGCGCGCGGATGGTTTCGCCTACGTGCATATCATGTCCTCCTTCATCGAATTACAGTTTTTCTTTCCCCCTTGTTGACTTTGACTGTCTTCTTTGTTATAATGGGGTGGTGGGATACTGTGGTATCATTATAACGCAGTCAGCTAAGAAAGTCAAGGGGTCTACTGCGATTTATTAAGATTCGTTTCTTTGCACAAATCGCAGTGAACTAATTTGTACTAAGGCCACAAAGGAGGTAAACGTGTTTTACACAAACTTGCAGGCCCTGTGCCAACAAAAGCAGATCACCCCCGCCGTCGTGGCGCGTGACCTGAGGTTGTCCAGTGGCTTGCCCACATTCTGGAAAAAAGGATCCATACCGAAACCCGACACCCTTCAAAAAATCGCCGACTACTTCGGCGTCACCGTCAATGACCTGTTGTCCGACACCCCGCCCGCCCCGTCGAAGCTCCACCGGGAGCAGGGGGAGAAAATCGCCGTCCTCGCCAGCGTCGGCGCGGGGATCCCCCTCGAAGCCATCGTGACCTTCGATCAGGACGACCCGGACGCCTGGGAGGAGATCAGCCGCACCGACGCTCAGTATTTCGCCCTCCGCATCCGGGGGAACAGCATGGAGCCGTTGATCCGGTACGGAGAAATCGTCATCGTCCGGAAACAGGAGGAGTACAACGACGGGGACATCGTGATCGCTCTGGTCAACGGCGACGAGGGCGTCTGCAAGCTGCTGGAATACCGGGACAACGGCGGAATCTGCCTCCGGTCCCTGAATCCGGAGTACCCGCCGCTGGTATTTACCCGGGAACAAATCGAAACCCTCCCCGTCCGCATCATGGGCCGCTGCGTCGAACGACGGGGCAAGCTGTGAAATAACCGAAGGGTTTGACATTGAAAACCCGGTCGTGTTATAATAATTATGGAGGTGATCCATAATGAAAGACATGATCGGAAAAAGATTCGGAAGGCTTACCGTTATTGAATTTGCTGGAATGAATTATCGCCGTTCCGCAACTTGGAGATGCCTGTGTGATTGCGGTAATGAAAAAATAGTAGACGGAAATCCTTTGCGAATGGGAACCGTGAGATCGTGCGGATGCTTGAATGACGAAAAGCGCCATATATCAAGGCCGAGAACTCACGGGATGTCAAACACGAGAATTCATCGAATATGGAGGGCAATGAAGGCAAGATGCCACAATACAAATGATGAATTGTACGGCGGGCGCGGCATATCCGTATGCAATGAATGGAACCGTTTTGAACCGTTTTACAAATGGGCTAAAGAAAACGGATATGCGGACAATTTATCCATCGACAGAATAGACCCCAATGGTAATTACTGCCCTGAAAATTGCCGCTGGGCCGACGCCAGCACACAAGCCAAAAACAAAAGGCCCAAAAGCACATTGACAATTAACGGAGAGACCCACTCTCTAAAAGAATGGGCGTCCATCACCGGGATAAAATACCCTACACTATGGAAAAGAATGAAGAAGGGGGTGACAGGCGCCGATATAATAAGGAGGTGATAAGCCGTGCGGAATCCGAACGGCTATTAAGGCTCCATAGATCGCATGAAGGGGAGCCGCCGCAAACCGTACCGCGTCCGGATCACCACGGATTACACCATCGACGGGGAAGGCCGCGCCCGGCAGATTCAGCGCACCCTCGGCACCTACGCCACCTATCAGGAGGCCGTGGACGCCCTCGCCGCGTATAACCGCAACCCTGTCGCCTTGGACGCCGAAATCACCTTCGCCGAGGTGTTCCGGCAGTACATAGAAAAAGCAGCCCGGAAACTGGCCCCGAAAACCGTCAAGGCCTACCGCGCCGCTTACGGGGATCTCGCCCCGCTCCATGACCGCCCGTTTAGAAAACTCCGCCGCGCCGATCTGCAAAGGGTGATCGACGACAGCGGCCTCGGCTTCGCCATGCTTCAAACCGTCCTCGCCGTCCTCCGAAACATGTACAAATACGCCCTGAAGACAGACCTGACCGACGCGGATTACAGCAAAAATGTGGACATCGCGCAATACCGGCCCACAAAGGAAGAGCAGAAGTCCGCCCGGAAGATCCACAAGTCCTTGACGGAGGACGAGCTGTCCGTCCTCTGGGCCAATTCGGCGGACCCCTTCGTCCGGGAGGTGCTCATGCTGTGCTACAGCGGCCTCCGAATCGCCGAATATCTGGCCCTGACGCCGGAGGACATCAACACCGATGCTCGGATCATCGCCATCGACGCCGCGAAAACCCCGTCCGGCACCCGCCGCGTCCCCATCGCTCAAAAAACTGCGGCCATGTGGGAAAAATTGAGGGATGAGCGGAAGACCCCGGACACCCGGACGGCGGACAGCCGGTATAAGGAATTCGCCGACCGTCTCAGCGTGAAAATGGCGGAGCTGGGACTGCCGGACCACCTGCCGCACGATACCCGCTACACCTGCGCCACCCTGATGCACCGGGCGAAGGTGGACCTGCTGACGCGGAAGAGGATCCTCGGCCACGCCGTGACGGACATCACCGAGGGCGTCTACACCGATACCGCCGACGCGGAACTCCTCGCCGCCATCGACAGCATATAAAAAAGGCGGGCTGTGACTTATTTGCGACTTATGCACGAGAAATCACAAATATTCACAGCCCGCCATAAGCGGAAAACCCAATAAAAACCGCCCGTCAGGTCACCCCCGACGGGCGCGTTTTGGCGATGGGGTTAAGCAAAGCTTAATCATTCACCCCAAAAAGCAAAGCCATTCACCGCAATCTGCGCCTTACACGGACTTTCACGAATAAAATCCCCCGGGCGCGCGTCACTCCCGGGGGATCTTGTATCAGTTTTGAATCCGCCGCAGAATCCCGGCGTAAAACCGGGGTTCCGTAGCCCTGAGTGTTTCCATCGCTTCATCCAGCACCGCCCACACGTGATCCGCGTTCCGATGCGCTATCAACTGCAAGAATTCGGAATCTCCGTGCTCACCGATGACCGTCTCCACGATGGCCGCGGCCGTGGGATTGGGAGCCGCGTCCCCGTAGCTCCCGACCGCTTCTTCTTTGCCCAGGTCGTCCCGGGCGATGATATACGCGGCCAGGTCCCGGATTTCTCCGACAGTCTGGTCCCGCTTGTTTTTGATCTCTGCGATCCGCTCGTCAAGCTCCCGGCGCTCCAGCATACGCCGCCCCCGGGATTATCCCTTGCGCAGGTGGCGGGCCGCCTCCCGGAGGGATTTTGCCATTTCCGGGTCACCCATTCCGGAGGACGCCATGCCCTCCAGCTCGTCTGCGAGGGAGGCCTTGTCCATGCCGTAGCCGCCCGCATAGTACGGACCGGGCATCCAGCCATAGTTGGGATTGTACCCGCCCATGGGACGGGAACCGCCGTCCATGTAGCGGCCCCGGGAATCCCTGCGCCGTGCGCCGTATTCGCCGGAGTCGTCTTCCTCACAGATCTCGCACAGTTTAAGCCATGCGGACGCGGTTTCCTTGATCGCGGAAATGTTGGAAAGCGTGGCGTTCTTGTCCTCTTCGGCGATCCGATGGGCGAATTCGCCGACCATTTCCTTGATTTTCTTGAAATCTTCGATGTGCTTGTCCATGTTTCCTCCTTACCGAATGCGCCGGGTTCCGGCATAGTCGAACGTCAGAACGCCGTTCAGAATCTCCGACGGCTGGGTTCCGGCGTTGACCACCGCCACGCTCTCGCACCCGCACAGGGACGGAACGCTCACGATGATATCAGTGCCGAGGTTCCCGGAGATTTCCGCCGCCGTGGGCGTGTACCGCATCAGGGACGCCGGATCGATAACCCCGTCCACGGCCAGCGCGAAGATGATCTCCGCAACCGTGCCGCCCTCCGGGATCTGCGCGTTGAGGTGCACCCCGACCTGATAATCCGTCAACCAAAGCTGACGGCATCCGCACCCGCAGGAGCACTGTCCGTTGTTCGGCGCGTTTGAAGCCAACAGGAACACCCCGCCGCCCGACCGCTTATAAATCAGACCCTGATTGCACGGGCAGGTGTTGTCCGGCCACGTCGACGGGGCGTTGGGCGTTACGATCTGCGGAACGAGAATGCTGTATTCAGCCGCCATTCCGTCCCCTCCTTACGCCACGAATGCATTGCCGGGGCAGCCGCAGGTGTTGGGGCGCTGGCAGGTGAAAATGGGCGTATTGCCGTAGACGGGCGTGCTCCCGACCGGGCACCGGCTCAGACGGTCATAAACGCCGTCAATGATGGTGGCGTTCTGCGCGATCTGCGAAGCCTGTCCCCTAGCGTAGAGATTTTCCTGGCGGAGCTGGGCGATGATGTCATCCTTCGCCGCCACCTGATTCTTCACGCCGTCGAGCTCGAGCTGGCACAGCTTGTCCTGCACGCCCTGGACCTTCTGATCGATGTGGGTCAGCAGTGCGTTGAGCGCGTTGGAAACCGCCGCCCGGTCGTTGCACGCCTCCGTCGCCACGGTGTATTTCAGGTCAGCCGTGGCCGCCGCGCCGGTTGCGAAACCGTTCTGGACGGCGGACTGCAGCGCGAAGCCCTGCTGCATGTTGGCCATCTGCCGCCCGTTCGCCGCGATCTCTGCGGAGGAGAATCCGTTGCTGATTGCGCCGGTGATAGCGTTGCCGGTCTGGCACAGATTCTGGTTGATACCCGCGATCCCCAGCTGGACGTCGCCGAAGCCAGAGGTCACGCTGTTCTGCAGACCGTTGATAGAGGTCTGCAGAGCCTGATCCCGGAACCCGTCAGAAATGTGCTGGCTGTTGTTGAGCCACGGGTAGAGGTAGTCGAGGCCGTAGCCCGCGCCCATGCCGCCGCCCATGCCCATGAGCCAAGGCATCATGCCGCCCATACCGAAGCCGCCCATGCCCCAGCCATTGCCGCCGATCAGGAGGACGAGGATGAACCACGCGAACCAGTCGCCGCCCATGCCGCCGAACATGCCGCCGTTGTTGCCGCTGTAAGCGGGCGCCACGGGCATATAGAAGCCGTTGTTGCTTTCGTCAGTAATTGCCATGAGAAGTTCCTCTCTCAATGTATTTCCAAACCGCGGACGCGCACGCGATTCGGTTCGGTTTTACCGCCCGGGCTTCATCCCGAGCATTTGGAAGATCTGCTGAACCCGTCCCCCGCCGATCTGACCGGAGCGGAGCAGGTATGTCGTGATTTCCCGGGGATCGTTTACGTTGATCCCCTCCGGAATTTTCATCCCGTACCGGCTGAGATACGCCGCCGGGTTTTGCCGGATGTTGCCGACCTCTGCCCGCACCATGTCCGGGGTGATCTGCGCGGGCTGTCCCTGCGCGGGAGCCGGAGCGGCCCCCTGTCCCAGCTTGTCAAACAGTCCCATTTTCCTCTCCCTTCGTCATGCCGCGGATCGTCTCGGCAATCAGCGCGGACAGCTCGTCCCGCCGGACAAACAAGGACGGATCGATCTTCGGCGCGGGCGGTTCCGGAGGACGACGGTCATAAATTATGTCCGTGTGCTCCCCGTTTGCCAGCATGTCGCGGATCACAATGTGCTGATCGTCTTTGGTCATGTACATTGCCGCGGTCCCGGCGTTCTGCGGAATGCGGTCAATGGCTTCGAGGCTGTCCGCCTGGATGATATCCGCGTGACGTGTGGGCGGCGAAATCATCTGCTGTCCCTGCGCCGGGGCGGTCTGCTGTTGGCCCATGTTCTGACCGCCTCTCTGCTGCATCATCCGGACGTACATAGGGTCCTGTTCCGGCATCTGTCCGACGAAATCCTGATGCCAGTAACCGAACTGGTCAATCATGTTTACCTACCTCCTTTTATTTTCTGAACCAGTAGAACAGCGGAACCTCGCTCCCGCTGTCCCATGCGTCGAACCAGTCCCCCCCGATGACGGCGATGATGTGGGAATCCGTCGCCACAACATAGACGCCCCGGGGATGATCGGATGCGAAATCGGCCACGGTGTAGCAGTCCGGGCATTGATCCGGAAGAGCCTCACGGTGGAACCCCGCTTTTTTCAGAATCGCCCACGTCACCGCCTTGTTGTCCTCCATCAGGCCCATTTCCTTGCCGTTCTCGTACAGCAGATCATAGGCGTCCCCCCATGAGATACGGAGCACGGCGGACAGCGCCCGGGGCGCGCAATCATCCGTTGACAGCCGCCACGGGTTGGGGTTATACGGCCTCCACGCCATCACAGCACCTCCCGCGCCCGGTAAAGGAACACGCAAGCCTGTTCAACGGTCATTGGATTGTTCAGCCCGAGCGTCTTTCCGTCCCCGCGGAGGATCCCCCGAGAAACGCACCACTCGACCGCATCCCGCGCCCAATCGTGAGGAGTGTCCCCGTCTCCGGGTGTGCCGGTTCCCGAAGGGTTCAGGAGCCGCGTCACGGCGGACGCCAGCTCCCCGAGGCGATTGAAGAGCCAGTCACCGGGGCAGGCCTTGTTGGCGAACCAGCGGTGAACCGTCAGAAGCATTTCGTCCGGCTCGAGGTCGTAATCCAGCGCGATCTCCCGGTCCGGAATCCAGATCAGCCGCGTTTTTCCATTCCGGGCGCAAATGTCCGCGCACAGCCGCACGAGGGAATCCCACACCGCCGCGTTCATGGCGTAGGGATCCTCCCGGTCAGAGGCGCATTCGATGGTCACCGCCCGCTGGTCGTTCTTCGCATCGGAGGAGCACCACGACCGGTTCTTCTCCTCCACGTACATCCCGACCCGCCCGTCAAACCCGATACCGTAGTTCGATGACGCGAACCGGGATTCATCGTCGAAAATATCCCCGACCGCCTCCGCCGAGAGCTGGCCTACCACGCAGTGGGGCGTGATGCGGTCAATGGTGTGCGTCCGCAGTCCGGAGTGATTCGGGGACAGCCGCACGCAGGAGACAAGGGGACTGTTGGTATAACCCATTAGTCCCCTCCGTTCTCATCTTCCGGCACCTCCGGCAATCCCGCCAGCGCGATCAGCAGGGCCACCACCGCGCCCATGAGACCGGCGGACAGCGCGGCCAACCAGTTCACATCTCCCAGCACCACAGCCCCAGTCCCGATGTAGGCCAGAGCCGCCTCCGCGAAGGTCCGGATCGCCCGGATCCCCGCCGCCTTGAGCCACTTCTTGACTTTGTACATGGTTAATTCCCTCCTCACTTTCCGTCGCTTTCGGCCTTATCCAGCCGTTTATATATGGTTTTGATGTCGTTCTGCATCACCGGTATTTTTTCCGCAAATCCGTTGTGTTTCCGGACCTCCCGGGTCAGCTCTTCAATTTTGGTGTCCGTCACGGCCTGAAATTTTTCGAGTTTGGCAGCCAGCTTCTGGTCGTCGATCTCCGACTGCCGTTTAAGCTCGTTTATGATGTCCTGATTGGACTTCCGGACCGTCGCAACAACGGTGATGATGACGCCGATCAGGGCCAGCACCCCGGAGACCGCCGCCGCTATAATCGTGCTCATATTGTCACACCCCCATGACCGGATCAGTCCCGGCCTGCTCGATTTTCAGCGTGACACCGTACCATTGCTCAACGCCGTCCGCGCCGTATTTAAACGACTTGAACTCCGGCATTCCCACATAACAGGTGTCGCTCCGGTCCCCGTCCACCGACGGCCAGCGCACCGTCAGCGTGACGCTCCGGGAGATCATGGATTTCAGCCGCCGCAAATCCGCCACCGACAGCCAGCCCGTAGGGATTTCCAGCTTGTTCTTGACGCCGATGATGTCCATCACGGTCTTCCCGGACGCCATGACCGCCCGCTCCCCCAGAAGCTCCGGGGTCCATGTAAATTCAAGGTCGGACAGCAGGGTGACCGTGTCCCTGCCGTCCGTGATGATTATTCTACGCATAAGCCGCCTCCATCGAAGTCTGACCGCGCTGGAACGCCGTCCGGCGCAGAGGATCATAAAGGGCCGTCGCCGCCACGTCGCCGTCCAGCACAAGGTTGATGGACACGGGATCCCCGCGCCCGCCGCCCTCGGAGGCCGCGAACATGGAGGAAATCCCCGCCGCCGAGGACCGTCCGATTGCCGAATCCTCGAAGCCGATCCGCGCCGTGTCCGTCAGCCGCTGAACGTCCCGGCCGACCTGATTCTCGAGAGCGCCAAACTCGGACCGCCAGCCGACCTCCATACCCTGCACGGTGAATTTTCCGATTTCTGCAAATACCTTTGACGGGGAGCCTATACCCAACAGCCCTTTTACGCCATTCACCAGTCCCCCGACCGTGTCTTCAAACCACCCGGAAACAGAATCCCACATACCCTTTAACCCGTCCCACAGGCCTTGGATGATGTTTGCTCCTATTTCCTTCATCTGCGGTACAATTGCCGCAAACGGGCGGACAATTATGTCGCCCAGCCCCTCGATGAAATCCGCAAATGCCTTTCCGGCGGCCTTCGCGTCGTCCCATGCGCTTTTCCAGTCACCCTTAAACAGATCGATTGCAAAGTGCAGAGTAGCGTTGAAGAATTCGGCAATCGGCGTAATAGCGTCAATTATGGCTCCTACCAGCCCGATTACCATACTGACTGCGGCTTGAAGCGCCTGAACGAGGAACACGGTCAACCATTCCCTGACCGGCGCAAATACGTTTTCAACATCAGTACCGAACTCAGTGCAGATACTGACAAAATCTGCTAATGCTGCTCCAAGACGTCCTATATTGGGACCGAATCTGCCGACAATCTCGCCCAGCTTCGCGCCCATGCCGGAGAATGCGTTCCCTACGGCCTCAATCGCGCCTGCAAATCCACTGGATATGGCGGACCCAAGTTCAGCGAATGCAACAGCCAGTGCAGACGCCCCGCGCCCCGCAGATCGGACCTTACCCGCTCCTGCATTTACAAGCGCGTCAACTCCACCGGCTACGTCTTTCAGTGCATCTCCGGAGGTGGTCGCCACCGCGTTAAACAGGTCCGCCGCCGCCTTTGCAAACTCACCCGCAGCCACACCCACATCGTAGTCGTCAAACCCCTTAAGGAACAGGCGAACTCCTTCTCCGACACCGTCAATCGTTTCCTTCGATGCAATCAGAAAATCGTTGAACAGCGCCGATGCACCGCCCGCCACACGCTCAATGACCGCACCTAACGCGTTGCTATCCCTGAATCCGTCAAGAAATTCCTTTACCGATGTTGCGGCACTGCTTATGACTTTGACGGAAGCATTCCCAAACGCAACGAATAAATCCGCCGTACTCTTTGCAATGTCGGAAATAACACCGGCGATATTAAGGTTTCGGAACGCATCGAGGAAGCCTTTAATGCCTGTAACTGCCGCTGATATTTTTGTTTCGTTGACAATGTTGTAGGCAGTGAATAGTTTTTTCACTCCATCCGCGAATTGATCCAGCGACGGGAGCTGTACGTTTTGCAGTGAACCAATAAGCCCGCCCAGCGCGGTCTTGATCGATCCGAAAATCTCCGCCGCCTTCTCGAACTTCTCCTCGATGAACGGCCTGATGGACCCCGCGAACCCCGCCAGCGCCTCGGAAATGCCGCCCAAAGCCCCGGACAGGTCGATATTGCCGATAGCGTCACGAATGGTCCCGACCACCCCGCCGATTTTTTCCGTGATGCCGGAGAAAATCCCGGCGAAGTCGATTCCGCTGACCGCTTCGCGCAGACCGTCGAACGCAGAACGCACCTTCTGTCCCAGATCCGAATCATACAGAGTCATGAAGGCCCCTTCGATGCGGGAACGCAATGCTGATATCTCAAACTGCAGGTTTGTTGATATTCCAGACAACGAATCCGACAAATTGAGCCGACCGATGACGTCCCGCACCTTGTCGAACGCGCCCCGTATCTTTTCGCCGATCCCGGAGAACACCTCGCTAACTTTTTCAGTCACTCCGGAGAACACCTCCGGCAGGTTCCAACGCTGCACGGCCTCGGAGATCGTTGTCCGCGCTCGTTCAAACGCCCCCTTGATCCCCTCGAACGCGGCAGAGAATTTCTCGCCGAGGTTTAGCCCGCTGATAACGTCCCGCACCTTGTCGAAAATCTCCTTAAACCTGTCCGCGATGTTCTGCACGGCGGGCGGGAGTTCGATACTCTGCCAGACCTCCGTGAATTTTTCCTTGATGAAAGAACCGATGGTCCCAAAAGCCTCGCGCAGTCCGCCCCCGCCCTCAAGCGTCTGTGCAAACCGTGAGAGCAGATCGGTGGCCATGTCTACAGCCTCTTTCAGCGGGTCGGAAAATCGCTCGTAAATGGCTGTCTTCACCACGTCGAACGCTGAATTCATGAGCGTAATGGATCCGGGCAGATTGTCAAGCTGTTTCTCTGCCATTTCTGCCGCCGCGCCCATTCCATCCATAGCATCTGACGCTGACATGATGCTATCCGTTAGAGCCTTATAATCTTCTTCAGAAGAATTGATAAGGGCAAGCATACCGGCCATAGCCCGATCGCCGAATATGATCGAGGCGTACTCTGCCTGTGTCGCTTCATCCAGCCCGGCAAAAGCGCTACGAAGCGTTTCCACTGTCTCGGCGAAACTCTTCATGGATCCGTCCGAATTCTGCAGGAGCGTGGTATATTCATACTGTTCCCGCATCTGTTCGTCCTTACCGGCCTGAAGTTTCTTCTCAGCTTTCTGAAGGTTATAGGTGGCCTTTTCCACCTTCTTCAGCGCTTCGGCGGCTTTATTAGAGCTTTTCCCCTCTTTTGCGACAACCTCCTGATATTTCGCCTGCGCTTTGGCAAGTGCTTCAGTTTTCTCGTCAACAGCTCGCATTTCATCTTCAAGCTGTGTAAGATCGGCAACGAAGTTCTCGGCCCCATCCGCAAGCTCCCTAAGCCCCAGGTCATCGAGCGCTTCTACTACGTTATCAGTGGGATTGACGAGGTTGGAGAGCGCAGCTCGCAGCGCAGTTCCCGCCATACCAGCCTTGACCCCATTGTTGGCCATAATGCCGATTGCGACGGCAACGTCTTCAGCACTGTATTTTAAGGCTCCCGCGACAGGCGCAACGTACTTGAATGTTTCGCCCATCATCCCGACGTTCGTATTGGCGTTTGAAGCGGCCGCCGCCAGAACGTCCGCGAAATGCCCGGAATCCTCCGCCGAAAGCCCGAAAGCGGTCAACGCATCCGTAACGATATCAGAGGTGGTCGCGAGATTCTCCCCGGACGCTGCGGCGAGATTCATGATTCCCTCAATGCCGTCGAGCATGTCCTCCGTCTTCCAGCCAGCCATGGCCATGTAGGAAAACGCGTCTGCCGCCTCTGTGGCGGTGAATTTCGTGGTGGCGCCCATTTCTTTGGCCTTGGCCCTTAGCTCATCCATTTCATCTGCCGTAGCCCCGGAAATGGCCGCCACATTGCCCATGGACTGGTCGAACGCCATGCCGGTATCAAGTGCCGATTTGCCGAAATCCACGATCCCGGACGCCGCGTCTTCAATTGCATCCGCCGCCAGTTTCCCGATGGCAGAGCCTTTGATGACGTCTCCCAGCCCGCCGAACGCCGACTGCGCCTCCTGAATCCCGGACATAAATCCGGACGAATTCAACGATATGGTCGCCTGTAAATCAAATATGTTCATGTGTTATAATTAGCCCCGCTTTCCCGGCCACGTCCGCGATGATCTCCTCCGCCGTCCGGGTGTCAGCCGGTCGGGAAGGCCCGCTCAGCCCGGCAATGTCCGCCCAGCGCTTGGAAATCGTCCGGCCTCCGCCGATCCGCGCCGTGTTCTCCGCGATAACCTGCGCCGCGTCGGTCAGATAAACCCGGAAGGCCTCCTCCCGGACGTGCTCCTCCCACGCTGGCCGCAGATACGACAAAAAAGCGGGAATGGAGGTTATCCGTTCCCGCTCTCCGACGCGGCAGACGAACCATCCGCGGACCCGTTCGCCGCCGCCGCACCAAAAAGCAACTCTTTCACCGCCGGAACGGACAGCAGCCGGAGCAGCCGCGCCGGGATGGTCAGAGCGGAAAGCAGTCCCCGCTCCTCGTCCGGCGTCTTCCCGTCGTCGATGGCCAGAATGTTGACCACGTCGTCCTTGTGGCTCCGCAGCACCGCCGCCGCCAGCTTGCCGACCGTCACGCCGTTCCCGCCCTGCATCATGCCGGAGATTTCGGGATCCCCCGCAATGGCGGACACGGGCTCGATCAGCTCCGCCAGAACGTCCAGCGCCTCGTCGCCCCGCGCGTCAAGAATTCTTCCCATTTTGTCAAGCCTCCTTTATTTTTCGGATCGTCTGTCACTGTTCGGCGGTACCGGCCTTGACGTAGAACTCGAACGGCACGGTGTCCTGCTCGTTGATGGACGTGTGGCCGGTGAAGGTGAAGGCAAACTGACCCTTTTCGCCGTCGGAGGTGACAAGGGAGAAGCCGCCGGTGGAAAGCGCGTTGATGACGTGACAGGCCACATAGCCGCCGTTGGTCGCGCCGTTCTTGTCGGAGTAGTCGCCCACCACCCAGATGTCGCCGAAATCGCCGGTGGTGGCCGTGGCGTCAAGGTCCATGTCCGGCGTGATCTTGCCGGAGGTCACGGTGGCCGCGCCCATGAGCTTCTTCGCTGCGTCCGCGTTGATGGTGACGAGCGTACCGGTCACTTCGACGGTGTAGCCGGTGATCTTCTTCAGCTCCTTCGTGTTTTTGGGACAGTTGTCGATGTCCTCGCCCATGTCCGCGTACTCAGGCACGCAGGTGACGGTCAGGCCGCCGGTGGTCGCGCCGAGAATGTCCGCCTCGTCCAGCGTGCCGGTGCCGGGCGTGAAATTGGTGGCAATGACGCCCGCGTTCATCTGAAGGTTCTGAAAGGTGGTAGTGGGAATTCTGGTAAATTTCATTTTTTCACCTCATGCCGGATCATTCCGGCGTATTCCAGCGGACCGTCACATTAAAGACTTTCCGCTTGATAAGATCGTCGTTTTCGTCGCCCATGGATAAGGCCCACGGGGATCCGCGCGTAATCCATGCCGATCCGCCGTCGCAGGGAATTACCACCCCGCCGCGCCCGATGACCGAGGAAATCTCCTCCGTCTTGGCGTTGATCGGAACCCATGACGAATCCCGATACCACAGCGAAACGGTCAGGGCCACGCCGTAGTCCGAAAACGCGTCCGTCCCGAGCTGGTAGGTCAGCCGGGGAAAACCGGGTGCGTCCTCCCCGTCCGGGACGGAATTTTCTTCAAAAACGGGCACGCCGAACCGTTCCCAGAACGCGTGCCATGCCGCCGCTTTGGTCATGACGCACCTCCGGTCAGCTCGTATTCCTCCGCCGTGACCTGGTGGAACGTGAAGGACGCCATGGAGGGCGTCACCACATCGTCCCCGTCAGAGGTCACCCGGAGGATCTTCCCGTCCCCCAGCCGCTTCACGATGTCGTGATATTCCAGCGGCACGGAGACCGGCGCGGTCAGGGTATACAGGGACGAAACCCCAGCCGCCGCGCCCGTCCGGGCCTCGATGGAGGTATCAAACGATGCCTTGCCGTCAAACTGCGCCCCTTCCGTCCATGTGGTGATATACCCGCCTTCCCCGTCCGGGGTGCGCGTTTTTTCCATGAAGCAGAAAGGCTCGTACATCTCCTCAAACAGCGTCATCAAATCTTCCTCCATCGGTTGATCCGGGCCGCGAACGGGAGTCGGGGATCCCGCCAAGTAGTGGGCACGTCCCCGACGCCGGTCTTCCGCTGATACGTGTACCCCGCGAAGCTCTCCGAGGAATAGGGGCCGGACAGCACCTCAGCCGTGGCCGAAGCCAGAGCCGCCGCGCTGTCCCGCTCCCATGCGTCGATGTCCTTCTGCAGGGTTACGAAATCGGGCGGGATCGCCAGAATCCAGACGGCCCCGGAAAACTCCTCGTCGGTGAATTCCCCGTGCGGGTACTCCCACACGCCGTCGTTGTAAAGGGATCCCACAATCCGGATCCACGTCCCGGGCTCAATGTCATCAAGCAAAGACAGCTCGCCATTTTGGATCGTGAACGTCCCCCGGATGATGCCGCGCGTGAACCAGTTCCGGCATTCCGCGCACAGTTCAAGCATTGTCATAGAGCCGCCTCCGTCCAAAGTTTCATTTCACGCCGCCAACATCATGTCGTAGGGTTTTAGTTATCTGGATCGTGGTATATGGCAGGGAAACCGTTCGGTGAAGTAGCATTATAATAATATTCGTCTGCACCAGAAATATCTCTGAAACCTGCAGTGTATTGATTTTCACCTAACACTAAAACACTTACCAGATACGCATAGGCGTGTTTGTATCAGCGTCTTCCGCCACCACCAGCACCCCGCCGGACGCGATGCCCTGTTCGATCTTGTTCAGCTTCGCGGAGGTGACGACATCTCCGCTTTTCCATGTAGTAGGTTCGTAAGCCATATCAGTCACCCCCGTTTTACGACTTTAACGTCATATAATCTGCTTCACCGGTCCCGACCTGATTGCTTGTTGCGTCGCTCGGCGGTTCAGGCGCGGGACCGGGCGTCAGTTTCCCTGTGCTACGTAGGTGTACTTGATCGTCACGGTGCCGGAAGGCGCGGAAGCCAGACGGACGCCGTTGCGCTCGATGGTGTACGCCGTGATCGCGGTAGAGCCGTCCTTCAGCTCCTGAACGGAAACGACGGGAGCGTGAGCCGTCTTGAAGAGCTTCGTGTCGGAAGCGTCCGCGGTGATCGTCTCGGCGGTCGTGACCTTGGTTTCGGTGCCGATGTAGCCCACCACAACGCCCTCCGCGTACTCCACGAAGAACTGGATGCCGGAGGCCACAAGGGTTTCGACCTGCATTCTCTCATGGGTGGGAATGTCGGTGGCGATGCCGATGTAGCCGAGGTCGTCCACGGTCAGATCGAACGCGCCGCCCATGTCGCCGGTCATGGCGATGTAGTAGAGGATCAGGTTTTCCTTGGCCGTGGCGATGAACGTCCCGGCAGTCACGCGGGAGGTCAGAATCACGGTGCCGAGGCCGAGGAAATTCTCGATGTAGTTGAACCCGAATGCCGTCTGGAGGGAGACCTGCGCGGTCTTCAGGTAGTCCGCCACATCCAGCGGATTAAGGAAGTAGACCGCCTCGGCGGTGTCGTCCTCGAACTTGACCTGCAGCTGGCCCCACGCCGCCGCGAGAGCCGCCTGCAGACCGGTTCCGGAAACGGGAGTCTCGCCGGAGATGGTGTTGTTAAGCAGGGTGAAAAAGTCGGAGCGGACGGTCTTCTGCACGTCGCCGAGCAGAGCCGCGTCGGTCTCGCGGACAGCTTCGTCATAGCCGGATTTCAGAATCGCTTCGGCGGAGGTCGCCTTGCGCCACTTGTGCAGGGTGATCTCGCCGACGGGAACCTTGGTCCGCGCGTACTGAGACAGCGGGATGATCTCGCCCTCGGGAACCGCGCCGGACTGCAGCGTGCCGGTGGTCTTGTATGCGTACATCGTGGTGCCTTCCTGCATCGGGATCTTCCGGGTCACACCCAGCACCTCGATCAGCTTGGCAAGGGAGCCGTGGGTGAAGTTGTAGGTAAAGTCGACTTCGCGCACCTTCGCCATCTGAGCCTTTTTGATCAGATTGGTTTCGGCAGTGGTGTAAACTTCGTTTGCCATAGATTATCCTTTCTCGGGATCAAATCCCGAACAACTCATGATTTTCGAGCATGGCGGCCTGTCTCTGCGCCGTGTCCTTGATCGCCATGATCTGTTCCTTGGTCATGGTCGACTTGCCGCCGTTCGCCGGAGGATGGGCCGTGCCCGCCCCCGCGGTTCCGGTCGTGACAACCAGCCCCTTGAAGGTTCCGCCCACCAGCTCGTCCAGCGCTTTCGTGTCCTTGAATTTGTCCCCGTCCAGCTCCGCCGCTTCGATTTCAGCGGTCGCGCCCCGGACAGCGATTTCAAGGTTGGCACCGGTGATTCCTTTCCCGGTGAAATAGGCCCTTGCCGCCGTTTCCTTGGCCGCACGGGTCTCCTTTGCGGTGACGCTGGCCTTGTAGTCCTCGAAGTCTTTGTGCTCCTTCTCGTACTTGGTCTTATAGTCCCCGCCAGCTTTCAGGCCGTCCAACTCCTTCTGAACGTCCGTCAGCTTTGCCGCATCCGCCTCCGCCTTGGACAGCTTGTCCTTCAGCCCGTCCACGGTTTCGGTGTGCGCCTCGATGATGGTGTCAACCTGTTCGTCGGTCAGCCCCATCCCCTTCAGAAATTTGCGTGTAACTGCCATTTGTTGATGCTCCTTTTCTTCGGTCGGCCATGCTTCGCCGATTCGCATTTTGATAAAAAAGAGCCGACGCGTGAAAAAATCACGTTTCGGCTCAATGGCTCTGGTGTTGGGTGATATTCAGTTTTTACGTCCAGCCAGCCGGACATATCGGAATGGGATCTCCCCCCGGCACCCCCGGCACCACAGGAATATTTCTCCGCCCCGGGGATCGTGCACCAGCCCCGCCGTATCACCGGCCCGGCACAGCACCTTCCCGCAGACGGGACAGCGGATGTTTTTTCGCAAGCCTATCACCCCCATTGACATGATAGCACGCCCCCGCCGATAATGTCAAACCCGTGGTCAGACGTTTTTCAGACTGTCAATAATCACGTTCTTGTATTCGCCCGTGTGATTCGCGACGGCGTTCAGCAGGTAGTGCAAAGGTGTGATACCGCGTGAGGTGCCAAGCTCATGATACGCTGCATACTCCACATTGGACCCGATCATGGTGGCGTTTTCCGTCTCCTGATGGGTTATTGAATTGCGCAGTCGTCCGGTGTCCACCCGCGTCTCGTTGGCCTTGGCATACCCCTCCGCCTTTGCCCCCATCTTCCACAGCGCCCGCCCGACAGCCGTTTTCAAGGCCGAAATGACCTCCGGGGAATTGTCGGTGATCTCAACCTTGATGTCAATATTTTTCGTCTCCGGCATTATTTCACCCTCTCTCCGTCAACCCAGATGCGTATAGCGTTTTCTTTCCCCTTCGGAAGGTTGGAAGAGAACCCGTCCACAACGGTGATCAGCGTGCACCGACAGTTGTAAACTTCCGCCGCCGGACCTGCAGGATCCCCGGGATAGCGACAACCGTTGGAAAACCAGTCGTCCGGCCCAACTATTTCACCGCTAACTCCGTTCGGGGGCGGGTTGTCGTGCGTGTGCCGCGTCCGGCTGTCATGTTGTGACAGCCATTGCTTTCTGGTATGTACCCCCCAGCCCTCCGCCGTCTTCATGGCCTGAACCCGTCCGCCGTTTTGACAGCCCGTCGCCATGGTCCGGGCGTTTCGGATGGACGCCCGAAGGTTCATATCCGACACATTGCGCAGCCGCTCCGCGATTTTCGGTATGCTCTCTCCCTGCACAATACCCTGTGCCACCTGCGAATTGATGGAGCGGATGTTCCACGTCATATCCTCGCGGGCCATAGGCTCACGCGGCCCGGGGAGCAGGAGGCCATTCTGCCGCTCCGCAAGCCAGTTTACCGCGTCCGCGCTGCACAAATCAAACCGAATCGCAATATCCCGCGCAATGGCCGCGTCGTTGATCTGCCCGGCGGATAAATTGTACCCGTCCGCGAAAAAATCCGCCCGCTTTCCGTTGACATAATCCGCCGCCAGCTTGTTTGCCTCATGGTATTTCCGTGCCAGCTCCTCCACCATGTCCCGGTAGTGTTTCGACCCGGAGGTGACGGATTTCAGATGCGCCCGGTATCTCTCCTCGGCGGCCTTTTTCTCCTCCGGTGTTTTGGCGTCCCTGACAGCCTTTAGAAGCTTCTCAGCGCGTTTTTCCTGCCGGGCCATGTAGGCGTCCCACTTGCCCCGCATTTCCGCCTCAGCGTCTTTGTACAGGCTGGTCAGCCATGTCTCCATTCGGCGCAGTCGTTCCTCGCTGGTCATTTCAAATCCGCCTCCCTGCACACCGTCCCCGTCTCCGGGTCATACACCCACCCCTCCGGCGGCCGGGGCCGTATAAACCGATCGTCCCCGGATTTCCGGGCGTCGTACCCCCAGCCCTCGAAGACCCAGTCCGGGGCGTTGACAAGAAACCCGTTGCTCGGGGGCTTTTTTTCAGCGTTCGATACGTCAAGCGCTATGGAATTCCCGATAACGATAAACCGTTTCATATAACCGCCGCCTTTCAGAATTCCCGGCGAATCAGAATTCGCGATCCGCCTCCGTCACACAGGACAGACCGCCGTTGTACTCGATATCCAAACCCGTCACCACGGCCCGATCATCGTTACGGAACGCGTCGGCAATAACCAGCGTGTCCCCGATCTCCACCGCCGGATCGCACCGGTTCTTGACCGCGTATTTCTTCCGCCGGTTCGCCATGACAAGGAGCCAGTCCGCCACCGCCTGACCGTTGCCCGGAGCGACGCAGGGGTTTTCATAGGACGCCACGGCGGCCCCGGAATCATCGGCAATACCCGCATTATAAATCTCCGTCACGTCCCCGCCGCCCTCAGCGGATTCTTCCAGCTCCCGCCTTACCGTAAGCGTCACCCCGGTGTATTCCTCCGCGATGGACACCCCGGACCAGTCGTGCAGTTCGTCCGCCGTAATGTTCCCGTCCTCCTCCGCCGCCGTGATAACCCGCCGGAATCGGAGCACGTTGTCGCGGTCGAACCAGCACGTGGCCCGCGCCGCCTGTGCAAGGTAGCGCAGGATCACCCGCTTGTCGTGGGTGTCGCGTACCGCCACGGAGACCGGCTCCGCTTCAAGCCCGCCGTAGTCCACGTCAAGGTCCGCCCCGATCAAAGCCCGGGGGACCGCCTCGTCAAGCCGCACCGTCTCCCGCTCCGCCAGCTCCAGCGCATAAAATTTCTGACTGGCCAGCTGATAGCACGGATCATGCGCCGTCACCTTCGCAAGAAGCCGGTTAGCCCCGATCTCCGCCTTGGTCACGTAGAACATCCCCATCGGCACGATCTCGTCCCCGATTTTGATCCGCGCCGTCAGAACCTGCCCGTTCCGCCAGTATTGATAAACCCCTTCGGGACTGAGCACGTTGAACTCCCCGTCCGAATTGTCAAAGACAAAGACAATCTGCTTTGCCGGGAACGCGGAACCGTCCGGGGCCATACCATACTGAATCCGGGCCTTCTGGATCGAATTCCGGTTGAAATGCTTGGAGACACCGAAATCCACCTCCGCCAGCCGGAGCATCCGCCGGGGAAGGTTCGTCCCGTAGAACGTGAACTCCACCGCCCGGTAGCCCCGCACGAAGTGGTGGAATGACCATCTCGCAGAAGTCTTTTTGATCTCCTGTCGGTTTCCCGGAACGGCCCCGATCTCCAATACCGGCCCGCAATCCGCCCATACGTTGTCCGTGTCGAGGATCCGCGCGATCTCCACCGGTGTCAGCTGGTAGGTGATGGGGGTGGCGAGTTCGTAAACAAGCTGATGCCCATTAACAGCCGAAACAAAATCCGTTGTTGATGTGTGTTCTGTATCCATGATATAAATACTTCCATAAGCTCGGAGCATGGACTTGTCATCCATTC
>Ga0247608_10001624_pt1 | contig 30364 bp, 43 predicted proteins | sample 176DNAGHGlowgp2_FD_193490 | JGI IMG/M metagenome (GOLD analysis project Ga0247608, IMG submission 193490) | Sheep rumen microbial communities from Palmerston North, Manawatu-Wanganui, New Zealand - 1766 DNA GHGlow gp2 | ecosystem: Host-associated > Mammals > Digestive system > Stomach > Rumen ...
TACCCACAGGACACGATATTGATACCTCCCGCTTACGGCCTAACCGTACCTAAAATAAGGTTGTAGGTGGCATCCCAATCTCCATTGCAGTCTGTGTCCCATTGGGTTATTTATATGCAGGACGCTTTTTGGAGTCGAACCAATATCCCATATGTTGCAGTATGCGTCCAATGTGCTTTCAGGACACAACCGATTCTTCCAAAGAGAGGATATGTTATTGCTGTGTGTGCCCCAAGCAAATAGTATATAGCAGTCATAGTATTTAAATGTATGGTGGGGAATGACGGATTTGAACCGTCGTCTACTGCTCCCAAGGCAGCAAGCCTAGACCAAACTAGCCCAACTCCCCATATAATTGGCCGGGAGAGAGGGATTCGAACCCCCGTGCGATCACTCGCAACGCTTTTCAAGAGCGTCGCCGTAATCCGCTTGGCTATCTCCCGTAAAAGCCACCAGAGAGACTCGAACTCCCGATATACGGCTTACAAGACCGTGGCCTTGACCGCTAGACTATGATGGCATATGGTCTGCTCCGCCGGAGTCGAACCAGCAACATAGTGATCTACAGTCACTCACTCTGCCATTGAGTTAGGAGCAGTTGTGTTGCACAGATTTTTAGACAGGCCGTACTCTCTCACTCCGAGAGCGAGGTCGCGACGCGGGTGCAACTATATCTTGATGGTTCTCATAATATATAAATGTTCCTTAAAAGAGCCCCCAGAGAGACTTGAACTCTCAACCGCTTGCTTACCACGCAAGTGCTCTACCATTGGGCTATAGGGGCATATAATCCGATAGTATCACAACCTTTCGATTGTGACTTCCCCCGTTTTATCCCGAGCCGCATCATCCGAAGACGGTGTAGGACTCGGGTTTCAGGGTGTGGGCTATCGCATCTCCAACTAAATGATTATAACCTTACAAATATTTAAGGTTTACTCTCTTCAAAAATCGGTCCGCCGGGCTCTGTCGTGTTTACTATCTCGGTAGGCTCAAGTTCTGCTTTATAACAGTCAATACATTCATACGCAGCGGGTGAATTGGGATCAAGATGCTCTACCGTGTACTTTCTCCCGCAGACGTGGCATATCAGCTCGGTCATTTACTCACTCTCTATATACTTCTTGAACTCTTGTGCATTATTGGGTACAGTGACCTGAGACAAGTCCATAATACCATAGATTCTTATGTCCTCTTGACCTTCATCCCAATCCCACTCCCATATCCACACATCTTCACTTTCATCGTATTCTATGTAGATGCATATGCGCTCCCACTCTTCATCAGATTCCCAGCTATACTTGACCGCGAAATCCAAAAGCACGTGGTTGGAGAGGAATCCATCGGCAAGGTTAAGATGCTCTTCGAGATAGGCGTTAATAAATTTATTTAACTGTCCTCTAGTCACTTGCAGATATTCACTCATTCCTTTACCCCCAAGCAATCTCCCCACAATACATAGCAAGAATCACACGCAAATGTGGGATCGTTGTCAGATTCACGTCTGTTACACTGGACTTTTCCGTTAACATAAGGGCACTTCATTCATCTGCCTCCTTTTCCTCATATATCCCCTTTATCTGCGGACCATATTTTTGCAGAATTATGGCGATATTCTCATCCACCTTATCATATTTATACCCTTGGCCAATAATCAATGTAGAATCATCTTCTAACCAAGTATCATCATTGAACCAAGGTGTGCAATATCCAAACAGGTTGCAAATATCTACAACTGCGTGCTCAGTCTGCACATCAAAACAGATACGCTCCTTGAATTTCACAATTATGCGACTCATCATATCCCCCTTTGATAAATCTCTCTATAATCGTGCCAGATATCCTTTACGATGTGACCAAGCCTGATATTCTGCATATCATATCCATGTTCAGATTCATACCCTACACGAACATATTTCCCTTTAAGTTCACACCAATCTTTAGAATCAGTGATTTCGAGTAATTTCAGAATATCATATGCAGCCAAAGAGGGCTGACCCTTTCCTCCGAGATTACGATCCCCATATACTACACCCATTCCATCATCGAATAATAATCTGATGTAATAGGTCAGTATAGTATAACCGTCATTGAATCCCCCGAGAGTTGCTGATACAATCTGTGCATTCTTAATTATTTTCATTCATTCACTCTCCTTCTTTTTGGCTGAACGGAATATGTCGTAATCGAACACATACGGACGTTTCGTATCTGCTACTTCGTTGTATCCTATCTGGTACAGCATCATCCTGTCTATCCATTCAATGATACTGTCCTCGGCTTGCATTGGGGTGGAATCCCCCTCCAATTTCATTTCGATTTCTACCGTGAACTTGCAAATATCGGCCATTCATTCATTCTCCTGTTTCATAGGGCCAAAGGAAATGGTAGACTCACAAAATTCAGTTTTCTCCAGATTTTCCTTATAGCAATCTATACAACTATATGCACTCGGAGAATCGGGATCATAGTTATCTACGTGATATTTCTTGCCACAAACGTGACAAATCAAATCCCTTGGGTCAAGCCACATTCAATATCCTCTCCCAAATTTATCATAAACCTTTGAACGAATATCTATAATCTCTGAATTTGCATTTATCTTTGCACACCTGAGGAAATATTGTAAAGTAGATGTAATGTCCTCAAATGCCCATTTAGGGTCATTTTCATACATTTCAGTAAAAATCTGCCACAATGCTTTACTGAATCCAATCATTTCACCATTCTTCACTGCTACAATATAATCTGAGTCATTATAATTCATTCATTCACTCTCCTATTCCATAACTCTATCGCTTCTTCTTTGGACATAGCATTGAACATATGATCTACCCATACATTACAGTCCTTACAAGTGATAGAACAGGTGATGGCGGTTTCACATCTTTCCACTATCACTTTTACATCTGTCGAACCGCAGAACGGACAGGGTTTTAATTGATTCATTCTTCCCCCACCTCTATTTCGTATTTCTTTCTACCTTCTCTCTTCATATATTCAACTGCTTCATCCCAACTCTTACAACATTGGGTCTCTCCCCAGCACCTACCATCGTCCCATTCGTCCCAATGAACCCAAATCATTCAATCACCCTCGATGATACTGATGAGGAGGTCTATCATCTCAAGACCTGAGAGTTTTCTGGCAACCTCTGTTCCAGAGAATCCTCTGATGGTCTCGACGAGGTCCTCATAACGTGCTTCGTAACGTCCCGCCTTGTTTGCGTATGACATCGCATTGCTAAAGTTGGCTTTCTTCATTTCTTCTCACCATTGACTGCGAACAGGGGGCTCTCGCCGTGGAATGAGCACCTAAGGAACTCGATGTATGTCTTTGCCTTGTCGAGGTCCTCGTCTCCGTTCTTCGCCCTGAATCTGCACACGTATTTGAAGATGTTTCCGATGCAGTATCCCTCGAAAGCTTCAGGAGTCATTGACCTATACATGATCTCGATAGGCTGCTCCTTGACAACATCGTTTCCTTGATAATGTGCGGGACTAATCATCAGTTCACCCCCGTAGAGCCGTGTCCGCCATTGCGCTCAGATATAGGTATTTCCTCGTTATTGAAGACACCGAAAGGTAGAATAATGCCCTGCATAAATCTCTTGCCCTTCTTAATAGTGAGGGGGATATCGACAGTCATAGTTGCCTTGATTGTATCCCTGTAATCCATATCGATGATTCCGACGGTGTTCCTGAGTCTGAATCCGTAGTTGCTGCCAAAACCCGATCTAGGTACAATCAGCATAAACCATCCGTTATGATAACTAATATTAGAGTGATTGTCCAAAGCGAGTACACACTCCTTACCATCGAACCGAACACCTGTGTCAATCGTAGTCCACTCGCCGGGAGTGAGTACAATGTCTTCAGGTGCATAGAAGTCGTATCCGCAACTTCCAATGGTCTGTCTCTTAGGAATTTGTCCTGTATTAGATTGCATAGTAGTACATCCCCAACAGTATATTTAAAGATTATCCTCGTCCACGACATCCCGCCCCATCAATATGACTTCCAGAGTTATCAACGGATACCTAACCTCATCCCAACCATTCGCAAAACAATATTTTGCATAAGGATCCTTAGGGATGAATTCAAATAGATGCCTAAGTGCCATAAATGCAATACTGAACGGTTGTGTCCATTCATTGAGGGAAACTGTATCCCGATAGTATTCACCGATATTTAAACTCATATTTTTATATAATTATCTCATTATTTATATATTTCGATATATATCGATAATGTATGCCAGATGCGGATAAACCTATTAGAATGACTGAAAAGGATTTAATCAAGAAACAAGAGGTTACTGAACCTGTCAATATCAGCGATTCGCTGGTGACAATGATTAGGTCCTCCGCACCCAAGGCCGATTGGAAACTGACAGACGAGATTGTCGAGAACATCTGTCACAATCTGGGACACGGTGTACCTATCGAGGCTTGCGCGGCTTGCGTCTGTGTGACTCCGCATACATTGAAGAACTGGTTGAAGAAAGGTCAGGACGAGGTCTGTAATCTGACACAGGAAGAGGTCGATGGGGCGGAGAATATCTTGGATATCCTTTCACCTTACGGTAAATTATTCCTGAGACAAGCACAGGCGAAAGGGAATCTGTTGGCCACGATTATGGACGCGATTTACGACAGGATGTTCGAGCAACATAATGAGTGGTTGCTGACATATCTCGCGGAACGTGTGGATCCCGAGACATTCAACCTCAAATACAAGACTGAAATGAAGAAGATTGACAACACCAATGTCAATACAGGTACGCAGAATTTCGTCAATATCACATTCGTCAATGGAATGGATGGAAGACCCGCTGACGAGGTTCAATTCCTGCAAGACAGTCTCGCACATCTCAAAGAAAAATATGCAAATAAACACGGTCAGGTAATTGACGCGGAATCTCAATCAGAATAACGCCATATATATCCGTGGGCAGTCTTCTTTTTGCCACGAGCACATCTTGATAGGTGTGTGGCATTCTGTTTAGGTATGCCAGATTTTTCACAAGCTTCTACAAGAGAATTGTATTCATCCAAAAATTCCCCATCTAGTGAATATTTCCTAATTTTGCGGTTGTTTACTGTACACATCTTGGCCCTATATTCGGGATTTTGCCAACAGGTTTTTAACTAGGTATTTTTCCATTCGAGATATTCAGGAGTAGTTAGTGCTTTCTTGATATTGGCTTTGTGTGTTTCATCCATTGGTTTGTTATAATACGGCCTATGTAATCTGAATAAATATTGGGGATCTGACATCAATTTAGCAAAATCATTATAATAATTATAATGTTCCTCTGCCCATTTATATCTCGCATCAGATATTTTCTTTTTAGAATATTGAGACATATATTTGCTCGTACTGCCACCAGACTCCAAATTGTACCCATTAGGGTACATTGAATTATATTTCAAAATATAATATTGCTCTGCTCTATCTAAATCAGATAGTTTACACAGATTGATAATAAATAAGCTATAAGAATATTTACCGCAAGATAATGCATTGTCGAAATACCTTGTACGTTTATCATATTGATTGTGCATATGCTGATTATGCCTGATTTTCAATGGCTGAATAGTCTGCCCAATATAATATTTATTACTTGATAATTGGTATAAGTATATACACCCATAACCTTTGCGAGGCCTGAATGTTAATGCGTTGAAACCATATATTATTGGAATATTCTCGTACATTTCCTCTCCTCGTACAATGAACACGCGGAAATATGCGTGTACGAGGCACATACTTTCGAGTTTCGAACCTCTATCCGCACAAGACATATGACTTTTCTACTATTTAAATCTTTATATATCTCAGAATAATTACTTTTAGTATGGACGGCGTACCAACCAACATCGAAATTCTGGAACATTTCAAGTTCCTGTGGGATGGTACTAGTGACCCTTATAGGTTTGTAGTGTTACAAGGAGGTGCAGGATCAGGTAAGAGTAAGTCCATCTGCCAAAGACTAGTGTATATGTTTCTCACATACGCCGATATAAACATTTATATCGTCAGGGCAAATATGCCCGCGTTGAAGAGAAGTGTGTACCTAGGTTAATGGCAAGGACCCTTCTATCGTTGAAGAACTCTCTATCTGGGGCTGCCCTGCAATGGACTGGCTCAACAAATCAGAGAATCAAATAACGAACCCTCAGAACGGCAGTCGTTTCACATTCATTGGACTGGATGATCCCGAGAAGATTAAATCCATCAACGCCAATTACGTATGGATTGAGGAAGCGACTGAGTTAAATGTCGATAAGTTCAACCAGTTGGATTTGCGTCTTCGTAGAGATAACCCTGTACCCGGTAAAATCAACCAGATGTTCATTTCTTACAACCCTATCTCTTATAACAACTGGGTCATTCGTACATTCCACACCAATGTTCCCCCTGAGAGAGAACCGCAGATATATCGTTCCTTCACCAATTTCACTCAGAACAAATATGTTAAATTGGAGAATGCTAAGAACTGGTTGAGCACCGCAGAAAATAATGAGATGTTCTATCAGACCTATATCTTAGGTATCCCCGGCATCCCTATGGGGCAAATCTATCAGAACATATCCTTCGAATCCTCTGACCATTGGCCGATAGAGGTATGGGACATACGTCCATATTATGGTATCGATTGGGGATTCATCGATCCGATGGTATTGGTAGAATGCAGGAATTACAACGGTAAATTGTACATCCGTTGCTTATATCACGAAACCGAACGCAAAACCGCAGACCTGATTAAGTTTATGAAATCTATGGGTATAACCTCTGCAAACGAAATCTATTATGACAGTGCAGAAGCCGATAGGGGTGCTGAATTGCTAGCTGCGGGATTCACCGCTTATAAAGCGATGAAGAATATCAAGGCTGGTATTTCATACTGTCAAAGCATCCCGATTATCTTCGATGATAGCGGAGATATTGGTGAGAGAGCTGCTCAGGAAATCCTCGGATATACTTGGGAAAAAGATCCGGACAATCAGGATAAATATATCGATGAACCGATAGAGACCGACAACCACGTTGCAGATGCTCTCAGATATGCTGCATTTACCCGCCATCTGCGTTCTGTAGAAGTATCGACTGGTAAGTTAGAGATAAATAACGTAAAAGAATGGATGGATAAGAAGATGTTTAACCCCTCTGTAGAGAGGGGTACGGGCGCATTCGACCCGTATTAATATTTGCTCTCTACAGGAGTAGGTCTTTCAGGGGGATTACCGCCACGGAGTGCGTATTGCCTAATCTTATAAGCATACATCTGCCACTCCTTCTGTTTGCCCCTGTAATAACCCGCATAGTCAGCACCGGGGATGCAAGTGTAATCGATACAATGCTGAATCTCCGCGTGTGCTATTGCTAACTCGCTTTCAAGGTCGATTGTCGGTTTCTCTGGTATGGGCTCGGGTTCAGGAGCAGGGGTTGAAATTGGCTCCTCAACGGATTCAGTTGTAAGAGGAGTAACCTCTTCAACGTTTTCAATCGCAGGTTCTTGGTTTTTATTTTTGCGTGCCATAGTATCACTCAATATCTCTGTGATTTAAATAGAAATTCTTCAGTAGGGTATACTGGAATGATTATCCTACCTCCGATTGCGGATTTGGTAGATAGATTCGAGGGAATATACCCAGTAAGTTCCAGTGGTATATATGCACAGGTATCACAGAATTTCACCCCTGCATACATATGGGTTGGGAAGTAGATTAGAGCAACATCCACCCCAAGATTAATTGCGATTCCAGCATACAATAATGCCGAATCTTCACAATCTCCGCATTTTGTCATAAGTGTGCGAACGGGGAAACACCAACAATTCCTCAATCCGAATCTCCTAGAATCGCTGACATATTTCACATTCTGCTGAATCATTGCCTGTAGACAATGAATCTTATAATCCAGCGATTTCCCCCTGCATAATTCATCGAAATCCTCAGCAATCTGTTTAATAACGGGATCATCGAGGGTTGCGAAGTATTGCAGATTGTTCACATCACTATCGTGAACTTGCAGATGATATGTACTCAAATATATAGGGGGCACATCGATGATATACTTTCTCCATTTATAATACCATATCAGTTTGGTGTTGGAGCCACCGTGCACCGACTTATTATATTTGTATATGCACAATATTACTCCGATATACGACAGGTATCCGAGCAACAAAATGCATATGAACATCATCAACATTATATACCCTACAACATTCAAGATATATAAAGAAGAGAGAGGGGCGGGGTTCGCTGATACAAATGTACGAGCACTATGTGCAAGTCGTCCCGTTGCCCTACTCTTATATTTAAGATATTGTGTCTATAATATATAAGGTTTTAGTGACAGAGTTCCGCATACCGAGATTTGGAATTGATAATAGCATCCTTGACATCATAATCCTTTACTGACTTGGTACTCACGGTAATCTCTCCCATAGCACAAAGATTATTATAAATCTCTGGATACGAAGATTTAAGTATCTCGGTATCTACCTTGGAAAGATTCTTGCATACGATTTTCATCTCGGTCCCATCATAGGATGTGACGATCTCTCCATCCTTAAATTCAGACAGATATCCGTTCGCCATCTCCTTGGCCTGTTTAGCAATAGCGGAATACCGTTTAGCAAGTTTGAGCAGGTATGCGGCTTTATCAACATTTGATTCGAATTGTTCGAGTGCATCGAACTCAGGATAATTCTCGTCCATAACGTATAATCTCCGAGTTATTATTTAAATTTTATCAATGGTGGTCATAGTGATTTTATCCTTGACGAATATCTTATTCTCATCGATGGACTCGTCACTCGTTCCTTCTGCAAGAAGGATGTAAACGTCCGCGTGCTTGCCATCCAAGGGCCTGATTACCCTGCCGATAGTCTGACATAGGGTCAGAGGCGCAGTGGCCGTAGAAACGATGATAGCCACATCTGCTTCGGGATAATTGAAACCTACTTGAAGTTTCTTACAGGATATACAGATATTCACATCCCCGTTTATAAATCTGGATAGCCCCTCGTGAGTAGATAAATGCAATGTATTATCGATACCTCTTGCGAGTAATTCCGAAGATAATTTTTTAGCCTGCTCCTGCAACATACAGAAACACATTATCTTACGTTCCTTGTTCTTCTCGATTAATTTGATTGCGTGTAATAGCCTAGATTCGAACTTATAAGTGATTTGTCTGCGCTTAAGGTACAACATTTGCAACCTTGGGTCGTTATAATATGTAGAGTAGGGCCATTTCTCACGATATCCGTTAATCGAGTTGGTTTGTTTGATATATTTCTGCATTTCTTTTTCGGTAGGGGGGAACTTGACAAGGTGGATCTGGGTCTCTGCGATGTTAGCTTCATCGTAGTTGACCTTCTGGAAGATGGGGCCGATTTTTCTTTCACTTCCGTTAGGTGTGCCGGACATACCGAGGATATGTTCTACCCCATAATCCAGCACTCTGCCCGATGCCTTTGCCATTACAATATGACACTCGTCAAGAATCAGAAGTTGTGGGAAGAACCTCTCACGGTTCTCACGCTTTAACTTCTCGAATCTGCTGACTGCTGCGAGATATGTGAAATATTCCAAGTCGGGAATATCCTTGCACTCCGCTTTCCATTGATTAATAACCTCTTTCGTATTCGCAACAATCCATACCCTATCAAGAGGAAAAAATTCAAGGTATTGTTTGATACAGTTGGCTCCGCATCTGGTCTTTCCGGCGGACGTACACGCATAGAGTGTTCCTTTAAATCCAGTATTCGCCCACAATTGAAAAGTCTTCTCTTGCCAAGCGTACTTATTTTCAGTCATTGAAAAAAGATATACAATCGAGTATATAATAATATTTGTTCCCTGTAGGGGTAGAGGTCAACAGTCATTCCCTGTAAGGCAGTGGAGCTGCGGACATACCCCCGTGAGGGAGGAGAGTGCGGGTATCACTCTCTTGTAGAGATCACCCATATGGAGTTGGCTTTACCCTGAGGGAAATATCTGATTGAATTTATCCTCTGAATCCTGCCTGCTCTGGTAAGGTCGGATATACGACCTGCGACAGAGGGGTGACGCAACTTCAATCCGTCTTCTACCTCTTTAGAGGAAATCCCGTTAGGGAAAGCGGATATATAGTTGACGATCACGTTAGAGATTCTGCCAAATCCTACTGGGGGTTTTTTCTCAGTATATACATAGGTGACATAGTATTTAAACCCATCGTCGCGGAGAACACATCTTGTGTATTCTGACGGTGCAAGAGATTCATCCCAAATTACGTGAATAGGATAAAAAGCCCCGCCACGGGATAGGATAAGGTCACCCTCAGATCCGATATAGATTGCATTAGACATATTTGCTAATGATTTGCATTGTATATAGACAAATGTCTGTTGCTCTTTGGTCTTGGGTGTACATCTGATTACTGAACAACCGTTTATATCGAATTTTGCTACCCAATCCCCGCACTTGGCATATCTGGACATCCAAACACACCTGATAAGTTCGGATAGAGAATTGATACCTTTGTGTTCGGAATCATCCCCGAAACAATAGATATATTCAGACGTAGCAATCCTCTGGACCCCATGATCGATGTATAAAAATCTCCCTTGACCGATGGGCTCTATATCCATAGTCAGTATTGCTTTATTATCAGGTAAACATATGATATATAATCTACCAATCATTCTTTCTTTCCCCTTGTAGAGTAAATGTCTAATTTACGTTTATCGATTTCATCCTTAAGGTATTGTAAATCATCGAGAGCAGAATCGATTACCAACCTACGTTCAGCCTTGGAGCTGCCAACTGGAATCTGAATCTGGATACGTCCTTTGGTTTCTGAACCAATAACGAACACGTCACAGGGAACTCCGCGCAGGTATTTCACCCGGTCCTCGGAGAATATCTGTTTGGCATCGGTCATAATGTCAGCCTGAGAGGGGATTTCTGGCGAGAAATAACCGCATTTATCATCCTCGCAGAACGAACCCTCCAAACCCTCCTTGATAACCATCTGTTTCCCGCATTTCGGGCATTTAAGCGTTGTCGGAATCATCTTCCTCTACCTCCTCTTTTTCCGTGCCCGGCGGTACTAACTGCTGGAAGTACACATTGGGTGCACAATATTTCTCTCTGTAAGGACAGAACTTGTCACAATTCTGATTGGGTGTGCGTTCAAGTTCCCTGTTCTCAATGTGGTCGATATAGTCATCACATATTTTAGGGATGTAGTCCTCAGGGAGTTTTTCGATCACAAAATACTTGCCAGAGAGGAGAGAATAGAAGAGAGCCTTGTACTCTCCGCCTTTGGCAAACATATAACAACGTGCCTGTAAGCGATACTCCTCTTTGTTCACATCCTTTCCAGTCTTGTAATCCACCACAACCTTACCCTTAGCTTCTGGGAGTGTGGAATTCTCCACCTGTAAATCAATACGAGTCTGGAGAGATACCTTACGTCCCTTGGGTGTGATGAAATCAGTATATTCGGTCATTTCGGGAATCGCACCAACGAGTTTAGCAAACTTAGGGACGTTCTCGATGCACTTGTAGAACCTATCGTGGAGATTGATACCCATACCGGGGACGACCTGAGGGACCTCATACTTTTGCAGATAATACTCTGGGTCTTTGAGATCTCCTTTAGTCATATCCTCCGCATAGTCGTGCACTGCACTCCCACACTTCGCCCAGCAATCCTCGCTCGGACCCTCGGGGAAATGAGATAGATACAGGTAAGCCTTAAAGGGACATTCCAGCATCATATTGAGTTTGTGAGCACTCAGATGGTAAACACCATCTGAGGGTACAAGAGGGTTAGGCATCTTATGCCCCGCCCTCAAGTTTCACAGACTGGTCGTGTACGACCATTATATCCGCATCGGATAGATTCTCGACAATCATCGCATTGTGTGCATCGAGGAAGGATTTGACATATTCATTCACACCCTTGTTCCTCCTCATTGCAGCCTTGATATGGATAATCATATCATTGCGAGTCATATTGCCAACAGGTATATCCTTCTTCTGAATAGTGGCAAGCTGCTCCTTGTTGATGATGTCCTCAAGAGACTCCACGGATATATCCATATCATCTGCCATATTCTTGAGGTCCCTCTTGTCGAGTTCATCCACGGCAGTATATGGGCAGCCAGATGCAATCCTGAATGCACGTGCGATTGCCCGGGTCTCTCCCAACGAGTCGATGAACTTATGCATCATTGCAGAAGTATTATCCTTGGATGCAACCGCGTGCATAACCGTAGGCTCCAGAAGAAGAGAGATACAGGGGTTGTCCTTAGAAATACCCTTTTCAGCCAGATATGAATCGCTGGGAATCACGTAGACCTTGGCTTCATATCTTACTTCATCAGACGTGGAGCGGGTGGTCTGGGTCTGGACACGGTATTCTCCCTTGAGATCCATAAGGTACTGTAATCCACCGAATCTGATGAACTTCTGAACCTTTTTGGTCTGGGTCTTCTTGTCGAAATAATCCATTTCAATGATGAACTCAGGGGGAATGTTCTCCTTGGCATCAATGAATTTGGGGTCAGACTTAGATTTTGAATCAGTCATAAATAAGTATATGACTGCACTATATATAAAAGTTGGGGAAGAAGTTTGAGGGAAGATTCAAGAAAGGTATTCTACCCTCTGACGTTTCTTCATCCATTCAGTTGTCTCGGTCCTTTCGTCAAGAGCGAGGACAATCATATCCGCGTCCGGGAATACCCTTGCAGTCTTGAGGAGATAGGTCTCATCGAGAGATTTGTTGAATAATTCATCTAATTTAGCCCTGTCAGCGGATTCCTCATAATGTAACAGGGTATTACTCTGAGGTTCGGTAACAACCAACCTATAAATAGCCATATATACAGATAAGATACTTTACTATTTATTTATTACGGTGCAATTTAGATGAAAGATAGGGAAAATGATACTCGAAGAATGAATCTTGCTTATCTGAATTTTTAAAATTTGTCAATACACGCTTGAACATAGCCTTAAGGGGAGTTAGGAACAAAATGCCTGCGAGCATCTGTATAGCAGCATCCCAAGCACTTTGTTCCATAGTCTCACTGTTTGATTTCGACAGTCACGATTTTATCATACAGGTTGACATTCTTCAGGATGTTCTGTATGTCATCGTATAATTTAACTACATTCACCGCGAATTCGAGAGGTGTGATAGTCTCGTCTTCTTCCATCAGCGTGATGTCTTCCAAGGTCTTACTAAGTGTGGTAAAGTAAGTCGTACCGTTCTCTTTATCATACTCTTTGATTGCATCACCATAAGTCGTGAGTGCTTTTCTCAGATACGCGATAACCATCGATGCCATCTGGTCAGCCTTGATTAACTTCTGATCCTTGATGTAAAAGATGATTCCCGCTATGACAATTCCAATCACAAATGCAACGATTGTAATAACGTCCACATTATCACCGATTGAGATATATTATACAAAATATATAAAGAGTGGGTCTTAAAATTATGGAAGTATCATCCAACCGTTATTAATATGCTGGACATAAGTGGTACACAGTTTTATATATCTACTAAAAAAGTAATTGATTAGACAATTGTCTAATTATAAAATATTGATTAGATATTTGTCTATCAAACCAGTAACACCCGAAACACATACTAAAAAGCAATAACGTATTACTTGAAAAAAAATTGTATTAATTCTACAGATTTGTGTACCATTTGTACCACGTGTCCATCGACTTTTCAAACATTTCGTGAATTTTTGCATACAAAACGTAGACAATAGCAATAAAATCGATAATATTGAGATAAAAACCATCAGTTTTTTGCGTGTTACTTTCACGAAATGTTGATTTTGGTCGTGGACAAGTGGACATCTGGTACACAACTCGAAAATTAACTATAGTTTAGAATTACAATAAGTGTTCATATCCACTCATCCAACTTTACTAAAATGCCGGACACAAGTGGTACACAAAAACCGAAAAAATAGCCCTTTATTTATATATATCACTCTTTATGTACCATTTGTCCATTGTCCAATAGTAAATAATAAACCTTGAAAATAGGGGGTAGTTGGATATAAGTATTCTATAAGTAATAGGAGAAAAAACCAGTGGTACAAATGGACGTGGACCGCAAACCTCATACGTATGCAGCAATCCTCTTTGTCTGCACAGTTTTGCTACTACTTTGTGGGAATGTATTTATATGTGCTAGATTATCATCACAGTATGGCGTTAAAGACAATCAAACTTCACGGGCAAGTTAGCGAACTCATCTCCGTGTTCCCAATCTTGTTCCCCAACCACGATGATGGTTTGTATTATGATGAATTAATCGAGTCTCCGATGTGTAATCTGCACGCATTTGATTCTACACTTGAGGATAAGGATGTAAGGTTAGAGGAGATTCAACTTATCGAGTTCTGTTGCTTGATCGACAGAGCACTTGATGCAAAAGGGTATTCGGGAACATTTTCCAAGAATACGGTTTTCGATGCGCTTATTTATTACGCACACAAGAATTCACGCAACCCCCGCAGAGAATGGTTGGAGTCGCTCGTTTGGGATGGGGTCCCGAGGGTCAGGCACTATTTTCAGAAGACAATCGGTGCATCCATCCCCTCACTTACTCCCGAAGTGAGTAATAAATACATCGGTGCAGTCACTGTAGCGTGGGCTATGGGGAGTATTGCCCGGCAGTACGGTCCGGCTCAGGCGGATGTGATTCCCCTGCTTATCGGTGACCAGAGGATAGGAAAGAGTAATTGCCTGAGGTTCCTGTCGGGGATCCAGGAATGGTATACGGATACCACTTCTGATGTTACAGACCCTAAGCAGTTCTTGGAGTCCATCAGAGGGAGTGCCATTGTAGAACTCTCGGAAGCTACCGCAATCCGTTCCAAGGAATCCGAGCGCACTAAATCGTTCATCTCAAAACGTGAGGACACATATAGGAGACCATATGACCGTACCGTGACCACCGTATATCGCAGGTGGGTACTTATCGCCACATCCAACCTCAAGACCCCATTCACCGATATAACTGGTAATATGAGGTATTTCCCCATCTATTGCGAGGATAAACCCACTAATATGATTAAACAATTCTTCGAGGATCCTGTTTTCGCACTCGCTGAGGTCGAACAGTTCTGGGCAGAGGCTATGCATCTCTTTTTCCACGAACACTGTACACCTAATCTGTCTGATGAAATCAAGGCTATCGCTGTGCAGGTGCAGGAGTGCGCCAGTAAGCATAATGAAGCTGTCGAATATCTCAATGATTATCTCGACAATGACCCTAGATATAGTAAAGAGGGAGCATTCATCACTCGTGAAGAGATATACAATATCATCAGGGGATCCCCACTTAGTACGAACCAGATATACACCAATAGGGAGAATTTCATCTTTACTTGGTATAATAGCAGAGGATGTGAATGGAATGAAGCGCGGCCCCAAATTAAAAATGAACTTGGCACGGTTTCCAGACCTCGTGGATTCATTAGGAAATCTAACGCAAACCCATCCTACGGTCTGTGAGGGCAATCCAGTAGAACCGTTGGCAAGGGAAGACTGGAAATCCATACACTATGCAGCCGTCATCATTGATGAAAAATCTATGGCTTTACTCGGTGTGGGAGATACAGTCAACGAATGCAGGGAGAATATCATTACCAATATGATTAAAGCGAAGGTCCCGGCAGGTAAGATTCATACTTATATGACCTTGTTAGCATACACAAACCGCAACGAAACAGTGGTGATTCCGCGTGCGAATTCCGTGCGTAAAATCGGAATATACTATTGTGAGAGTAAGGTATTTATCTATGCACAACGTTATGGTGTATACGGAATGAAACTGAATTATGACCTCTACACGGAATCCCCGTTAATCAGGTTCGCAGGCTACGATGAAGATATGCGTAATGCTAAGAAATTCAAGTTTAATTTCTGAGGAATTACTATGAATGAAGAAATCCAAGAGGATGTAACGCCATCCGTAGGAATAACCGATAATGCTTTAGATAAAGCAATTATCATCGAGGAATTCAAACAGTTGAAGGGTGTGGGTCAGTCCCGCGCGGAAAAACTGATTGATGCCGGATATATGTCTCTCGCAGCTATCGCAATCGCAGATGTGAGGGATTTTACCGAACGTACTGGTCTTCCCAAATCTTCAGCAGAGCAACTTATCAGCAATGCCAGAGGATTGGCGGGTATCGGAGAATTCGAATGCCTTGATGAACTTGCAGAGTCTGAGGAAAAAGAAGACCACCTGACCACCGGATCTACCGCAGTAGATGAAATTCTCGGTGGAGGGTATCCAGTAGGCACTATTACTGAGATTCACGCGACCAACGGTGTTGGTAAGACCCAATTCTGTTTCACGGCTGCGGTAGAAGCAACCCGCCCTATCGAAGAGGGAGGACTTGACTGTCACGTGCTATACGTTGATGCTGAGAATACCTTTTCTGCAAAACGTGTGATTCAGATTGCACAGGAGAAGGGTGTGAGTGTTGAATCAATCGCTAAAAGGATTCATTGTGTCAAGGCGAATAATTCAGCACATCAGATCCTGTTGATGGATAAAATCAACGAAGAAGCAGCCAAATATCCAGTAAGGTTATTGATTGTCGATTCGATTATCTCACACTTCAGGAACGAGTACATCGGGCGTGGTGCATTGGCAGAACGTCAGCAACAGTTGAACAGGTATCTCTCACAGTTGCTCAATTTCGCTATCGAAAACAATGCAGTCGTGCTTGTCACCAATCAAATGATGGCCAGCCCTGATGCATTCGCATTCGGTCCATCCGATGTTGCGGTTGGCGGTAATTGTCTTGGACACGCTTGTTCTACCCGTATCGGACTCAGAAGGGGTCCGCAGGGTAAGAGGGTCATAAGGTTGGAGAAATCACCTAAACTCCCTGTCAGTGAGGTACTTTGTATCATTACTGAAGCAGGAGTTACTGATATAAGTACAAAGGCTTAAATATCTATATGGGTTCGGGTTAATTATGGTAACAACAATCTACAGCAAGTATTACCTGTCTGACGACCAGATTGAATCCCTCGTAGAGTGCGGATTCACTACCAAAGTCAATTGGTATATCCAGAATATGACCACCAATCAGTTCGTCAACTACGGACAGATTCTCGGTAACGGAGAGAGAGTCAAGGGCAACAAGCCCCTCAACCTTACTTTCCCCGACGGAGTATTCAATCCCGGTGACGAGGTCAAAGCAGGTGTGGGTAAATGGGATGTTATGGATCCCAATGGCAAGCACTGTCAGCAGGCAGTCTTCTTCTACATCGCAGATAATGGTGTGGCTATCCCCTGCAAATACAAGGAATTGCCCTCTCAGAACGGTGGAATTATTCCACAGATGCCCGCAGATTATGTGCCCCCTGTTGCAGCTCAGAGCACGACAACTCAGGCAACACTCCCTCAGGTAAAATCAGAATGCACCTGTACCTACAACAAGGTCTCTGACTACGTGGCTTGTGTCATTCACGAATATGAGCCACATTCCTGTCTCGATGGATGTTCCGATATGGACCCCGAGGACCCTGAGAATCCCGATATGATGTGTATGTACTGTAAACATCATAAGGAACTCTTCATCAAAGGGTGAGAAAGTGCAGGAGATATTGTTCTTAGACGATTCCAAGTATTCCACCAAGGTCAGTCGCAGCAAGGTCTTTAACGCAGTCAAGGCTCAAATCGAAGTGGTTTACAGGGATAATCCTACAATATCTCCTGTACAATTCGATATCCACGCATATCCGACTTTGCTCTCGCAGGGTTCAAGATATGTTGGGGTCAAGGCAATCCTCAACGAACTGGAGAGATTGAACCTTCAAACCCCTAAGAAACCTCTTTTCTGACCTTTTATTTATATATCTCAGTAGTTATGCAAAATTATGTCTAACTACATCGGGCAGAACGCTGTTCTCTGCCCAAACCCTAACTGTAAAAAGATATTTTCTTCAGCATATACCGATTCAAGAAAATGTCCTTTCTGCGGGACCCCATATATGCCCTATGATACGATGATGGGGTGTCCTGATAGATCGATTGAATCACAATTAACTCTTGCTGAGATTTTCAGGGAGGGATTAGATGGTTAAGACAGTCCCATTCGTTTTGCCCCGCCCGGTGGATGCGAATCAGGTAGGGCAGATGGTCGAGAAATGTATTCAGGATGAATACCGCAGGGAACAAGTCAGACGTAAGAGATCTGTTGATGATGAAATGAGGGAACACGTCTCTACAAACCTTCCTACTGGTGAATTTTCTTTGACGAACGTGTCTATGCATGAGCCGTGGCAACAGACCTTTTTCCATAAGTATGGGGGGCAGGCACTTCCTCTGAATCAGAACTATCGTTGTAGACATTGCGGTACAGAATTCGCAGCAGGTTATCCTCCTGAAATCTGTACAGTATGTCATAGACCTACTGATTTTGGCAGAATGATACAGGACGGAGTGTTTAAACGCTGAGTCTTTATATATCTCGACAGGATGATGGAAATTATGTTCATAATTGTACACAGAACTGGAATCGACCTTCCAGATGCATCTGCGGAATTTACGTGCAGAGTTTTAGCAAAGGTCACAAATAGGGAATTATTATCTCTCAAGAACGGATTGGTCCTGAAAGTGCCTGAAAAAGAGGGCGATTCCGAACTTATTCGTAAATTCTTCCAAAAATATCCTAAATACGTTATGAATTATTCTCGTATGCCCAATGAGAATGAGGCTGCAGAGTATATCCAGAATGAACTCGGTGGCGTATCTAAGGTAGGGTATAGGTTCCTCACATCCGTTTTGGATGCCAATAGAGTTAAATATGACTTAATAGATAGGAACACTCTTTGAAGTGTTTATATATCTCAGAATATATAACTGGAAATAATTATGAGTGTTTTCGGGGATTTACGTGAGTCGGTGAAGGGGTCCGCCGTCACGGAAGAGACACAGGACTTATTATATGAAGTATCGAATCCTGCGATACTGCGCAATTCATTGGCGCAACCTGTAAATGTCGAACCCGCATTTAAAACAGATATCCTCGAACCTGCTGCCCCCAAGAGCATTGATTATAGGAATCGTAAATCCACATTCTTCGTGGATCAATATGCAAGAGCATCCTATTATTTCAATCATTGTTCTATTTTTGCAACAACTGTTCTCCGTACAACCCAAGAAGCACTCCGTAATGGAATCGAATGGAAAGCCAAGTTCCAGTGTAAGTGTCCCCGTTGCAATACCCAATTCCCCCGTACCACTCGCAAATGTAAAAATTGTGGATTCGAAGGGACGATGATTGAACCTGACGAGACACAGAAAGATTTGCTTGTGAATTGGGAGGGTACTTCGCTATTCGATAAGGCCAATAGGAATGGTTGGGATTTATTACAATTAACACGTTCTTTCCTTATCATTAGTCAAGTGTACAATCAACCCGTGATTCTCTGTAAATCCATCTATTATGTGGATGAACACGGTAATGTAATCGAGGAATTCCCCCAGGAGTTTATGCCCATCTCTCCCGCTAAGGCCAAGATGATTTACGATGAATCTGGAGAGCCGGGCGACAATACTGGATTTTCGGTACTTGACAGGCAACAGAGTATATCTCTTACGGATCCTGACGTAGTTAAAGAAATATTCACCACAGGGTATTATAAGAACAGGCGTTATTATCCCTGTAGATGGTGCATTACCGAGACTGACGGAGGAACAGAGGGTTCAGGCGAATACTTCGCGGACCAAGAGATTTATCACGATACGTACATCCTACCCTCTATAACATATGGTACACCATTATGTCTTCTTGTAGAGGCAGATATCCGTGCTTGGATGGCCCTCGAATTGAGGATTGAGAAATACTTCTCGACAGGACACCCTCTCGGTGCATTCGTTGTGAACAATATCACCCCCGAATCTACCGCTAAATTACAACAGTCAATCAGGATTCAGATGAGGGAAGACCCTTATACTATCCCCGTGCTCGGTATTCCCCCTGCATCTGATAAAGCAACCTCTACCAAATGGCATCCTTTTGCAACGGATCCCACCGAAGCAATGATTGCGGTCAAACAGGAACTCTTACAGAGGATTACTGCAATCTTCGGTATGTCTGGATTGTTCCTCGGAGATACCGATGCAATGAGGGGTAATGGTAATGAGGGCCATCAGGTTGCCATTCTTGACCGTAACCTCGGTGTAATCCGTTCTTTCGCTAACAAATTCCTTGCTTGGATTATCAAGAAATACAAGGGAATTACCGATTGGGATATCGTAGTCGTTCAGCCCCCAGACAATCAAAGTCTTGACGAAGCTGAGAAATTCAACAAGCAGCTCCTCAACGCGAAACTCGCAAAGGACCTTGGATTCGAGATTATCTCACAAAATGACGGTATCGTAGAAATCTCCGCAACCCCTCAGAGTTATGACCCCTTACAGGCAATGTTCTCCGATGGCGGAGGATTGCAGGCAGAGGGATTCGACAACCAGCAGAAACAACTGACAGAGAATATTACATCCAACTCTATCTTCAAGGACTCACTCTCGAAATCAACAGGCGGAAATGATATGCTCAAGAGAGGTTCATTCGGTGCACACCTTATCAAAGGTCAGTCTCTTGAGGAAATGGTTGCGGATGCAATATTAACAGGGAGGATTAAGGTAAATGACCTATACATCCGTAGATGAACTTCCCAGTGAGGTCCTCAGGGCCTTTGATTATGAAGATGCAGTGTTGTGGATGGAGTCTTACAACAAGAAGTTCGAAGCAGTGCTTAACGAATTTGGCCCTGACGGGGATCCCGCTGGAAAGGCCAAGGAAGCAGCTTGGGATGCCAGTAAGAACCTTCCCTCTTCCAGATATGTTATGTGCAATGTCTCTACCGAGGTCGTTGACAAGGACGGGGATGTTGCAGACGTAGATGCATACGTTGCACAGGGCCAACAGTTTGTCAAGTTTGGCGGACAGGTTGCTCGTAACCATTCCAATCACACTATAGGAGTAGTCTGGAAAGTATTTAAAGGTATCGATGCATCTACCGAGAAACCTTGTATTGTCGTATGTATGAACTTCTTCAGGGGAGCACCTACATACGAAAAGGCTTGGAAGGATTTCTTATCCCGTAAACTCGGATGGTCTATCGGCAGTATGGTGCAGGCCACCCGTGAGTGCGATATGAATTCCTGCTACAATAGGCTCGTACCCACTCAATGGCACGAGTTATCCTTAGTTGATTATCCACGCAATCCGATAACATATAATATCGAAATGAACGAGACCGCAAAAGGAGCGGATGTTGTCGAAATGCACGAGGATGAATGTCCTGTACTCCGCAAATACCGTGAATTCAAAGAGCATATGAAAGGTCACGGCATCGAAACGCATATCGTGGAGGGTGGAACAATGCTCTTGACAGGTGAGATTACCGATGAGATCAAGGGCGATATAACAACGGAATATCCTGAGCATAGGATGTTCGTAGACAAAGGCGATGATGGGGCAGATTATGTATTATTGGTTCCCCATTATGTAGATACTCCTGACGAATTCCTCAGGGATATGGTAGCCCTGATTCAGGATGAAAGGGAGGCAATCGCCGGATATAACACAGTCACAGAGTCCCTCATCGAGGGCAACTATCTTGATGATGAAACCTTAGAGAAGACACTCAAGGCTTTTGACGAGGTAGTGCGTGATGAGGAGAATCATATCGGGGTCATTCTTGGTGTAATCAAGATTGTGGATCCTGAATTGTACTCCTCGATTGCGGATGGAATGAAAGAGGCAGAGGAAGAAGCTGATAAAGGCTGTCCAGCAGGCCAGCACGAACACGCTGGTGTTGTCGGATGCCACGACATCTTCCGTAAGCATAGTATTGATTATCAAACCAACCCTATGCAGACTCTCGACCTGACCGATGAGAAAATCGATGTTAACGCAATCAAAGATACTCCTACCGAAAAACTCAGGGCTATAGTTATCAGAATCGCAAAGATTCTTGCGAGATATGATGACGATGCCGTGAAGGATTTTATGTCCAGCACAGGCGGTAAGGAGTTTGTCCTAGCATATATGGAATTAAAACGCCGTCAAATGCAAGGAGAGGATAATATGAGCGAGTCAAATGTCAAAGACGCTGCGCCCGCCGTCAACACGGACGCGGAGACAGACAAAGGACTTATGGCTGACCCTCAGACCTCTATCGCAACCATTGCATCAACTCTTGCAGCTTTGACCAACACCATTGACGGGATCAACACCCGCATAATGCGTCTTGAGTCATCCCTTGCATCTAAGGAAGAAAAGCATTCGGATATCACCGATGCGATTCTGTCAGATGATGCTCTGAATGCGCCTGAGGAGAATACCGAGGAGAAAGCCGAGGACGATGTAATCCCCGCGCCCGAGAAGACCGAGTCAGAGGATAAGGCAGATTCTGCCGTCCCCCCTGTTGACGGTGCTGACGAAGAGAAGAAAGAAGAGACCAAGGAGGAAGTGACCGAAAAGGTCGAGGACTCCGATGGTGAAAAGAAAGAAGAGGAAACGGAATCCGAATCCGAATCCGAGTCTAAGGACTCCGACGAGAAGACCTCCGAATCAGACGATGATAAGAAGCCTGAGAAAGAGGAGAAAACGGAAGAGAAGAAAGACGACAAGGAAGAGAAGAAGGAAGACGAGACCAAGAAGGGCGATGCCGAGGAGGAGACCGAGACCGAGGAGAAATCCGAAGAGGAAGTCGAGACCAAGGAAGAGTCCGAAGAGAAGGGCGAGGAAATCCCCGCCGAATCCCCGAAAGAGGAGGAAGACAAGGGTTGCCACGGAAAGCCCGAAATCAAGGCAGATACTCCCGAAGAGGAAGTCAAATCCGACCTTCCCGCAGAAGTAGAGGCAGGCGAAACCGAGACTGTTGTCGAGGAGATGCAGATGCCAGTACCGCCCGGAGGTAATAATGTTGATTTCAGGTCAGCAATTCTCAAGAGACAGGATGAACTCAAGGCCAAGGGTGTAACATTCACCTACGGTTCTGGACAAGCATCTGCAAGTCTTGCGGGAGTGCCGGGCAGTATCCAAGTGAATAACGGATACCTCGTTCAACCTTCGACTAAAGCTACAGCCTTTGAGGGAAATGTCGCACCCGCTGACAATTCAATCAAGGGATTGTGGAAAGATATGGGCAAGTATGACCCTAAAACCTTTTTTAATAAACTCAGAGGAGAGTGAATAATATGGGAATCGTTGGAGTTACCAGTGATGGACAGTTACCCTTAATGGGTACTATGGACGATGTCTTCTCCTATTCTTGGGGAAAGGACATCAACACATTCGAAAAGAACAAAGGAGCAGGATCTGTCGGTATTGATACCGCAGGCGCAATGAACGCCATCTACGGTCCTTACCTTATGAACCTTGCTTACAACCAGCACAATACAATGGCCGCAATGGGTCAGATGCCTTACAAGACTGGTAGGAGGTTCCAAGCGGACCTTTCACTTGCTCAGACCGCATCTACTGGTGTGGTTCGCGGTGGATTCGCACCCCAGCCCACCTTCGGTGTGTACGAGCAGGTTGAGATGCCTTACAAGGTGAACGCAAAGAGGCAGGCAATGAACCTCGGTTACACCGACATTGGAGACAAATCCATTGACGATGTTATGACTTGGGAAGACTTCTTCGCACAGGAGGGTAAGACTTGGCTCTGGTCTATGAACAACGACATTCTTAGGCCCGTTACTTCCGCAAGGCTTGTCGGACAGGGTTCCGCCAGCGATGGAGGAATCTCTTCAACCGCTACCGACCCTCTCTACGGACAGAGGACCGAGTACATCGGATATGAGTCAATCGACAGGATTATCTCTAACTACACCGAGGGAGGATTCATCAACGGAAACTCTGCAACTTCCGTTCTTAACGTACCTTGGGCCCTTGACAAGCAGATGCCCTCTACCGACTCTGCAGCAGCCCTTGCAAAGTACAGGAACCCCGCAGTAACTGGTGCAGTCGCAACCAACAACTTCAACTGTTATGTTGACGAGAACTACACTCAGGGAACAACCGCAGGCGCAGCTACTCTTAGGCAGCTTGACCTTGCAATGCTTGACAAACTGTTCATATCCTGTATGCCCTTCTGGGACCAGAACTCAACCCGTGGTAAGGCACTTATCACCCGTTATGATACCCTCCAGCACATTCAGACCCTCTTACAGCCCCAGCAGAGGTATCTCGGCTTTGTCGCTGCACAGGTTGATGTGAATGGTGTCAAGACCGTAGAAGGTCAGAACACTGGATTCCAGGTCTCTACCTACAACGGAGTACCCCTTCTTCCCGACCTTATGGTCAACGGAGGAACTGTCGGAGGATCCTACGCGGACGGTGTCGGAGATATCTTCCTTATCGACTCTGACATTGTTTCAAAGGGTGTTATCCAAGCACCTGTTGTCGAGATCTCCCAGAACCCCATTATGACTGGAAGGTACACCCGTCTCTGCGATATGCACGAGATTGGTGAGGTCCAAGTCAAGGGGGCCTTTAGGGGACTCGGTAAGGTGAAACACATCCAGTGAGTATTTATATACTCAGGGGGGTTTATCCCCCCATCCATTTCACAATAAATCTAATGGAGTGAATAACTATGGCAGACGATGACCCTGTGACTACATTCAAGATTATTACCCCCGCAGTTGGCGGAGGACTTGGAGACAAGAAAGTCGAAATCATCAAGTTCGACGGAACTACTGGAGTGACCAACTTCAAATCCGTTCCAATCTTTATGTGTTCCGACGCAGGTGCAGTTTCTTATAACGCAGAGACTGGTACTGTTACTGTTGCATCAGCAGGTGCAACTGCAATGTTCGTCTTCAAGGGATAAACGTTTTACATTAAAGGTGACACTATGACAACAATTATATACCCCGGCGAGAATTGGACATACAAATTAAATGATATGGCTGAGACCTCTGAGGATTATATCGTTGATGGTGTCACCATCATTTCACTTTCAAACAAGAATAAACTCAAACTCACTGCCAGCCTTAATGCTGGCGATAAACTCATATTATCATCTTATTTCGAGGATGGGATCTCCATCAATGAGGATAATATGCTTGTAATCAACACTAAAACAACCGTTCCCCCATCCGTATTCAAAGCATTCAGAGTTTATTTAGAGGATTATGATGGGAACGTTGCTACATATTCACTCGACAATGATATGGTAGGAAAGGAGCAGATTATCCTTACCGATGCATTTGTCAAGACATCTAAAGATTTCAACCCCTCTTTCATTACAAGAGTGGGATTCATTTTCGATAATCCGAAGGATACTCGCAATCTTATGTTCATCCTTTCGGATATGCACACTGTATATCGTGTCAAGCCTACCTATGCCCAGCCAGAAGAGGTTATCGAACTTCTTGGAATGGTAGATAATAAGGGAGAATTATTTAAACTTACTGATACATCAGTTCCCTCATATAATGCTATTGCCAAGCGTATCTGCGAAGCCGAGGAGTTTATGGAAAACGCTTGCAGGAATGCGTGGACCGAGAGGAGGACTGTCGGAGAGATTAGGAATGCAGATGCGGTTTGGACTGCATCCTTCGGATATCTGGGTATATTGGCATCCGATACTATGGAGAACGGAACACAGATGTTCTTCAAGGGAATCCCTGTCAAACTCACCAGAGACAACATTCATAAAATCGATTATACCAAAGGAGATAAGGTCGAAGTCCGTAGGTACGGTAGTGAATGGATGGAAGTACCTCAGAATGCCGTATGGTGTGACGAACAAAAGGGAATCATCTATGTAAAGACGATATTCTTCCAGAAGGATGCATCTGTACGTGTGACTTACAGATACGGTAAGGGCCCTTGCCCTGGCGATATCAAATTAGCGGTTCTTTACAAGGTCGCAATGATTATTGTCGGTACAGATTGGTACAGGCAGAGGTTCCCCCAGTCCCCTATGTTCGACCCTCTCAAACAGGAAACACTCAACCAATGGGTGTGGGCCATCAAAGATGCGATCCGGGCACACACCGATGTTATATCTTGTGGGTGTATGTGATATAATGTCCGATACCGCAGACTATGAATTCCAAGGATATTATGATGATGATGCGAGGATGATTCACGATATCCTTGAGCGTGAGTGGAACGAGGATGAATTGAAGGACAAGGTATTGCTTTATTTCGATGAAACAAAGGACATATCTTCCGTCAATTTCAACACTGGTGAACTTGCAATCAAGATTTATGCCGATGATATAACCACTGACCCGATGGGTATAGGTTTCGATTCAATATCTGAGGACAGGGACATAACGCTTGAGATTCGCACTCTTGATAGAGATCTGTATATGGGTGCTCTTGACGAGATTATGAGGATATTGGTGAAATATCGTCTTAGGCCCGGCAATACTTGGGACACACTTTGGGTAGACCGTTATGAAAGAGTATATCCCACGGAGAAATTCTTCCACGGAAGATTCATCATACACTTGAAGAAATATTGTCACACATTACCTCTTGCAAGAGAGAACTGGATTAATGGTAATGTGTACTATTGAGTGAAATATAATAAGTATTTATATTTCTCGTTTTGTATATATCTATTCATCCTATATATTTATATAGGGGGACATATATATGTTTGAGTTCAGAACGAAAGAAATCACGGGGGTTGCTGAATGAGCGGCTACCGTGTAATGGCCGGGTGCGGAGTCATCCCCAGAGATATGACCAAATCTGGGTCTGGGACAGATGTGCCCGATGAAATTCCCAGCACATATGATGATGTGAAGGTGTTATTGCAAAACTACCTCACTAAACGTATCGGTGCTGGTGTGACGATGTCCTTATCCAGGACTAGGAACAACAACTACATTCAGGAGATGGGTCTGAGGGAGTTCACCGCAGCAACCTCTGGTAACTATGAGGTAAGTTTCTCTTTCGACGGGATTTTCTCACCTAAGTTGTGCATCCCCTCCACTCCCCACGATACTACTGCGGATCCCTTCGAGGGTTGGCTTGCATATGCATTTATGATGGGGAAGGACAACAAGGCAGAATCCTTTATCCTCAGTTCCATTGTGACAACCACAGCCTACTCCGATGCAGCCTGCACTACTGCATATTCTGGGTCAGATGATGGTGCTACGGTGTATCTTGCACAGGGTAGTGGAACCACGATGAAGAAGTTCGGTCAACCCGTTCTGTACAAGGATTTCAATACATATAACACCTTTGCGAATGCGACTGGCAAGACCGTGACTTTATTCGGTTACACAAATCTTACAGGACCTAAATATTTCGACATAGGTTATCAAAAGATTAACTCTCACGCATCTGGTGTGGGTAAATACGATGGTCTCGATGAAATCGGTGTGCTTATCGGTTGCGTGATTGACTCAGCATCAATCTCTTACGAATCAGGAAGCGATGCGGGAGTGAGGTTCAGCATTTCTGGTCACGCGCTCAAGGATGTCGTGAAGATGGTTAACGGGTCAGACTTTGATTATGCTGCTTATCTCGACGCAGTTCCTACGAAGGTATTCGTCGGAGGTTGTGTTTCGATCTTCAATAACACAGGGTATGATGCGGTTGCACAGACAGATTCCGCGTCCATCAGTATAGGCAACAACATCACCAAACTCGGTAATTGTCTGAAACTCAATTACTCCTCATACGCTATGGGTTCGTTGGTGTACGATGTATCAACATCTACTTACAGTAATGACCCCAACAAATACCTCAAATACCTTTATGGGTATGCTGAGAATTTCGCTGACGGTGGAACATATTACATCGGTAAACAGCCCGTTCCCATCGGACATATGAAAATCCGCACGGATGATACCTCCGCAAGACAAGAGACTGCAACTATGTTTATGGACATCAATATGACCGATGTCTATGTCGGAGATATGAGTAATTCCTACTCCGTGGACACGGCCATTATGGATGAACCCTCACTCAGACCTCAGAAGGTCTACGTGGCTGTGGGTTATACCGAGTCTTCTTGATAAACTTTATATACTCCGAGGGCATTAATACTCTCGGAGTATAAACTCATTAGGTGAAAACTATGGCTAAAACATTCATTCCTAAGGTAAATCACAAGGATATCGACCTTTCTCTTTGGGGTGGAGAGGGAACACTCAGGCTTAAAGCAATGTCTGGATCCACTTCTGCAAGACTCACTGAGGAATTAATCAAACGCGGAAAACAGGAAGGATTCACCATCGAACAGATTCAGGCACATCCCGAGGAATTCGATGCGATGTTCAACGTTCCTATGGCGATGATTGCCGTTCAACTCTGTGCGGAAGTACAGGACGATTTCGGTGTATGGAGAAAACTGACTGAGGAAGAAGTGGAGGATATTCCTACAAACTTCCTTGCTTATCTCTTTGAGGAATTACAGGGGATGAATGAGTTCCCTTTACCTCAGACCGCTGGGGCGGAGTCGAGTTAAGAGCGATAGAAGCTTATCGCAGAGGGGTTGTCAAAGGCACAGACAATCCTGAAATTCAATACTTAACCGTTAAGGCTCAGTGGATGATGAACGGAGGTAGGACAGAGGAGGAATGGGAGAACCTTCCCCTGTCTACCGTTAAACTTCTTACAGTCGATTATTTTGCAAAAGAAGAAAGACAAATAGATATATTCGCGGCTGGGATAGGAAAAGCGTTTAGTCCCAAGGATAAGTCAGGTGGGGTTTAATGGTAGAGCAAAGACCAGCAAGTAATCGTCAAGTCAGAGATTACAGCATATATCTTGATACGGATAAATTAATACGTAATGTTCGTTTAGATTTACAAGATGTAAACAAGACAATTAGGATATTAGAAAAAAGGGAATCTAAAAATAAAGATACTATCAAGAAAATTAGCGGATATAGGACAAGAGTAAGTAAGTATTGGAAATTATCAGATTTTAAACGCGGGATTAATGAATTAAATCGTTTAACTAGAGAGTACGCATCAAATCCTACTATTGAGGGCGCAAGGGCATTAAAAGCTGCAGCGACAGATTTTGAGAATAATATATATCGCGTGCATTCTTTAAGGGTAGCCCAAGCAGGAGCGGTTTTATTAGATCCTTCTGCGCAATCTACTTTTTATTCTAGGGTTGCTGTAGAGTTAGCGAACAGACAGATTTCTCGTAGACATTACTTAGATGGCACACCATCGATTTTACAAAACACTGCGTTCCGTAATAAGGTATATGGGTACGGCAGTAAAGGGAATGCAGGCCCTGCTCGTATTAAAGTACAAGAACAGGATATATTGAATACTCCTGAAAAGATGGAGCAATTTTTCACAAGTATTTCAAATCCACAAGTTCTTAGAAATGCCGTTGCTAAATCAGGTACAACCACTCAGGAAACGATGAGTCATACTTATACTGCTCCCAAGAAAGTAGTCAGTGTGTGGGGGCAAAATAGGACTCCTTCGACAAATATGTCTGTAGGGGCACACTCATTGTTACTTGGTATGCAAGGGGGCGCACAGGGTGGCACTCCCTCTTCTCAAGTCATACCTATTACAGGCGGAACGGCGGGTACGCCAAAATCTCCCGCATCTGCGAGTGCGGTAATAAGCGGATTCAATGGACAGGCTTGGGCTACAAAAAGATTCCTTCGTGCGGAAGCAAGGCGTAATGCATATGCAAATGCTTCTAGTTTCTTTCTTAAACATCAGGGCACAATGCGCCCCACATTTGAAGATCCGCAGTATATAAACGCATCTAGTTTCTTCCTTAAACATTGGGGCACAATGCGCCCTACATATACCGATCCCGAGTACGCGGATGCGTCTGAATTCTTCAAAGAACACGAAGACACAATGCGTAATATTGCTCCAGTAAAGAAGAAAGAAGAAAAGGAAAGAAAATCTTTATTGAAATCTATCGAAATCCTCTATCGTCCTTTGATTAATCTTGTCAAAGGATTAGGTGACATTGCCAAAGAAGCCAAACATATGGAATTGGCAATGAGCAGTCTCGCATCTGCCTTAGGCAATCCCTTTGAGGAGTCTACATTAGCTGCGATCACCGATTTCGGTGGGGCAGGAGCAAATACGGCTCTCGGCGGTCTTGGTGCAATCGGCGGTACAATCTCATCTGTCGGCGGTGGTATCGGCAGGATGGCTAACGATACTTGGGGTCTTCGCGGTAAGGGAATAGCATTCGGCGGTGTGCTAACTGCAATATCCGCAGTGATGGGTGTTGTCGGCGGGGCTATTTCAGCAGTAGCAGGAATAGTCAGTTCTGGATTCGGAATGGCTAATACCCTTCTGAAATCAATCAATAA
>Ga0247608_10001625_pt1 | contig 30356 bp, 29 predicted proteins | sample 176DNAGHGlowgp2_FD_193490 | JGI IMG/M metagenome (GOLD analysis project Ga0247608, IMG submission 193490) | Sheep rumen microbial communities from Palmerston North, Manawatu-Wanganui, New Zealand - 1766 DNA GHGlow gp2 | ecosystem: Host-associated > Mammals > Digestive system > Stomach > Rumen ...
GATCAAAGTCCATTACAGTATTGCCGTCCGTTATCTTACCCAGGCGGTCTGTGCTTTTGGTGCAATATAACATAGCTTCTGCAAGCGTGGTCTTACCTGAACCAACGTGACCGAACAAAGCAATGTTACGAATCTTGTCTGCGGAATATTTTTCCATCAGTCTTTCCTCCTTCGAAAATGGTATCAGATTAAACATCTTTCTCGATTATATATGATTTGCTATGCGATTTCCACAAAAAATGTAGTTTAGGTCATATTATATTTGTGCATTTTCCTGCGATTGCCACAAAAATACCCCTGCTCCGTTTAAAATGATTGACTTTTGTATTTTTATGCATTATATTGCATAAATCATCATACGGTATTGTGAGGAAAAGTTACTTATGACAGCTAATAAGATTAAAATCAGTATAATCGGTTCAACAGGATATGTGGGAGCGGAGCTCGTAAGAGGGTTCATCAATCATCCTTATGCAGAAATTATTCATCTTACGTCCCAGACTTTCGCAGGCAAGAAGTTCTCGGATGTATATCCGGTATATAGGGGCGTTTGTGATATCACCCTGAGTGATGCGGATCCCGTTCAGGTAGCAAAGGACAGCGATCTCGTTATCACGGCACTCCCCCACGGCGTGTCTTCGAAGACAGTTCCCGTACTTCTCGACAACGGCGCGAGGGTCATCGACCACAGCGGCGATTTCAGGTACAAGGATCTTGCGACATACGAGAAGTCGTATAAGCTAACGCACCCCCACCCCGAGCTTCTTGCTAAGGCAGTATACGGACTTCCCGAGTTCTACAGGGATGAACTCAAGGATGCAAAGCTCGTTGCAAATCCCGGATGCTATCCGACATGTTCCCTCATCGCGCTCGCGCCTTTCCTGACAAAGGGACTCATCAAAGCCGACAGCATCATCATCGACGCCGTATCGGGAGTATCAGGAGCAGGCAGAAAGTCTGACCTCGCTTACGCCTTCTGTGAGACCGATGAGGCATTTAAGCCTTATGGAGCAGTAGGTCACAGACACACGACTGAGATCGCCGAGCAGTGCAAGTTCCTGTCACTAAAGTCAGGTGATGCAAACGTTGTCAGGAGCGTTACTTTTACGCCTCATCTCGCACCGTTCAAGAGAGGCATGCTCGCAACGGTATATGCCAAGCCGACGGAGGTTTTCGCGGGGGTTGACTCGGATAAGATAAACGAAGTGTATCAGGAGTTTTACAATAACGAGACTTTTGTAAGAGTTCTCGGAAATTCAACTCTTCCTGATGTAAAATCGGTCTATGGTTCTAATTATATTGATGTTAACGGCTTATATGATGCGGAAACAGACACAATAAAGCTCTTCTCCGCGCAGGATAATCTCGGTAAGGGTGCAGCTCTGCAGGCGATCCAGGCCGCTAACTGCATGTTCGGATTTGACGAAGATACAGGACTCAAGAATATGGTAAGGGGTGTATAAAATGGCTGATCAGAAAGCTCCCTCTATTGACAGTGACATGAAGACAAAAGTGGATAAGGCCCAGATACTTATCGAGGCCCTTCCCTACATCAAGAAATTAAGAGGACAGACGATCGTCATCAAATACGGCGGAAACGCGATGATCAACGAAGATCTCAAGCAGTCCGTCATGGATGACATCATCCTCCTCAAGTACATCGGCATCAATCCCATCCTCGTCCACGGCGGCGGACCGGACATCAACAACATGCTCTCCAGGGTCAATGTGGAATCACATTTCGTCAACGGCCTGAGATACACCGACACTGATACGATGCAGATCGCTCAGATGGTGCTGATCGGCAAGACGAACAAGGAGATCGTATCCAATCTCTGTGCCAAGGGCGCGAAAGCGATCGGTATCTCCGGCATCGACGGACAGCTCATCGAAGCCGAGAAGATGACAGTGGATCCCGAAGGCAATCCGGTCGACATCGGATATGTTGGAACGATCAAGGGTATCGATACATCAGTGCTGTCGATGCTCGCAAACGACGAATACATCCCCGTCATCGCCCCCATCGGAATGGGCGAACACGGTGAGAGCTATAACATCAATGCCGATACGGTCGCTTCCGAAGTTGCGGTGGCACTTAAGGCATCCAAGCTCATGATCCTTACTGATGTAGGCGGCGTGCTGGAGAAGTCGGAGGACGGCGAGAATCACATCATCCCCGTCCTTGATGAGGCGTCCATCACAGACTGCATCAACCGCGGGATAATAACGGGCGGAATGATCCCCAAGATCAACGGTTGTCTTGATACGGTAAGGCGCGGCGTCGGACGTGCGCACATCATAGACGGAAGGATCCCGCACAGCATCATTCTCGAGATATTTACCGAGAACGGGATCGGAACAATGATCATCAAAGAAAAGAGGAACGATTATGAGTATAGAAAATGATCTGTATCTTACAAAAGATTACGACAGCAAATATTGTCTCCAGGTATTTAAGCCCCTGAACGTTGCTTTCGTGAGGGGCAGCGGATCTTACCTTTACGATACTGAGGGCAAGAAATACCTTGACATGATCGGCGGCATTGCGGTTAATTCCGTCGGACACGCACACCCCAAGCTCGTCAAGGCAGTCGTTGAACAGTCGAGGAAGCTTATCCACTGCTCAAACTATTACTACATCCCGTCAAGAAGCGAACTGGCATATAAGCTCTGCAAGTCAAGCTTTGCAGACAAGGCTTTCTTCTGCAATTCAGGCGCTGAGGCCAATGAGGCAGCAATAAAGCTCGCACGCGGATACTTCTACCACAAGGGTATCGAGAAGTACGAGATCATCACCGCCAAGATGAGCTTTCACGGAAGAACGATGGGAACCATAGCTGCAACGGGACAGGCTAAGTTCAGCAAGCCTTTCGAGCCTGTTACACCCGGATTCATCCATGTCGAATTCAACGACATCGATGCGCTCATCAATGCGATAACTGACAAGACGGCAGCTGTCATGCTCGAGCTCATCCAGGGCGAGAGCGGAGTAAACCCGGTATCCCCTGACTATATAAGGGCCGTAAGGAAGATCTGCAATGAGAAGGATATCCTCCTCATCGACGATGAGATCCAGACAGGTGTCGGCAGGACAGGAAAGATGTATTGCTATGAGCATTATGGCATCCTCCCCGATATCATGACGCTCGCAAAAGGTCTCGCAGGAGGAGTTCCAATCGGTGCGATGCTCTGTACGGATGAGGTAGCTTCAGGTCTCCAGCCGGGCGATCACGGTTCCACATTCGGCGGCAACCCGCTGGCAACCACAGCAGCAAATGCAGTCCTTGACATCATAAGAGAGGAACAGCTCGTTGCCAATGCGGATGATGTTGGAGATTACCTTATGGAGAAGCTGCAGGCGCTCAAGAAGAGATTCCCCGTGATCCACCAGGTAAGGGGTCGCGGTCTCCTGATCGGTATCGAATTCGAACCGCTCATCTCGGCATCGATGATGCAGGCTGTACTGCTCGAGAAGGGTTTCCTCGTAAGCGCGATAGGCAATTCCACCATCAGGCTTGCGCCTCCCCTCATACTGACGAAACCGGAGGCATCATCATTCACAACAGCGCTTGAGAAGATACTCAAGGCACAGGAAAAGAACAAGTGAGGTAACAAGTTATGAAGCATTATATAGATTTTCACGAGGATGTAGGATTTGAGGAGCTCGATAAGCTCCTGAAGATCGCTGTTGACATGAAGGCTAAGACAAAGGCAAGGATCACCCACCACTATCTTGAGGGACAGTCACTCGCCATGATCTTCACCAAGTCTTCCACGAGAACGAGAGTCTCATTTGAAGTCGGCATGTACCAGCTCGGAGGACAGGCTCTGTTCCTCTCGAACAATGACATCCAGATCGGCCGCGGCGAGACGATCCATGATACTGCACACGTTCTGTCGGGAATGGTAGACGGCATCATGATCAGGACATTTGCCCATAAGGATATCGAGGATCTTGCAAAGTACGGTTCGATCCCTGTCATCAACGGACTGTCCGATGACCAACACCCTACCCAGATGCTCGCTGACCTCCTTACGATAATGGAACACAAGGGCGGCCTTAAGGGACTTAAGCTCGCATACCTTGGCGACGGCAATAACGTTGCCAATTCACTCCTTCAGGCTTGTGCCAAGGCAGGAATGGATGTTGCGATAGCTTCTCCTTCTGACTACACATGCCCTGACAAATATGTTCAGCAGGCGCTTAAGGATGCTGCCGTAACAGGCTCCAAGGTCCTCATGACGACTGATCCTTTCGAGGCTGCTGCAGATGCAGACGTGATCTACACTGATACATGGACATCCATGGGCCAGGAAGACGAGAAGGCAAAGAGAGTCGAGATATTCAAGGGATATCAGGTCAACAGCAAGATCATGGGCGTTGCCCATAAGGATGCAATGTTCCTTCACTGCCTCCCCGCTTACCGCGGTTATGAGGTTACTGAAGATGTTATCGACGGACCTCAGAGTTTTGTTTTCGAGGAGGCCGAGAACAGGCTTCATGCCCACAAGGCAATACTCGTAAACTGCATGGCAAATATTGATGAGTTCATTTGAATTCAGAAGAGCAGTTCCTGAAGATTCACAGAGGTTATCGCACCTGATCAAGAGTGCGATGGTGACTTACTGCATCGATTCCAAGATCCCCGAAGACCACCTCGAGTCAATGACAGAAGAGGTATCCACGATAGAGGACAGGATCAGGAATAACTGGTGTCTGTGCTGTTTTGACGGCGATGAGCCGATAGGGACCATCACACTGTCCCTCGTGTTCAATCCCCTGAAATTCAATTTCTCGGATAAGACAATGGCGTATCTTGAGAAAGTGGAACTTGCGGGGTATATCTCGAGGTTTGCGGTAAGGCGCGACCTTCGGAGCACCGGGCTTGGCGTGGACCTCATGACTGCTGCACAGGAGCTTGCCAAGCGTAAAGGCGTAAGCCACCTTCTCCTGCACACTGCAGTAACGAATCACGGAATGGTTACTTTCTACAAGAACCGCGGTTTTGAGGTAATAGACAGTGAATCGAGCAGAGGATACATGAGAGGCCTGCTCGGGATGGATATAACAAATCTCACAGCATCTTCGTGACTATGAACTGACAGTCTTTGAACAAAGGGTCTTCCGACATGTTAAGGGAGGCCTTTTTTGCTTCTTCCTCCGTCTTGAATATTCCGAATACCGCGCTGCCTGAACCGGTCATTAGAGAGAGCATGCTGCCCTCATCATCAAGTGAACTTATTATGCCGGATATCACCGGGACTTCCTCTATGCCCGGCAGTTGAAGATCATTAACGAACAGTGACTTATGCTTCTTCAGCACGTCAGAAACCCTGTCATGATCCTCACCGGCGCTTAACAGTTCGTAATACATCTGCTCATACGCCTTCGTATCAACGGGAGGGATCTCCATCTTATCGACCTGTGCAAAACTCCTCAGAGTCGATACCCCCTCAGGCGGCTTGACGATCAACATTGGCCATCTCGCTGCCCCTTCGAGTCTTGTTATCTCCTCACCTACTCCCTCGCACAGACACGTTCCGCCGTAGAGGAAGAAAGGCACATCTGCTCCGATGTTTACTGCTATCCTGTTAAGCTCTTCTTCACTGAAAGGTTCGTTAAAGTGTTCCTGCAGGACAAGGAGTACTGCGGCTGCATCGGAAGATCCGCCGCCCATCCCGGCCTGAAAAGGTATCGTCTTCTTAAGCGAGATCTCCGTATAAGGGAACCTTATCTTATTCCTGAAGCCCTCTTCCACGAGCTTATTATGGTAATTGGCATAGAACCTGTCGGCAGCTTTGTAGCAGAGATTCTTCTTCTGGTCAGTACCTTCAAGGCCTTCGCAGATAACTTCAATCCCCGCCTCTCTCGTATCATCTATGCTGACAGTCACTTCATCAGCTATGTCAACTTCCTGCATGACGGTATAGAGCCTGTGATAGCCGTTAGGGAGTTTCCCGCATATCCGAAGAAAGATATTCACCTTGGCATTCGCCGTAATGTCATACAATTCCATATGCACCTCCGCTCTTAAGACCAAGCGTCAGATCTTCCTTATGTCTTACAACAAAACTTCTCAGGACCAGGTCATAGACACTTGCCAGGACACCTATTATCCCTCCGAAAATACAGTTCACCGCAAGCCAGATGCATATCCTGTCCAGACTTGACTCAAAATAAGGGTATATAAGGGACGGATCCCTGCTGAACAGATTCGATGTCCTTATCCTGCTGATGGAAGCATATATGTTCCATCCGCCGCAAGCGATCATTGACAGTCCGTATCCAAATAATATGAGCAGGATACCGAATAATATCTGAAACGTGGCAATGATAAGCCAGAAGGCCACGGACAGCCTCATCCTGAAGACCACCTTGCGTGCTATCCTGTTTCCGTCCAAAACCTGCGACACCGTAAGTACCCTCCTCTTTATATTTTAAATCATACGGGGATAAAAAAGAAGCTGTCACACAGATCGTGACAGCTTCCTGTTAGTTAACATATCCTAAAGTTCAGACTGCAGCCATCTCTTCTGCCGGATGCTCTGCAACAAGACCAACTCTTACTGTTCTTGTGAGGACATCAACATAGCTGAAACTTACTATGGAGTACTCACCGGGATTCCTCTCACACTTAACCGTGAATACATTGGGATAACAATAATCAACCTCACCTACGTATGTAATGATCCTCTTGCGTCCGCCATTCGTCTTGAGAACTACTCTTCTTCCGATGATCTCTTCAAACTTCTTACGACACAATTCGATATCTGAGCTGATTATCATTGTAACTACCTCCCGCCCCGGCTTAAGATGTAATATTGCAAATTCGTGAGAAAAATTACAGAAACATTACCCACTCTGCGTATAAGAATATCAGCATGCACTATTTTTGTCAATTACAAGACACTATATATTGTGCTATTTTGTCAAAAATACACAAAATATAGTGTTTGTCTGCAACAACCTTTACAATACGGGCGCGCGCGTGTTGAAAAGAAAACTTAATATTAGTAAAATGTTGAGTACCATATTTTTATTATGATCGGGGGATTTTTCTTATGCTCAGTGACATTCAGATCGTTCAGAATGCAGTTATGGAACCTATCGACAAGATCGCGGCAAAGCTCGGTCTCACTCCGGATGATCTGGATCATTACGGCAAATACAAAGCTAAGATCCCCGCTTCATCTCTCAAGAAGCTCGACAGCTCAAAGCAGGGTAAGGTAGTACTCGTTACCGCGATGAACCCCACGCCTGCAGGAGAAGGCAAGACAACAGTCAGCATCGGTCTGGCACAGGGACTTGCAAAGCTCGGCAAGAACGTTTGTCTCGCCCTGAGAGAACCCTCACTCGGCCCCGTATTCGGCATCAAGGGTGGTGCCTGCGGCGGCGGTTATTCCCAGGTCGTTCCGATGGAAGACATCAACCTCCATTTCACAGGGGATATCCACGCGATATCAACGGCTAATAACCTCCTCGCAGCAATGATCGATAATCACATCTTCCAGGGCAACGAGCTTGATATCGACGAGAACCGCATCCTCTGGAAGAGATGCATGGACATGAACGACAGGTGTCTGCGTAATATCACTGTCGGCGTAGGCGGCGGAGCATACGGCGTCACAAGGAATGATATGTTCCAGATCACGGCAGCATGTGAGATCATGGCAACTTTATGCATGGCAGACGGAATGGATGATCTCAAGGACCGTCTCTCACGCCTCGCAGTAGCATATAACAAGTCCGGCGAGATCGTTACGGCAGGCCAGCTCGGAGCAGTAGGTTCCATGGCAACGCTCCTTAAGGATGCCATCTCCCCTAACCTCGTTCAGACATTGGAGCATGTGCCCGCCATCGTTCACGGCGGACCTTTCGCGAATATATCACACGGATGCAACACTATCGTTGCTACCAAGACAGCAATGAAGCTTGCTGATTATGTCATCACCGAAGCAGGATTCGGCGCAGACCTCGGAGCTGAGAAGTTCCTTGACATCAAGTGCCGTAAGGCAGGGATCGTTCCTTCTGCTATCGTTGTTGTCGCTACGGTAAGATCGCTCAAGTACAACGCCGGCATCGCCAAGGAGAACCTCGGTGAGCAGAACAACGAAGCTCTCGTCAAGGGCTTTGGCAATGTTGCAAGGCATATCAGGAACATGTCAGGATTCGGCGTTCCCGTCGTCGTAACCTGCAACAGGTTCCCTACGGACACAGAGGAAGAGCTTGAGATCGTCAAGAACCTCTGCCTTGAACTCGGAGCAAAGTTTGAGATCTCCGATGTATTCCGCAACGGCGGAGAAGGCGGCATCGACATTGCGAACGCAGTTCTCGCTGCAGTTGACGAGTGTGACTGCAAGGCTCTGAATTTCACATATGATCTCGAAGACTCCATCGAGACCAAGATATCCAAGGTCGCTACAAAGATCTACGGCGCTGACGGCATAGTCCTTGAGGACGGCGTTGCAGAGAAGATCGAGGCTCTCGTTAAGGCCGGATACGGCGATCTCCCTGTCTGCATCGCCAAGACACAGTATTCTTTCACTGATGATCCCAAGAAGCTCGGCGCACCTGAAGGATTCAACATCACGGTCAGAGACTGTTATGTTAGCGCAGGCGCAGGATATGTCGTGGCACTTACGGGCAAGATCCTTACAATGCCGGGGCTGCCTAAGCGTCCTGCAGCTCTTGACATCGACATTGATTCTGAGGGAACGATCGTAGGTCTGTTCTGAGGATATGAAGGCTCCGAATCCGACATTTCTGGACAGGGCGGAAAACATAAGGAATAAAAGGCGTCTTATCACGCTCATCCTTATCGCTGTGCTGGCTGTAACGGTCCTTGTCGTTGTTTTCGTGATGTCTGTGGCATCATACCAGAATGAGTATGCGATGCTGTACCCGGACATGGTCGGCAGGGCAACCGATACGACTACAACGCTCATAACAACGACTGAGGTCACGACCACGACTTCTGAGACAACGGAATCATCAGAGGAGACCACGACTACAGAGACGACCAAGCTCGCACCATCCCTCCATACGGAAACTACGCCTTCGGAGGAGTCTTCGTCTGAAGTTACAAAAGCTGCCGATACCTCTCCAGAGAAACTCGATATCGAAGATTTCAATTTCTCATCACCCAAGACGCAGATCGCTTCCCACCAGAAGCGTGCAGTGCTGCTCGACCACATGAAGAATGACATCGAGAATTACATCAAGACCGTCAGCAATTCGCGTATAAGCTTCAGGTACGTAAGCCTCAAGAACGGAGAAGAACTTGGCATCAATGAGCTCGATCCCATCGTTCCGGCCGGCACATATGCACTCCCCGTCAGCATCATCATGAACAACATGGCAATATCGGGCGGGATCGATCCGGCCAAAGTCATAACATACGAGGGCCATGCTAATTCCGCAGGATCTTATATCACGTCCAAATATCAGGCCGGCAAAAAGATCTATCTGGGATTTCTGGAACACCTAATGATCGCTTCAAGTGACAACGTCGCTTACGAGATGCTCTTAAAAGAGCTCGGCGGCCTTGATGAAGTGGTTCCGAAGATCAATGAGATAAGCTCTTACCAGGCTTATGACAAGTCTGTCTTCTACACCAATTATGCAGGTAAAGACTACAAGGGCAAGGGAAGATCGACCTGTTACGACATGTCCAATTACATGTGCTACCTCTACAGGTCATACACATCCAACCCTTCCGGCTATCAGAGCATCATAAACGCACTTGCAAATTCCACCGTTGACAGCCCGATCAGTTCCGCGTTCAAGGAAGGAACGCCGATCCTTCACATCTACGGACGCAACAAGGACCTTCACGCATATACTGAGCTTGCGATCATCGAAATGAAGGAACCTGTGGCAGTCTGCATATCGATCGAGTGCGCAGACGAAGGCAAGGTATCCAAAGCGTTTGCCCAAATCGGAAGCTATCTGTCAGAGTATATCACCGCATTGTATTAACAGACATTAAAACCATAAAAAACCTGCCGACCCAAGAGCCGGCAGGAAAAAGAAAATGGAGAACTGTTAGATAATTATCTTATTTAGGCTGGATAACAGTAAAGCTGTAGCTTGATACCACATCCTGGTTCTCGTAGATAGTCTTCTGCATCTGGAGAGCTGTTGAGAGGAGCAGAGTATAAGGACTGAGCTTGCCCTCGAGCAATTCAACGTCTGATGCATAGCTGATAGCCTGAGCCTCATCGTCTGACAGGAGCATGTACTGTGATACGAGGAAGAGGCTTCTGACACCAACATTCATGTGTACGAGCTTATTATTGATAGCATAGCTTGTTGAAGTGGAAGCTGCGCTGGAGATCCTTGAACTGAATGACAGACCGAGCGCTGATGTAGGTGTGGAAGGAGTTGTCTCTTCGAGGATGAAGAGAGGCTTGCCCTCGATACCTGCCTTGCCTACCTCGTGGAAGAGAGCGATGATGATGGCTGACTCTTCGTCGAGCTGGGGCATGATAGTGTCCTTGATCCTTAAGAGCTGCTTTGCTGTGCTTACGCTCCTGATAAGGAGACCCTTCTCACAAGCCAGAGGTCCTTTGAGTTCTGCAGGTGCTGTGAGCCATGCTGTCCTGTTCTCGAGGAAATCGATAAAGTGATCGAATTCTGTCTTTCTCTTAACGATCGCTGCCTTAAGCTGTCCGTAAAGTTCATCAACATTACTTGCATTAACATCGACCATGGGCATGATACCATCTCTGCCACCTGTCCTGCCTGTTGCTGCTGCTGATACTGCTGCTGCTGCGGGAGCTACTGCACCGCCGCCTGCATCTGCTGAGCCTTCGCCTTCAGTAAATGTGAACTTACACTTAGGGCATCTGATAGCCTGATTAGCTATGACCATTCCGCAATCGGGACACTTTTTCATAAAAAGAACCTCCTAAATACACATTTTTTTGTGCAAATCTACCTAACATTTTACAACGATGACCTCCTATCTTCAATAATTTAATAGGAAAATTTGCGGTCTTTACAAAGAATTCAAAAGTGGATGGTTAATATGCACAAATGTCCGGCTTGCTGTTTGAACAAATGGAAATAAAAAAGCACTGACTTGCGGTCAGTGCTGTAAGGAGGGTGTTATGAAGTTAAGGAACAATTACTTTGAACATCTTTATCATATCATGAAAGGCATTTACTTTAAGGTTCAAAAAAGGCAAAATAGTGGCAAAGAAAAGGTGAAGATAAGGCAGGAGGCACATGATGAAACTCGAAGGAAGGCTTTTTACGTCAAATAAGCTTCTTACTGTAAAAGAGGTCGAACTGGTGTCAGACCCTGGAGCACCATTCTCAAGGAACCTGGAGAATGCCCTTATCCTTCTGTGCAGGGAACTTGATATCCCCGTCCCCGCATGGATGAAGAAGAACACAAGGGAATTTGCCGCTTTCTATCAGACGGTATTCTTTTCCGAGCAGTATCAGGAGCAGGTAAATTTCGACAGGTTCGTTATCAGGATGACTGAATGACCCGATAAAATAACATACCGGACAGGCTGCCCCATCCGGTATGTCACGTGTGCAATTCGTTTATCTCAAGGCTGATCGCCTGAAATCCTGAATATGACTTCTCCGGGATATACCATGTCGAGCTGTCCTCTGGCTATATTCTCGACCTTTTCCGTATCATCCGATGCTGCGCCTGCCAGTTGTAGCGAATCGAGTCTCATCTTCAGTGACTCTTCCTGTGCAGCCAGCTGTTTGGATTCGGCTACTATCCTCTCCCTCTGCTGCATAATGGAATTGAAGCGCGTGATAATGAGAACGATCACGACTACCAGTGCAATTGATATCATTGCAGGTATAAATGACATCTTGATTCCCTTGCCGCGCTTGATCCTTCGCATCCTTATATGCCTTTCGTGCTTTGTTAAGAGGAGAGTACACCCCGTTACTATATTCTATATCAGTCAAAAAGACCCGCAATAGATATGCGGGAATCTTAAAGAGTTTGTAACTGATTCGTAATCTTACAGCGTATCCTCGATGATCTCGTACATCGAAGAGGCCTCGTCCTTGCGCACCTGCTGTTCTATCGATAAGACCTTAAAGGTCACCACACCGTTGCCGAAAGCGATGCTCACGATATCACCGGTCTTAAGCTTGACCGACGGCTTTGCAGTCCTTCCGTTGACCTGGACACGTCCCGCAGTACACACATCGTTCGCTACGGAACGCCTCTTGATGACCCTTGATACCTTAAGGAACTTGTCTAGTCTCATCCGTTCAGTGTTATTCTCCCGTTAAGTGCTGACAGGAGCGTCAGATCATCCGCGAATTCAATGTCAGATCCCATGGGAAGACCCTGTGCGAGCCTTGTCACCCTGATCCCTGAGGGAGCCAGGAGCCTTGAGATATACAGTGCCGTGGCATTACCCTCGGCAGACTGGTTCGTCGCTATTATGACTTCCTTGATCTCGCTGCTCTCAGACAGTCTCTTGATCAGCTGCGTGATCGTCGTGTCCTCAAGGCTCTTGTTACGGAGCGGGTCGAACACGCCGTGAAGCACGTGATATAAGCCCTTGTACTCATGAGTCCTCTCAAAGGTGCTCACATCCCTAGGCGACTCAACTACGAGCAGCGTGCTCCTGTCACGAGTATTATCAGAACATATCTGGCACGGATCACTGTCAGTGAAATTATGACAGCAGGAGCATCTCTTCGTGCTCTTCCTTGCCGTCACGATCGCATCCGTCAGCATATCCGCCTTCTCCTGGGGCATATCGATGATATGGAAAGCCAGACGTTGTGCAGCCTTCCCGCCAATTCCGGGAAGACTGCCCAATTCCGTTATCAATCTCTGTATGGAAGGAGAATATCTTGCCATAATCAGAAGGGCATCTTAACTCCGCCCGTTACTCTGTTCATCATCTCGGAAGACTTCGCCTCGAGCTCCTCGCTTGCCTGGTTGAAAGCTGCAACGATGAGATCTGAGAGCATCTCGGGATCCTCAGGATCGATAACATCCTTGCCGATCTCGAGGTTGTAGATCTTGTGATCACCGCCGAGGATAAGCTTGACCTGTCCGCCGCCTGATGTTCCCTCGATCCTCAATTCCTTTATCTCCTGCTGGGTTACTTCGAGCTGCTTCTGCATCTTCTGAGCCTGAGCCATGAGGTTGCCCATGCCTCCCATGCCTCCCATGTTACCCATTCCTCCGCGAAAACCGCCTTTTGCCATTACTAGATTCCTCCGTTTGATAATATTATTATTGATTATACTTATAAATCAAAATGATTCCATATCAATCGTCGCCGAAATGTATCTCCGTCGTGATGCCCATCTGCTGCGCCTTGGCCTTCATTGCTTCGGCTGCCTCCTGCTTCTTGCGCCTCTCATCCTGTATGAGTGCATTGCCATACTGGGTCTTCGTGCAGACAAAGAGCCTTCCCACCCCATCGAAAGTGGCCTTGATCTTCTGTGCCAGCTTCCTGAACTCGTTCATTCCCTTGAGGTTCTCGACCACGCTCTTATAGGAGTCCTCGAACACGATATATCCGTTATCCTCGATAGTCAGGAACTCGGCGTTAACGAGTGTATTATGGAGATTGGGATTAGTCTGCGAGAGTTCGTGCAGCACATCTGACCACCTGCTCGTATTAGTCGGTGCAAGGTCAGAGAACTCAGGCTGCCTGACTTCCTTTGCATGTGCGTTGCTTACGATAAGGCCTGATTTGTCATAGACCTGCGACAGGGATGTCCGGGTCTGGGGCTTCCTCCCGGGCGCCTTTTTAGGTTCATCTTTATTCTCTTCCTTCTTATCTTCCTTCTGCTTGTCACCGGAAGTCTCAGGGACAGCTTCCTTATCTTCTTCCTTCTTATCTTCATTCTTGATGAATGACATGTCGATATCGTCAACGAAGGAATCCGACAGACCTGCTATTCCGCTCTTTTTCTCTGTCTTCTTCTCTTCCTTCTTATCTTCTTTCTCCTCACTCTTGGGAGCAAGAGAACTGAACAGATCTATCTGGTTAGCGAGAGGAGCATTCTCATCGATCTCCGGAGGAGCTGTGATCACGGTCACGGGAGCAGGTTCTGAAATGAAGAATGCAGATGTTGAAGTCCTCTTAACAGGTTCTTCCTTCTTCTCTTCTTCAACCGTTACGGGCTGGTCTTCATTCTCAGGCTTTGTCTCTTCCCTGGATGAACTGATCGATGCTCTAAGCTGAGCCAGACGTTCCGTCATCGACAGGGACGATACTGGCTTCTCATCGTCATCGGGCTTAATGGGCTCCCTGATGCTCAGAAAATTAGACAGGAGCTCAGACTTAGAACCGTCATCATTCCTGGGTTCCTCCTTCTTGGGCTCTTCTGCCTTTGCCTCTTCCTTCACGGGCTCCTCGGGCTTATCCACCTTCACTTCAGGCTTCTTCCCCGAAGAGATCGAAGCTGCCGCTTCCGCCTGCTTCTTCTCGAAATCAGGAATGACAAGCGGCGTTATGGGAAGATTTGTCTTCCTTCCGCATATCCTGATAAGGCTCGTCTCAAAGTTAGCTGCAACAGAAGGTGACACCTTAAGGTCAGACGCCATCTTCGACAGATATGAGATAAAACCGATGATAGTATCAGGATTTGCCTTATTGGCAGTTCTGTAGAGCTGCTTCATGTCAGAAGCTGAATAACATACGAGTTCCGACGGATCAGGTACGACCCTGATGACGAGAAGATCCCTGAAATACTCAGCAAGATCCAATGTAAACCTCAGGTAATCCTTACCTGCCTGCGAGATCCTTGTACAAAGCCTTATCAGTGCTTCATAATTACCGTCGATCAACACATCTCCCATCTCGATAAGGAGTGCCGTATCGACGGTTCCTGCAATATCCTGAACTGATCTTGATGTGATCTTGCTGCCATCTGCAGCACCCGCAGCCTGGTCGAGCAGTGAGATCGCATCTCTCAATGCACCGTCAGACAATGCCGCGATCTGGCTTAAGGCATCATCTTCAGCCTTGATATCCTCTGTCTCGCAAATATACTTGAGCCTCTTAACGATAAGATCATCCGGGATCCTCTTGAAGCTGTATCTCTGGCATCTCGATAAGATCGTGGGAAGGATCTTGTGCTGTTCTGTCGTCGCGAAAAGGAACACCACGTGCTTCGGCGGCTCTTCAAGAGTCTTAAGGAGCGCATTATAGGCGCCGGTCGAGAGCATGTGGACCTCATCGATTATGTAGACCTTGTATCTCGCCTTCGTCGGAGCAAATACGGCCTCGTCACATATCCTTCTGACATTCTCAACGCCGTTATTGGAAGCTGCGTCGATCTCTATTACGTCAAGGAGTGATCCGTTCATGATCCCCTTGCATATTTCACATTCATTACAGGGGTTGCCGTCCCTAGGGTCAAGACAGTTGATGGCTCTGGAGAATACCTTGGCGATCGTCGTCTTACCGGTACCCCTCTGTCCCGCGAACAGGTAAGCATGACCGATCTTGCCGCTCTTTACCGCCTGCTTGAGTGCAGCTACAGGCGCATCCTGATAAGTGATATCGTCAAATGTCTGCGGTCTGAACTTCCTGTATAAAGCGATATGTTCCTGTTCCATAAAGATCTGCCCCCAAAAAATACACTCATCCCACCTGAACTACAGTCGGACAGGCACCCTCGCGGCACAAACAGAAATCTGCTTACTGCTGCTTCCTTCCGGACCTGACAGGGTTCACAACACTGCCTTGCACGAGACCCGAACCGACTGCAGATCAGATGGGATGAGCTAATGTATTATACCATTGATTGCAGGATGTGGCAAAAAGAAAAGGAGCTGTCCCGATATCAGCAACGGGACAGCTCTTTATGTTGAAGACTGATCTTACCAAATACTATTTAAGAGTAACACCGTATGTGTTTTTGAGATAATTGATCTGTTCGGAATTCAATTTGTAAGGCTGATTCTTCCAAAGATCCTTAAATACATTCTGATCTACGATGTACCTGTTACCTTCATTTGTGAAAGTAAGCGTATAGTTACCGGGGTTGCCCGTGATCGTAAATGAAGCTGTATTCCACTGGTCGTTGCCAACTTTTACAGTAGGAGAACTGCTTGATCCCCCAATAGAATAAACACCCTTGCCCGAAGTTACAGTATTAGGTGCTGAAACATTTCCAACCGTTACTCCTCCGCCGCCTGAAGGCTTCTGTGTAGGATCTGCCGGCTTAACCGTAGGCGGAGCCTGTGTGGGCTTCTCTGTCGGAGGTGCTTCAGTGGGATCTCCCGGCTTCTCCGTAGGAGGTGCAGGAACTTCAGTCTCCTCAGCTTCTTCTGTCTCTTCTGCTTCCTCTGTAGCGTCAGCAGTCGGCAAAGGTGTAGGTTCGCCATTATACTCAGGCGCCGGATCCAATGTGCCGAACATACCGGCAACACGGCCTCTTGCTGCGCCTTCCCAATTACCGCCGCCTGTAGTATTAAGGTCGGCGAGATACTGCTTATACCTGTTAAGGTCGATCGCGATACCTGCTGCAAGTGCAGCTGTCAGGATCACGATTATAGCTATAACGAGAATAATCTCGGTGAGGGTAAAACCCCGTTTATTCGTCTTGATACGTCTCATGATGATCACCTCGCACGTATAATATATTTAATTATAATTTCTTTTATCAGCATTAATCAATGTATATCTTTCACAATTTTGTCACATTTTTATGAACAGAATATAAATTATGAAAGCTCTGTGGCACGTCTGATAAGCGCTTCCCTGTCGTTTTGAAGTCTCCCTTCCACATACTCATCGAAAAGCCTGTCCAGGATCTTCCCCACTCCCGCTCCGGGCGCAACGCCAAGATCTATGATGTCTTTTCCGCTTATCCTGAGGTCAGGGACACGGTAGATTGCACCTCTGGCATCCAGTTCATCTGCAGTTCTTATTATCTCATCAAGCCTTTCCAGCCTGTCCCGGCCTGCCGCTGAATGCGCCATGATATCAGCTCTCTGGAGGATAACAAGTTTACGGAAGAATCCCGGTCCGCAATTGCACAGGTACCTGTGGACGGAGCTTACTGCGGGAGGTATGTAGTAATCATGGTAAGCGATAAGCCTTACTACTTCATCATGAACCGCCTTGGAATAGTGAAGTGATACAAGGAGCCTGTCTGCAATGCCTGCGCTGACTGCAGGATGACCTTTCATATGGCCTGTGCCACGGGAATCCAGATAGAAGCACCGGGGCTTGGCGATGTCATGCAGCAATGCCGCGAGAGCAAGGGAAGTATCCCTGCTGCCGCTGTCATCTGCAGGAATGCCGTCAAGGACCGCAAGCGTGTGTTCAAGTACGTCCCTGTCGTGAAAGCGGGACTTCTGGTCGAATCCCTGACACTCTTCCAGTTCAGGTATTATCACTTTGAGCACCGGTACAGAACTACTGATGATCTTAGATGCATAGGGAGCTGTCACGAGACGGTCAAGTTCGGCCGCGATGCGTTCGCCGGCAATATTGCCGAGCAGGGCGGCATTATCCGCCATCGCTTTCATCGTATCCTGCTCGATGTCAAATCCTGTCTGTGCGGCGAGCCTGAGTCCCCTCATTATCCTAAGGGCATCTTCGGTAAAACGCCTGTTGCCGTCACCTACCGTCCTTATCAGTCCGGTCCTGATATCTTCCGTTCCGCCGGTGATATCCGTGATATTGCCTTCACGGTCAAGGTACATGGAATTAATGGTAAAATCACGCCTTCTCACATCTTCTTCTATGCTGCGCGTGAATCCGACACTATCGGGATGGCGCATGTCGCTATAGGATCCGTCCACCCGGAAAGTCGTTATCTCTACCTGTTCAGACACGTTATCGTTTCCGGTCAGTACCGTGACCGTCCCGTGCCTGATCCCCGTTGGTATGCACCTGACACTGGCCTTCTCCATAACGGTAATGACCTCGTCCGGCGTTGCGGACGTAGTGACATCGAAATCGTGGGGCTGTTTGCCCATGACTAGATCTCTTACAGCGCCGCCGACAACATAGGCTTCGAAGCCGGCATCGTTTAGCAATGCAAGCGCTCTCTTGCAGTAATACGGGATCTTGTCTTTGTAACCGGACATCGTGAAAGCTACATGTTCCGGAGCATCATTTCGAGACGCTCAACGGATATACGGGGTTCAAAACCCATATCGGCCAGTGATCTTCTTGTATCTTCAGCTATCTTCCTGCAGTCTGCGGGAGTCATTACAGGAAGACTCGGATCAGGCATGTTCTTGCGGTAGATATCGTAAACGGACTCGATGAAAGACTGTGCAGCGCTGAGATTATCGAGAGACGATGTGCAGAACTGCTGCGACCGTGACAGTGCAGCCATCTGTTCGGTAGAAAACTCCAGAAGTTCCCTCAGCACTGCAACAAGGATCCTTCCCATCCCCGTCCCGTAATTGCATCCGAACATCTCCTGCATCTTGTGCATGATGAAGTAGGAATACCCGAACCCGAGCTTGGTGGCTGCAAGACCGGCGTAGAAACCGCCCATGGATACTCTTGTCTGAAGATAACCGTCGAGCTTATCGGCTGCCAGGCTGTCCAGTTTGCCGAAGATCTTGTAGATCGCAACGGCAGCATTTGCCTTGTATTCGGGATTGGCAGCTGTCAGCGGTGACAGGTATGCCTCGATAGCGACGCAAAGGCTGTTAAGTGCGGAGAACCTTATGAGTTCCACGTTATTACGCATCATGAGCTCAGAATCGATGACTACGATATGAGGCAGCATGATCTGGCTGAAACACGTGATCCAGGTGTCTGTCTCCTGGTTATAGAATGAACACTCTGGCGTTGATGCGGCAGGAGTGCCGTCTATCTTGATGGCTACGAGTGTCTTGATATCAAACTTTACATTGCCTATCCCTGCGAAAGAAGCAGGCTTGCCGGGGTTAGTTGCAGAGACTGCGACCATCTTGCCCACAGATATGTCATACCTGTTGCCGATGACAACGATCGTATCACAGTTGTATTCCTTGTAAGTCGCAAGACCGCCTTCAATGTCCCTGCTGTCAGCAACATCGATCCTTCTCTGATACTTGAATGTGCGTAATCCGGCTTCGTTATACCTGTCGATTATCCTGTCTACAGCGCGGTACTCGAAAGTGTTCTTGTTGGACAGTATCAGCACCCTTTTGGAACCGCGCTCCTTGAGGACATCCGCAATATCACCTGCAGCTCCCTCCTCGATATAAAGGGTCTGCGGAGTGATACCGTCACGTTCGGTACTCTTGATGAAAGTCAATCTGCCGGACACTGGTGCACCTTCCTCATTTTTCTAAATTATAACTCACAGGAACATAAATTGGTTATAATAAAAGTAATTTGTCACTAACATGACCAACTCGGAGGTGAACATGTACAGTCTTACAAAATATGCCGGAAGTCTCAGAGATTACACGATAACTGAAAACACACTCGCATTAGGTCTCAACATGACCGAATTTGCAGAGACACCCCTTACGGATAACGGACGTAATTACGGAAGGATGAAGGTTACCCTCTCTTCCCCGCAGTCAGGCATCATCAAGATCAACGCCTGCGTAAGGTACACGGGCAAGGATGAGACGGCCGTTGTTAATGCAAGACCTTCTGCAGCAGGAGCTGCCGAAGAGGGCGAAGATACTCTTCTCTTCAAGGCAGGAATGCTCGAAGCCAGGATCCAGAGGGCCGGTGCTTTCAGGATCGTATTCAGCTATTGCGGCAATGCGATAACGGCAACTTCGATCAATTCATTCTTCAATACAAGAAGACCTGCAGAATACACAGGCGCATGTTTTGACATCACTCCGGGTGAATCATGCTACGGTCTCGGCGGAAGCGGTGTAACGGATCTCATCGGACGCAAGGAAGAGACTGATAACATGAGCGAGAGCGCTGCGTTCAATAAGATCCCGTTCTATGTTTCGTCACGCGGATACGGTATCTTTGTCAACACTACGGGACTTGTGAAGTTCGATTTTGCATCGCAGAACGGCGCAGTCACTTTCTCAAACGAAGGCGAGACGATTGAGTTCTTTGTGATCGCAGGAGGCACTCCTTCAGATGTCATCGCAGCTTATACACAGCTGATCGGCAGAGAGAATATCAATCTCAACCTGAGCGACGGTCTGTCTCTCAACTATGCCGGCAATTATGATTACGATGAGCAGAGCATACTGTCAGATCTGAACCAGGCTCATGAATACGGCATCACCATCTCTGAGATCTGGCTGGGTCACGGATATCTGCCCAAGACGATCAAGACAGGTTTTGGATGGGACAGTGCAAGGTTCCCTGACCCTGCGAAGTTCATCCGAAAGATCCACGATCTCGGTATCAGGATCGGCATATCGCTCTCACCTTACATCTCTGACGCGGTGCCTGAATTTGCAGAATGCGTCGACAATGATTACCTGGTCAAGAACAGTAAGGGTGAACCCGTTCTGACAGAATACGAGAATGGTACGATGGGCATCATCGACGTGTTGTCACAGCCTGCCAGGAACTGGCTCGGTCTTAAGTTCGATTCCGTACTCCAGCTCGGCATCGACATGGTTGAAGCTGACTTCAAGTATGAGCTCCTCTACACTGAAGGAATGACAGCTTCTTACTATAATAATTTCGCGGTTGCCTTCAACAATATCGTTACTGACTGCTCCGTAAGGTGCGTAGGTTCCGGCAACAGTTCAGTCATCAGGAACAGCACAGGCGCAGGCGATACGGTAGCTCCCTACCGCAACATCTACATGAACAAGAACACGGCAAGCTACAGCAGTCTTGCATGCGCTGTCAACAATGCGATCTCGTACGGCATGACGGGTTACGGCATAATCAACATGGATATCCCTTCCATCGCATCTGCTTCCCCCACGCTCTACACGAGATGGACGCAGGCAGCCATGATAATGCCTCACTACAGGCTCCCCGTTCCTTTCTGCAAGGATGCGGCGATGCTCGAGAACCTCAAGAAGATGCTGGATGTGAGATTGGGACTCTTGTCTTATGTCGAATCTTGCTGCATCGAATCGGCTAATTTCGGAATGCCCGTCGCAAGGCCCATGAGTGTTGAATTTCCTACGGACCGCCTTGCACAGAAGTGCCCTACGCAGTTCATGCTCGGATCAGCTGTTATGGTATGTCCCGTATATTCCACGGCAGGCAATGTCAGCTTCTATGTTCCGGCAGGCACCTGGACCAACTACATAACGAGAGAGAAGATCTCCGGTCCGAGGATCGTATCACGCAAGGTCGAGATAAGCGAACTGCCAGTCTATGTAAGACCTAATTCGATCATCCCTTCACATGCAGGCGAGACAGTGGTATTCTCATGTTTCGAACTGTCAGAAGGCAATGTGGCGGCCGCAGAAGTGCTTGGACAGAACAAGTCACTGTCCGGAGTCGTAAATGTCCTTAAGGCGGAAGACCGCATAACCGTAAAGACAGAAGGATTCGGAAGAGCTTCCAAGAAACTCGTTCTCAACGGCATCACAAACGTCGTCGGAGTATCAGAAGGATTCCCCGAGAGCGATCAGTATGGCACGACAATAGAATTCAGCTCGAATGAACTGATAATAACTTTAGGATGATACGGCCTTAGTAAAGAAATCATCCACATCATCGAAGAATTCCGATCTGACCGGCTCGTTCTGTATCTCATGACGGAACGGGCCGTATGATCTGGACTCGACCTTAAGTCCCTTGTCCTCCATCCTCCTGATGACTTTCCTGACACCATTGCCGTAGCTTCCCACCGGATCTTCCTCACCATATGTGAACATGACGGGCTTATCTGGAAGATTGTCATATGCCCTGTCACTCTGGATGAACTCCATCAATGTAAACATGTCATAGAAGCCCTTGTTCGTAAAAGCAAATCCGCACATTGGATCAGCTATATACCTGTCGACTTCCTTATCATCAGTTGAGATCCAGTCATAGACAGTCCTCTTGTTCTTTACCTTCTTGTTATACCCTCCGAAAGCAAGTGCACTGATGAACTTGCCCTCCTTCTTCTTGCCCTTCATCGAAGACAGTGCCTTTGCAAAAGACAACGCACCGTTCGGACCGGCAGTCGAAGCGATCAGATACGCATCAAAACAGCTGCTGTATTGCGGAGTGGAAAATATGGCCCTGGCAACAAAAGATCCCATGGAATGACCAAAAAGGACATATTTTAAGTCTTCCCCGAATCTCTTCACAGCCTCCTCATGCATCTTCATGATATCCGCAAGAGTCTTGATAATGGCAAATTTGCCCTCACCGAAATACCCCTTCGGCATATCATTGTCCTTATTGAGTTCATAAGTGCCACCGTGTCCAAGCATATCCATGCCGCAAACATGCCAGCCCCTGGAGTTAAGGACTTCTATCATCTCCTCATAGCGGTGAATGCCCTCAGCCATTCCATGGCAGATCTGGATGACACCCTTGATATCCGCGTTGTCTGACGGATAGAAATAACCCTTGATCCTGTTGCCGCCGCCAATCGCGGCATCGAAAACTATCTCTTCTCTGTTCATACAGGGGCTACCTCCTACGGTCACGCATTGCCAGGAGCCTTATCAAAGTAAGAGCTGAACTTGCGAGTGCTATGGCATAAGTATCACCTGCCGCCCAAAGCAGCTTCTTAGCTGCTGCAAGCTGGTCTTCAGACACCCATCCGAACTGCTGCATTGCCTGCCATCCGCGCTTGCTCGCATCTCTCTCGATCCACAGCGTAACGGCATAGAAGATGACCGCGATACTGTACATTACTATTCCGATGGTAGAGATCTGGTAACCCCATCCGTAGGCATTCTTCTCAACTGCATAGGAGATCCCGACACCTGCGATCGTCACATAGATGCCAAGCGTGGAACAGAGATTGACTGCTGGAGCGATGAGCTGTCTTACCTTATATGCGGCCATTCCTTTCGCATCCTGCAATGCATGTCCCGCCTCGTGAGCGGCAATGGCTACGGCAGCGATCGAGTTCTTGCCGTAAGTCGTATTGGACAGGTTGATAGTTCCTTCCCTTGAATTATAGTTGTCAGTAAGGTCACCGTCAGTATGCTTGATGACTATGCCGCTGACCTCATTCTCATTGAGCATCCTCATAACGGCTTCATTCGATGTGATGCCGCTTGCGCAGGTAATGTCCGAATACTTGGATACAAGGCTCTTAAGGCGTCCCTGGATCACCAGGCTGACAACAAAGATCGCTATCATCAATATGTAGAACATATATCTATCCTCCGCTCTATTCTCCGTAGATTATATCACGGAATGCGGTATTCAACAGTCATTATCCCGTATATATTTGGGCTAATAAAAGAGCTGTCCCGGATGAGACAGCTCCCTTGTTCACATTAAGTTGTTATCAGATCGACTCTTACTCGCCTGCGTTGCAGATGATAGAGAAATCTTCAGCCTTCAGTGAAGCACCGCCGACGAGACCGCCGTTGATGTCAGGCTGAGCGAAGAGACCTGCTGCATTCTTAGCGTTGCAGGAACCACCATACTGGATCGTGATAGCCTCAGCGCACTTCTCGCAGTAGAGCTCAGCGATAACGCCACGGATGAACTTGCAGACCTCCTCAGCCTGCTCATCTGTAGCTGTCTTGCCTGTGCCGATAGCCCAAATAGGCTCATAAGCGATAGTAATCTGGCAGAGCTTAGAAGCAGGGATATCCTTGAATGCTCCAACGATCTGACCGCGGATCCAGTCGAAAGTCTCGCCTGCCTCACGCTGAGCAAGTGACTCACCGCAGCAGATGATGGGTCTTACACCATACTTGAGGAGTGCAAGAGCCTTCTTGTTAACTGTCTCGTCTGTCTCTGCGTTGTACTCTCTTCTCTCGGAGTGACCGATGATGCAGTAGTTAACGCCCATCTTAGCGAGCCAGAGAGGGCTGATCTCACCTGTGAACGCACCCTTCTCCTCGAAGTGGCAGTTCTGAGCTGCGATCTTGATGTTGGAGTAAGCTGCTGCGTCAACAGCTGCTGCGAGTGCCGTAGCAGGAACGCCCAGAGCGATCTTAGCCTTAGCATCCTTAACGAGGGGCTTGAGCTCTTCGATGAGCTTGACTGCATCTGCAGGGATACCGCAGTTCATCTTCCAGTTGCCTGCTGCGAATGTTCTGCCGATCTTCTTGTCGTTGAGGCAATCGATACCGGGTAGAACCTTACCCTCGATGAACTCGAGTGAAGCGCCGCCGCCTGTGGAGATGTGGGATACCTTATCTGCGAAGCCGAGCTTCTCGATAGCTGCTGCAGAGTCGCCGCCGCCGATGATGGATACTGCATCAGACTCAGCGATAGCTGCTGCAAGTGCCTTAGTACCTACTGCAAACTTCTCGAACTCGAAAACGCCTGCAGGACCATTCCAGATAACTGTCTTGGCATTCTTGATCTCTGCTGAGAACTTCTCGATAGTCTTAGGTCCGATATCGAGGCCTTCCCATCCGTCAGGGATCTCCATTGTAGGAACGATCTGGCTGTTAGCGTCTGCTGCGAAGTTGTCAGCAACTACAGTATCCTCAGGGAGGAGGAGCTTAACGCCCTTCTCCTGAGCCTTAGCGAGGAGCTCCTTAGCAAGCTCAACCTTATCAGCCTCGAAGAGAGAGTTACCGATCTTACCGCCCTGAGCAGCGATAAATGTATAAGCCATACCGCCGCCGATGATGATCGTGTCAGCCTTGTCCATGAGATTTGTGATGACACCGATCTTATCTGAAACCTTAGCACCGCCGAGGATGGCTACGAAAGGTCTTGCAGGGTTGGACAGTGCGCCGCCGATGAAGTCGATCTCCTTCTGGATCAGGTAACCTGATGCGGAAGGAAGGAAGTTAGCGAGGCCTGCCGTTGAAGCGTGAGCTCTGTGTGCAGTACCGAAAGCATCGTTAACGTAGAGATCAGCCATGGAGGCGAGCTCTGCTGCGAACTTAGGATCGTTCTTCGTCTCTTCCTTGTGGAATCTGACGTTCTCGAGCATAAGGATCTCGCCATCCTTCAAAGCTGCTGCCTTAGCCTTTGCATCCTCACCGATAACGTCTGCTGCAAGTGTAACGGGCTTGCCGATGAGCTCAGCAAGTCTCTCTGCTGCAGGCTTCATTGAGAACTTAGCCTCAGGTCCGTTCTTCGGACGTCCGAGGTGAGATACGAGGATAACCTTCGCATTATTGTCTACGAGGTACTTGATCGTAGGGAGCGCACCTCTGATACGCTTGTCGTCTGTGATCTTTGTGCCTGTTTCCTTGTCCAGCGGTACATTGAAATCAACACGTACAATGACTCTCTTGCCGGAGACGTTCAGGTCTTCAACGTTCTTCTTCTCATAAATTGCCATGGGAATTCACTCTCCTGATAAATTTTTATCAGTGCCTCAAATTGCACTTAACGGCAACTATTATACAATTTTTACCGCGTATATTAAAGTGCAATTATCGGCTAAATAGAGTTAATTCTCAGCAATTACCGGAAGCTCGTCTTCTTCCCCGCCCAAAGGACCCATAACGCCGCCGTCTGCCACGATCATGGATGAAGCAGGCGCTTCCTTGTAATCCTTAGGCTCCAGAGCAGGATCCACGTCAAACAGTGCCACATGACCTTCCTCAACGACTCCGTCAAGGAGCGCTTCAGCCAGACGGTCCTCGATAACGGACTGCACGGCACGGCGCAGAGGTCTTGCGCCAAACTGCGGGTCGTAGCCTTTCTCGACGAGGAAATCCTTGGCCTTGGGAGTCAGCTTGATACTGATGGCCTTGTCTGCCAGTCTCTTTGACACATTCGCGATCAGGTTGTCGACGATCTTCATGAGGGCATCGTGGCTGAGCATGCGGAAGAAGATCAGTTCGTCCACACGGTTGATGAACTCAGGTGTGAAAGTCTTCTTGAGCTCGTCGATAACGATACCCTTGGCCTCATCATATGACTTGCCGCCATAGAGACCTTCGCGGCTTGCCTCATCATCGTCGTCCTTCTCGACCGTGCCAAAGCCGATGCGTCTGCCTGCTGCAGAAGTGAGCATCTTGGCACCGATATTGGATGTCATGATTATGATCGTGTTCTTGAAGTCGACAGTCCTGCCGTGGGAATCAGTAAGACGTCCGTCGTCGAGCACCTGGAGCATTGTGTTGAATACATCCATGTGAGCCTTCTCGATCTCATCAAAGAGGATGACCGAGTAAGGGTGTGATCTGACCTTGTCCGTCAGCTGTCCGCCGCCCTCATCGTATCCGACATATCCCGGAGGCGCACCGATCAGCTTGCTGACGTCGTTCTTCTCCATGTATTCGGACATGTCGACCCTGATGAGCGCATCTTCGGTGCCGAACATTACTTCTGCCAGAGCCTTGGCAAGTTCAGTCTTACCTACACCTGTCGTTCCAAGGAAGATAAATGATCCTGACGGCTTTGTAGGATCCTTGAGACCTAAGCGGCTCCTGCGGATCGCTTTCGCGACGGCCGTAACTGCCTCATCCTGACCGATGACTCTCTTCTTGAGTTCAGCCTCGAGGTTCTTGAGCCTCTCATTATCGGACTCCGTGAGTTTTGTTACCGGGATGCTCGTCATCTCGGAGAGGATCTGGGAGATGTCATCTTCAGTGATCTGACCGATGTATTCCTGAGAAGCATTATCACCGGACTTTGTATCAACAGCCTCCTTCAGTGCATCGAGCTTCTTCTTCAGGGCATCCTCCTTCTCCTTGACCTCCTGGGCCTTCTCGAAATCCTGTCTCTCGACTGCATCCTTCTTCTCCTGCTCGAGGTCCTCGATCTCCTTGGAGACATTATCCACTTCGCCCGTATCCGTAAGTCTCACTCTCGCCCTTGCAGCTGCCTCATCGATGAGGTCGATCGCCTTATCCGGAAGGAACTTCTCTGTGATATACCTTGACGAGAGCTTAACTGCTGATTCGATCGCCGAATCAGTTATCTCGATGTGATGATGTGCCTCGTACTTGGGCCTTAATCCCTTAAGGATCTCGATTGAGTCCTCTTCACTGGGCTCATCGATCTGGACCTTCATGAACCTTCTCTCGAGTGCCGGGTCCTTCTCGATGAACTTGCTGTATTCCTTGACAGTCGTAGCACCGATGATCTGCAGTTCGCCCTTTGTGAGCATGGGCTTCATCATGTTGGCCGCGTCAAGGCTGCCGCCTGATGTATCACCTGCTCCGACGATCGTATGGAGTTCATCGATGAAGAGGATGATGTTAGGATCCTCGACAGCTTCCTTGAGCATGTTCTTGATGCGCTCCTCAAAATCACCTCTGTACTTGGAACCTGCGACCATTCCGCCGATCTCGACACTGTAGATGACCTTATTCTTAAGGATCGCGGGAACCTCGCCCTTGACTATCTTGTATGCAAGTCCCTCTGCGATCGCTGTCTTACCGACACCGGGATCACCTATGAGACAAGGGTTGTTCTTTGTTCTTCTGGCAAGTATCTGGATGACCCTTCCGATCTCCTGATCCCTGCCGATAACGGGATCGATCTTATTCTCCCTTGCAAGTGCGGTCAGATCCTTGCCGAATTCATCAAGGATCTTGTGCTTGCCGCCCTTCTTATTCCTTACGCCTCTTCCCATGGGTCTCCTGGAAGAACCTTCCTCAGGGAAAGGCTCGGTATCATCGGCATCGTCCTCGATCATGTTCTCGACCATGCCGTTTTGCTTGCTCTGCTGCGAAACATTGCGGAAAAAGACCCTCAGCTTGGCGAGCATGTCGGAAGGATCTCCGCCGGCAGCGCGCACGATCGCATTGCCGCTCTCACTGTCTCCCCTCATCTGGAGGATTATGTAGAGGATATGTTCAGGCATGATGACTCCGCCGGTACCGATCCTCTGCGAGAAATCCTGTGACTGGATGATGACTTTCTTCGAGTCGATCCTAAGAGTCCTTACGGCATCGTCACAGATCGATTCCATGCTCCTGTCAGCCGCAACGGAATCCTCATCAAATCCCTCAACGCCAAGGAGCGCTGACAGAGCATCCATATCATCTACCGACTCCTCAAGGAGAGTCCTTGCAAATCCTGCATGGATCGCGATGCCTCCAAAGAGTTCCTTGGGAGTTACGATCCTCTGCCTCTTGATGTCAGCGATCTGTCTGCTGTTGGCAAGGATCTTTACCGTATCTTCAGTGAACTTCAATCCCATATATATGTCCTCCTCTTATTTCTTCTTCAGGATCTTTGCGATCCTCGCAGCCGTAAATCTCACATCTGCCTGGTAGTTCCCCTTGATGTTCTTAGGGAATACCTGCCACAGGAGCTGTGATGTTATCGTATTTATCTGCGGCCAGTCTATATCGATCTCACTCTTGTCTTCCTGACCGTGATACAGCCTTATCCAGCTGATGAGATCGAGTGCCTCCAAAGGATCTAATCCCTTGGAATAATAGAGTATCCCGTACGATCTGTAGAAGCTGTTCTCCAGTATGTCAGGTCTGTTCTTTCTTAAGTTGTCACGGCAGAGCTGCTCGATCTTAACGATGTCATTTATCAGCTTCTCGCCTGCCGCCAGAACTGACGCCTCATCGCTTCCCATGACCGGATTGCTTGCTACGATGTACACGTCACCCCTGATCGATTTATCGCCCTTGAGGAACGGGTAGATGTTCCAGTCGTGAGCCTTGACCTTGTCAGACAGGATGTCCAGTCCGTCACCTGTCCTGACGATGCCTGGAATAGCGATCGTGAACATATACTTGAATCCCAGTCCGGTACTGTAGAGACTGCTCCCGAGATAACCATACTTATTGCTGAAGGCTACATCGAGCTTCTTCTCGATCTCAACAGCAGTCTTCTCACATTCCCTGTAAACGCTGTTCGTATACCCTGAAGCCTGTGCCTTGATCCTGATGTGATCACCGTTATTGAGGATCACTGCCAGGCTCCTGTCATCGTTAGTCAGGATGACCTTACCTTCCGGATCATCGAACAGCCCTTCGTTGCTGATGATCTGGCTGTCGATGAGATCATCAAATTCACTGTTCCCGATACCGTCGAGAGACAGCTGCGTAAGCCCCTGATCAGCAAGAGCATCTCTGACCTTCTGTGCAACTTCATCCTTCTCATCTATGCTCATCCTCTCCGGGAATTTGTATCCCTTGAGGTTACGCGTCATGACCGCCTTGGAGGAAAGCACCACCTCGAGGTAACGTCCGTCATTCTCATACCATCTCGAATTATTCATTGTCGCCTTCCCCCTTCCTGGAATTGAGTTCGTCCCTGAGTCTTGCAGCCAGCGCGAAATCTTCCTTCTCAACAGCCTTCTTCATGGCTTCCTGAAGCTGCTCATCGCTTAACGTTCCGAAGTCCGCCTTCTTGATCCTGTCGACCATGTCCTTCGACTTCTCTTCTTTCCTGTCCGGTACGGTCTCTGCCGGCACGGAGGTCTCCGTCTTGACGCCGTCATCATATTCGTAAGCGATCGTCTCACCGGGCTGCCTTCCCATATACTCCTCGCTTCCGTAGAGCCTCAGCATCCTGTTGTTGATCTCATTGCCAAAGGCATTGAAGCAGGAGATGCATCCGAGCTTCCCCGTATTCTCAAACTCCCTTAATGTCATTCCGCAATTGCTGCACGTAACCTGATTATTCGCGAAATCGAGGTCTTCCATCGCACTCAATGCCTGCTTGATCCCGTCGAGCGCATTGAAGTTCATGTTAAAGAACGAGAACCCCATGTCAGCCGCACAGTCGTTGCAGAAATAGGAGCTGTTTATCCTTGTGAAATTGTTGTTCGGAATCTGCCTTCCGCATCTTGAACATCTCATTTGTTATACCTCTCTTTCAATATCAGGTTATGATAAGCGCGAGTATCGCGTTCTTAAGTATGTCTGCCCTTACTACGGATCTTATGTCCGGTTCCACCTTCGCCAGCGCCCTGTCAGATACCGCAGACATGATCAGGGTCCCTTCCTTGGCTGATATGGCGCCGCAGGACACTGCACTTGCCAGGAGGTTCTTCGCCTGCTGCTGTGTCATGTCATCACCGACTGAATCCATCATCTTGTGAAGATAATCCTCACTTGTCATGTATCTGGCTCTGGTGATCGTGATCTGTCCGCCCCCGCCTCTTCTGCTCTCAACGATATAACCGTTGCCGCTCGAGAACCTGGTCGACAGAACGTATGTGACCTGAGACGGAACGCAGTTGGCCTTCTCTGCCAGCTGGCTCCTGTTGATCGTGCAGGAACCGTTATTCTCATCCACGAGCTGTTTTATCATCTCTTCTATGACATCAACCAGTCGTGCCACCTCAAGGACCTCCTTCCCTTGCCGTACAGCCTTTGATTTTGACTTTGACTTTCTTTGATATTTGTATTGTACCGCAAAGAAAAACAAAGTCAAGAACATTTTTGACTTTGTTTGACATTAATAAAAAACGCTTGCATTGGATG
>Ga0247608_10001626_pt1 | contig 30355 bp, 26 predicted proteins | sample 176DNAGHGlowgp2_FD_193490 | JGI IMG/M metagenome (GOLD analysis project Ga0247608, IMG submission 193490) | Sheep rumen microbial communities from Palmerston North, Manawatu-Wanganui, New Zealand - 1766 DNA GHGlow gp2 | ecosystem: Host-associated > Mammals > Digestive system > Stomach > Rumen ...
ACGCTTCTCAAATCCGCGATGATGCTGCCAAGTTACAATCAACGCTTTCCATTTATCGCAAGCGCATCATTCACGACATCCAGACCAAGCGTCTCAACATCGAGAGCATGACCGTCTTCCTCAACCTCGTCCAGGAGTCACAGGAGCTCCTCAGCGCTCTTCGCCACACCATGCGAGGCGAAAATAAGTTTGAGGAATAAAAAGAGGTCCCTTTCTATTTGGTCAATTCGCTTTTTTTCCCTAATTTTGCAGCCACATAACTGAAAGAATTGAAGAAAAGATGAAAAAGTTCGATTCACGCATGTATCTGTATATAGCAGCGGCAGGCATTGTGCTGATATTGGGTCTGGTAGTGTTCTACATCCTGACGCCAGTGTCGAAGAGCGAAAACGTTGAGTATGTCTATATTGACAACGACGACACGCAGGACTCTGTGCTGGCCAAGATACAGCCTCTGTCACGCACGACAGGATTCACGGGACTCTCCACTCTGATACGTCACAGCAACTATGGTGACAACATCCGCACGGGACGCTATGCCATAGAGGCTAAAGACGGTGCCGTTACGGTGTTCCGCCGTCTGAAGAACGGACAGCAGACAAGTATGAACCTGACCATCCCCGAGGCCCGCACGATGGACCGCTTGGCAGCACTGCTGTCACACAAGCTGATGCTCGACTCAGCCACCATTGCCAAGGCGCTGACCAGTCAGGAAACGTGTCAGAAATATGGTTACGACACCTGTACCGTCGCAGCACTCTTCGTACCCAACACGTATGACGTGTATTGGAACATGAGCATAGATGCGCTGCTGGAACGTATGCAGAAGGAGCACGACCGCTTCTGGAACGGCAAGCGCGAGCAAAAGGCTGCCCAGATGCAGTTGACGCCCGTGGAGATTTGTACGCTGGCCAGCATCATTGACGAAGAGACTGCCAACAACGGCGAGAAACCTATGATAGCGGGCATGTACCTGAACCGGCTGAAGCAGCAGATGCCGCTTCAGGCCGACCCGACTATCAAGTTCGCTCTGAAGCAGTTTGAGCTGAAGCGCATCTGGCAGAAGCTGCTTTCCATAGACTCTCCCTACAACACCTATCGGAACGAGGGACTGCCCCCCGGCCCTATCAAGGTGGCCAGCATACAGGGCATCGACGCCGTACTGAATGCTGCTGAACACAACTACCTCTATATGTGTGCCAAAGAGGATTTCTCGGGAACGCACAACTTTGCGACCACCTACCAGGAGCATCTGAAGAATGCCGCCAAATACACCAAGGCCCTAAACGAAAAAGGGATTAAATGAAGACTTGAAGAAATGAAAGACAGCGTATTGATAGTAAGCGGGGGGATGGACAGCATCACCTTGTTATATGAAGAGCAGGAGCGCATAGCTCTGGTCGTCTCTTTTGACTACGGCTCGAAGCACAATGCCCGCGAGATTCCCTTTGCCAGGCTGCACTGCGAGCGTCTGGGCATCCGACACATCGTCATCCCTCTGGACTTTATGACGCGCTACTTCAAGAGTTCGCTATTAGAGGGCGGCGAGGAGATTCCCGAGGGCCACTATGCCGACGAGAACATGAAGTCGACGGTGGTGCCTTTCCGCAACGGCATCATGCTGGCCATTGCCGTTGGCATTGCCGAGAGCAACGGACTGCAATATGTCATGATGGCCAACCACGGCGGCGACCACACCATCTACCCCGACTGTACACCACAATTTGTCGAGGCCTTCGACGCTGCTGCCAAGGCCGGCACCTACGTCAAGGTGGGGTTGCGCTCACCTTATACTAATATAACAAAAGGTGACATTGCGCGTCGCGGCAAGGCATTAGGCATCGACTATGCAGAGACGTGGAGCTGCTACAAGGGCGGTGAGTATCATTGCGGCAAGTGTGGCACCTGCGTAGAGCGCAAGGAAGCACTGGCAGAAGCAGGCATTGCCGACAAGACGGTCTACGAGAATGCCTGATGCATCATGTTTCCATTTATCCAAACAAGGCACGAAGGGCCTCTTCGACCTTACGGACGGGAACGAGTTCGATATTGAACTTCTTACGATTCAAGCCTGACAGGTTGTATTTCGGTATGATGATATGCTGAAAGCCTAACTTCTCGGCCTCAGAGATGCGCTGCTCGATGCGTGCCACCGGACGCACCTCGCCGCTCAGTCCTACCTCGCCAGCCATGCACCAACCCTCTTCGATGGGGGTATCGACATTCGACGAGAGCACGGCGGCAATGACGCTGAGGTCCATGGCCATATCGGTGACGCGCAACCCGCCTGCAATATTGAGAAACACATCCTTTTGCATCAGTTTGAACCCCACACGCTTTTCCAGCACAGCCAACAGCATGTTCAGACGGCGCTGGTCGAAACCTGTAGCACTGCGCTGCGGAGTACCATAGGCTGCTGACGATACCAGCGCCTGGGTCTCGACGAGGAAAGGTCTGACGCCCTCGATAGCAGAACTGATGGCCACGCCCGAAAGTCCGTCATGGTCTTCGGTGAGCAGCAGTTCCGAGGGATTGCTGACCTGTCTGAGTCCCGACTGCTGCATCTCGTAGATGCCCAGCTCGGAAGTGGAGCCGAAGCGGTTCTTTATGCTTCTGAGTATGCGGTACATATAGTGCTGGTCGCCCTCAAACTGGATGACCGTGTCGACGATGTGCTCCAGAATCTTCGGACCGGCCAGCGTACCCTCCTTGGTAATATGACCGATGAGAATGACAGGTACCGCACTGCTCTTGGCGAAGCGCAACAGTGCCGAAGCACATTCACGCACTTGGGCTATGCTGCCTGCACTCGACTCGACATCCTCAGTAGAGATGGTCTGTATGGAGTCGATGACCACCAGTTCGGGCTGTACCTCCTTAATATGCTCAAAGATGACCTCCAAGGAGTTCTCACAGAGAATGAGGAAATTCTCGTGCCCTCGTACCTCCATACCCCCATACCCCCGAAGGATTCTCTCCGCCCTCATCTTCAGCTGGTGAGCGCTCTCCTCCCCGCTGACGTACAGGACGCGCTTATCGGTGAGGTTCAGCATGGTCTGCAGTGTCAGTGTCGACTTGCCGATACCTGGTTCACCGCCTAAGAGTACGATGCTGCCTGGCACCAGGCCACCGCCCAATACCCTGTTCAACTCGGCATCGTGCATGTCGATGCGAGGGTCGTCGTGGGCAGCAATATCTTTCAGGCGCAATACCTTGGCGGCATCGCGCCCCCGATTAGAGATGCCACTGTCGCCCTTCCAGCCACCCTCACCCCGAGAGGGGCCGGCGGCGGGTTTTACCTTGATTTCCTTGAAGGTGTTCCACTGGCCACAACTTGGGCATTTACCAATCCACTTGGCCGATTCCTGTCCGCAGTTCTCGCAGACGAACATAGTCTTGTCTTTTGCCATATCGGTTACAAAAGTACGAATAAACGAGGAGAATACAAAAAGAAAACGCGAAGGAAATGTTAAAACATCGTTAAACAGGCAATTCTTATCGAAGATTTGACGATTAATTTCTACTAACAGACCTAAAACATCTATCTTATTTTGCAAGAAAAGGGAAAGTGCGTACCTTTGCACCAAACAAACAAGAAAAATTGAAGGACTGAATATTAGTAATATGAAAAAAGGTATTCTATTGTTAGCCATAATGGCAACACTGCAAATGCAGGGACAAGAAAAATGGACACTGGACGACTGCATCCGGTATGCCATGCAGAACAACATCACTCTGAAGAAATCGCAGCTGTCACACCAGACGGCAACAGAAACGATGAAACAGTCGCAGGCGGCATTGCTGCCATCGCTGTCGGCATCGACCAATCAAAGCCTGGGCTATCGCCCCTGGCAAGACGCAGGAACAATTACAGTGACAAACGGTCAAGTGGATACGGACGTGAAAAAGACATACTATAACGGATCGTACGGCATAAATGCACAGTGGACGGTATGGAATGGAGGTCAGAACACCAACCAAGTGAAACTTAACCAGGTCAGCGAGCAGCAGGCAGCCCTGACCGTTGAACAGACCGCTAACACCATCCAGGAAACCATCGCCAAGTTATATGTGCAGATTCTGTATCAGACGGAAGCTATCGAGGTGCTGCGCCAGAGCCTGGAGACAAGCAAAAAGAACGAAGAGCGCGGCAAAATCATGATGGAAGTGGGCAAGATGTCGAAGGCTGACGTTGCCCAGTTGACCGCCCAGCGCGCTACTGACGAATACAACCTGGTGAATGCCGAAAGCCAGCTGGCCAACTTTAAGATGCAGCTGAAACAGCAGCTGGAGCTAACCACAGAGGACTTTGACGTAGCCGTTCCTGCCACCAGCGACGAGCAAGCCCTTCAGACTATTCCGCCACTTGTCTCCGTCTATGAGGCCGCCCTGATGCAGCGCCCTGAGATAAAGAATGCAGAACTGAGCAAGCGTTCGGGCGACTTGCAGCTGAAGATTGCCAAGGCAGGCTGGTTGCCAACCCTCTCGATGACTGCAGGTGTCAGTACAAGTACGACCTCCCTGAACGATGCTGACTGGGACAACCAGATACGCAACAAGTTTTCCGCATCAGGCGGTCTGGGACTGAGCATTCCCATCTTCGACCAGCGCAAGGCCCGTACAGCCGTCAACAAGGCCAAGATACAGCTGCTGACAGCCGAACTGAACCTGCGGGACAAGCAGAAGGCACTGTGGAAGAGCATCGAGGGCTTCTGGCTCGACGCCCAGACCAACCAGCAGAAGTTCCGCTCTGCACTCGTCAGTGTAGAGAGTGAGCAGACTTCCTACGACCTGCTGTCAGAGCAGTTCCAACTGGGGCTGAAGAATATCGTAGAGCTGATGACGGGCAAGGACAAACTGCTGAAGGCTCAGCAGAACAAGCTGCAGTCGAAGTACACCACCATTCTGAACCAACAGCTGCTGAAGTTCTATCAAGGCGAGAAGATGAGCATTGAGAATTGAGAAATAAAGATGAAGATGAAGAACAAGAAAATCTGGTGGGGCATTGCAGCCGTGGTGCTTGTGGCCCTGGTCGTCTGGCTGATGTCGGGTGGCAAGAAGGAAGAGAAGGTCGAATTTGAGACCGCCAAGGTAGAGCGGCAGAGCATCCACACATCAATAACCGCCACCGGCACCATAGAACCTGTAACCAGCGTCACCGTGGGTACGCAGGTCAGCGGCATCGTGTCCAAGCTCTATGTTGACTACAACTCGGTGGTAAAGAAAGGGCAGGTCATTGCCGAACTGGACAAGACCAACCTCATCAGCGAGCTCAACACAGCCAAGGCCAACCTCAGCAGTGCGCAGAGCACCTTAGGCTATGAGCAAGCCAACTTCAACCGCTACAAGACGCTGTATGACAAGGGACTGGTGAGTGCCGACGACTATGAGAGCGCCAAGCTGAGCTTCGAAAAAGCCCGCCAGCAGGTTGCCACCAGCCGTGAAAGCGTGCAGAAGGCACAGACCAATCTGGGCTATGCTACCATCACTTCCCCCATTGACGGCGTGGTGCTGTCGAAGAGCGTTGAGGAAGGCCAGACGGTCGCCGCTTCGTTCAACACCCCTGAGCTGTTCACCATTGCCAAGGACCTGACGGACATGCGTGTCATAGCAGACATTGACGAGGCCGACATCGGTGGCGTCAAGGAAGGCCAGCGCGTGTCGTTCACTGTCGACGCCTTCCCCGACGACCACTTCGACGGACAGGTGACACAAGTGCGACAGCAGGCTACTACGTCGAGCAACGTGGTGACCTACGAAGTCGTCATCTCTGCTCCCAACAAAGACTTGAAACTGATGCCCGGCCTGACCGCTAACGTCACCATCTACACTATGGAGAAAGACAACGTGCTGGCCGTGCCCTCCAAAGCCCTGCGCTTCATGCCCAACGAGGCCTTGCTGAAGGAGGGGCAGCAGATAGCTGATGTCAACGCCCGTCAGAAACTGTGGACACTGGAGGGCAACACCTTCAAGGCTCATGCCGTAGAGACCGGCACCACCAACGGCATCGTGACGGAAATAGTGAGCGGCATCGGCGAGGGCACCGAGGTGCTGACCGACTTCACCCTCACTGGCGGTGAGGCCACCCAGCAGGAACAGGCTCAGAACCCCTTCATGCCGCGTCCGCGTAACAACAACAAGAACCAGAACGGCAACCAACAGAAGAAGTAAATGGAGGAGAACAGAAGAGTCATCATTGAACTGCAGAACGTGAAGCGCTACTTTCAGGTAGGTTCCGAAACGGTGAAAGCCCTCAGGGGCGTCTCCTTCAAAATCTACGAGGGCGAGTTCGTCACCATTCAGGGTACCTCAGGCTCGGGCAAGTCAACGCTGCTCAACCAACTGGGCTGTCTGGACACACCGACGTCGGGCGAATACTTCCTGGACGGCATCTCCGTACGCACCATGTCGAAGACCCAGCGTGCCCATCTGCGCAATCAGAAGATAGGCTTTGTGTTCCAGAACTACAACCTGCTGGCCAAGACCACTGCCGTTGAAAACGTGGAGCTGCCACTGATGTATAACAACAAGTACGACGCACGCCAGCGCCGCGAGGCTGCTGTCAAAGCCCTGCAAGCCGTAGGCTTAGGCGACCGCCTGATGCACAAGTCCAACGAGATGTCGGGTGGTCAGATGCAGCGCGTGGCCATAGCCCGTGCGCTGGTGAACAACCCTGCCGTACTGCTGGCCGACGAGGCAACCGGTAACCTTGACACGCGCACGTCGTTTGAGATGCTGGTGCTGTTCCAGCAGCTCTACCATCAGGGACATACCATCATCTTTGTCACCCACAACCCCGAGATAGCCGAATATTCCAGCCGTAACATCAACCTCAGAGACGGCAAGATTCGCGAGGACACCATCAACACCAACATCAAGTCGGCTGCCGAGGCCTTGGCCAAGCTGCCCGCCCCGCAGGATGATTAAATTAGTCGAATAACGGTATAACGAAATAACGGTATCACAAAAATGAATTTAACAAACCTATTTAAGGTCAGTCTGAAGGCCGTCGCCAACAACAAGATGCGGTCGTTCCTGTCCATGCTCGGCATCATCATCGGCGTGGCTGCCGTCATCATCATGATGGCCATCGGACAAGGCTCGAAGGAGAGCATCCGCTCTGAGCTGTCGACCATGGGCACCAATCTGCTGACCATCCGCCCGGGTGCCGACATGAGGGGCGGTGTGCGTCAGGACCCGTCCTCCATGCAGACGCTGAAGACGGCCGACTACGAGCGCATCCTCCGCGAGAAGAAGTTCGTGACCAAGGTGTCGCCAGAGGTCACAGCCTCGGGCCAGATCATCTATGGCAACAACAATACGAACACCTCGATGTATGGTGAGTCAACAGACTACCTAGAAATCAAGCAGTGGGAAGTGGAAGAAGGCGAATGCTTCACCGACGAAGACATCAAGAAAGCCGCCAAGGTGTGCGTAGTGGGTGCCACCATCGTCAAGGAGCTGTTTGACGGCCACGACCCTGTAGGCAAGACCATCCGCTTCAAGTCCATTCCCATGCGCATCGTAGGTGTGCTGAAGTCAAAAGGCTACAACTCGTGGGGCATGGATCAGGACAACGTCGTCATTGCCCCCTACACCACCGTCATGAAGCGACTGGCAGCACAGACGTGGTTTTCATCCATCGTCTGCTCGGCAGTGACCGAGGAACTCTCCGATGCCGCCATCGAAGAACTGACGCAGATTCTGCGCGACAACCACAAACTGAAGGACGATGCTGACGATGACTTCACTATCCGCTCGCAGGCGGAGATGATGGAGACCATGTCGTCGACCATGGACACGGTGACGCTCATCCTCGTCGTTGCTGCCGCCTTCTCGCTGCTCGTGGCGGGCATCGGCATCATGAACATCATGCTCGTCAGCGTGACGGAACGCACCAAGGAGATTGGCCTGCGCATGGCCGTAGGTGCCACGGGCCCCGTCATCTCGCTGCAGTTCCTCATCGAGTCAGTGCTCATCAGTGTCACCGGCGGACTCATCGGCATTCTCGTGGGCTGTTCGGCCAGTGCCGGACTGAGCACCTTTGGTATGCCGTCGAGCGTCCCTGCATGGTCTATCTACGTGTCGTTCCTGGTATGTGTTTGCATTGGTGTGCTCTTCGGATACATTCCTGCACAGAAGGCCGCCAATATGGACCCGATAGAAGCCATCAGACATGAATAAGCGTATACAGATTTTGATTCACGTTGCTGTGTGGCTGGTGATGTTCCTCTCGCCGATGATGTTTATCAATCACGGCAGGGGCATCACCTCCTCGCAGTTCCTGGTCATGTGTACGGTACCGATGTCTTTCATCGTGGTGTTCTACATGAACTACCTGTGGCTCACACCCTATCACTTCACCCGGGGGCACCACCGCTTCTACATAGTGGTGAATGCGGTGGTCATCGTGATACTGGGCATCTGGGTTCACCTATGGGTCACATACATGCACACCCTCTACGACCCGGATTTTCGAGAGACCGACCATTGGCTCACCATCGGATTCATCCTACGCGACATCTTCAACCTCACCATTGCTGCCGCCGTTGCCACCACCATCCGTCTGGCCATGCGCTGGCAGAAGGCCGAGACAGCCCGCAAGGATGCCGAAGCAGCCCAGATGGATGCTGAGCTGAGCAACCTGCGTTCGCAAATCAATCCGCACTTCCTGCTGAACACGCTCAACAACATCTACGCCCTGACGGCCTTTGACCAGAGCAAGGCACAAGATGCCATTCAAGAACTCTCCAAGATGCTGCGCTACATCCTCTATGACTGCCAGGAGCCCATGGTTCCCTTGAAGGATGAGGTCAGTTTCCTGGAGAACTACGTGAACCTGATGCGGCTCCGTCTGCCTGAAACCGTCGAGGTCACTTTCCAATCCTCCGTGGTCAATCCTCAGATGGCGGTGGCACCCATGGTGTTCATCTCGCTTGTGGAGAATGCATTCAAGCATGGCATCAGTCCTACGGAGCCTTCGTTCGTCCATATTGACATCCAGGCCGACCAACAGCAGATTACATGCGACATCTCAAACTCCAACCACCCCAAGACGGCAGCTGACCATAGTGGTCACGGCATCGGACTGCAGCAGGTGCAGCGCCGCCTCGAACTGGCCTATCCTAAACGCTACACTTGGCAGCGTGACGTCACTGACGACGGTAAGGTCTACCACTCACGTATTGCTATTAATAATTAAAAGGTAAAAAAGTAAAAAAGTAAACAATGACTATTAGCTGTGCCATTATCGACGACGAGCCTTTGGCAGCGGGACTGCTCAAGAGCTACGCAGAAAAGACACCGTTCCTACACCTCATCGGTACCTATGGCAGTGCCCTTGAAGCCATGAGAGAACTGCGTACCAATCCTGTCCAGTTGCTGTTTCTGGACATACAGATGCCTGAACTCTCCGGCATCGAGTTTGCCACGATTCTGCCTCCAGAAACGAAGATTATCTTTACCACCGCCTTCCAGCAGTATGCCCTTGAAGGCTATAAGGTCAATGCCCTCGACTACCTGATGAAACCCATCTCCTACGATGATTTCCTGAAGGCAGCCAACAAAGCCCTGGACTGGTATAACATCAGACAGAAGCAGCAGATATACGCAAAAGACCGCTTCATGTTTGTCAAGAGCGACTACAAACTGGTACGCGTAGCCTTAGACGACATCCTGTATGTTGAGGGACTCAAGGACTATGTGCGCATCTACTTGGAGGACGGTCAGCGGATTATGTCGCTGATGAATATGAAGAAGCTGGAAGACTATCTGCCACGTCCTGAGTTCATGCGCACACACCGCAGCTACATCGTCCACATGACGAAGAGCCAGCAGGTAGACCGTTTCCGTATTGTCTTCGGCGAGCAACACATCCCTATCTCCGACAGCTATAAGGACGAAGTGCAACAGTACTTCGACAGCCATACGCTGGCGTGATAATAACGATAACGCTAACGAAAACGTATTAGCCCCGATGATAGGCCACCAGGCCATCCATCGGGCTTTTTAGGATGCGTCCAATCGTGAATCCTTCAGCGGCGGCGACCTCATACAACTGCGGCTGGTAGTGGCTGGCCATAGAGCCTACGAAATGCACGGGCAGTTCCGGACGCCCATAGGGTACAATGTTGCAGCGGAAGAACTGGCGGAAGTTTTCTGTCACCAAGGCATGCAGCAATGGGTTGTCGATATGCTTCCCTATAAATAAAGAGGTGGATGCCAAGAAGCGGTTGGCCATCGGTTCACGGTAGACGCGACGGATGACATCGGCCATCGTCAGCTGCTGTTCCTCTAAATATGCATCACGGATCTCGACAAAGGCCGGTTTTTTAAAAATGGCATTCATAAACATTCTCCCCAACACGGCACCGCTGCCCTCGTCGCCAAGGATATAGCCGAGGGCGGGGGTATTCTGCACGATTCCCTCACCATCATACAGACAACTGTTGGCACCTGTTCCCAAAATGCAGGCTATACCCTGCTCATGTCCGCACAAGGCGCGGGCGGCAGCCATCAAGTCGCTGGCCACATAGACTTGCTCACAGGGGGACAGACCCTCTGTGAGGGGTGCCTCACAAGGGGTCTGTCCCCCTGTAAGGTTGAGCGTTTCCCTCAGCAACTGTTGCATCACGGGGATGTGGGCGGGGGAACAGCCACTGCCATAGAAAAAAACGGAAGAAAGCGACTCCACGTAACCGGCAATCTGGGGCATCAGTTCTTGCTCCAGTATCTTTCGGATAGTTTCTGGTGTCTGGTGAACGGGCGTAATGCCCTGAGTGGTGATGGCCACCGTGCTACCCCCAACAAGACGGTCGGGAACGAGTGTCCAGTCGGTTTTTGTGCTTCCACTGTCGGCAATGAGTATCATAATCTTTCCACTTTTTGTCTCTGAGCTTAACATCTCCTGATTTCAGTCGACAAAAATACGAAATAATTCATAATTTTTATGACGGCGGTAGCAAATTTTTCACTTTTCATTATTCACTTTTACCCTTTTTTCGTACTTTTGCACACAAAACCAACAACGATGAGACGAATTATCAGCATCATAGCTTTCCTGCTTGTCACCTTGAGTACACAGGCAGTGTTAAAGGAAAAAGACCTCAGTCAGACACTTCAGATTCTCCGAACCGAGCTTTCAGACTATCACCGCGAGCTCATGGAGCGTCTGGAAATGAACCAGCAGCAAAGCGCAATGGTGCGCGAACAGCTTATAGCGACTATGAAGCGCAGCAACCAAAACGCGCTGATGCTCTACTCCCAGAAACAGGATTACGTGTTCGACCTGACCTATGCCTGCCATGAGGCCACGGAACAGTACCATGAGTTCCAGCACCAGCAACTGCCTTTCAAGTCCTTCATGTACAAGGCCGAGAGCGAGATAGCGCGCTACGACTCGCTGATAGTGAACCTGAAATCCATGCCCGACAGGGTGCTGGACGAGCAGACGCGGATAGACCGTAACATCTGTCTGACACTGGCCAGCAGCATCCGCAACGCCTTGGAAGACAATCGTGAGACCATGGAGGAATACATCCACATCTACGACGTGACGGAAGAACGGCTCTCCCACCTCAACGACTATGCCCAGCAGCGCTATAACGAGATTCAGACCAGTATCTTCAAGAATGGCGGCAACTCGTATTTCACCATCATCGGCAATTTCCCCAAGTATTGGCACGCCATGAAGGAGACCGTCAAGAAGAAATACCAGCCCAATGCCGGTTCACAATGGGACAGCCGCTGGATCTTCGGACTGCTTATCTCCATCATCCTCTATGCCGTCATCGCCTCACTGCTCAACTTTGCAGCCATCCGCTATGTCGTGCCGAGGCGCTTGCGCACCGAGGAGTTCATGAAGAAGCGTGCCTGCATCACCATGGCCACCACCACCGTCACCTTTGCCATCATCCTCGGCATTGCCCTGGCAGTCACGAGACAGAACTTCATTATTATGGCCTCCAACCTGCTGGTAAGCTATGCCTGGCTGCTCGGCGTCATCCTCATCTCATTGCTGCTGCGCGTCAAAGGCGATCAGATCAAGAGCGCCTTCCACATCTATACTCCTCTTATCGCAGTAGGTTTTCTGGTCATTGCCTTCCGCATTATCCTCATCCCCAACGAACTGGTCAACATACTCTTCCCGCCCATCCTACTTGCCTGTGCTTTGTGGCAGTGGAATGTCATCGGGCGGCACAACCAGAACATACCGCGCTCCGACATCTTCTTCACCTACATATCGTTAGTCGTATTCATTGCTTCTGTCATTTCCTCTTGGGCTGGCTATACGCTATTGGCCGTTCAGGTGTTAATCTGGTGGATTATGCAGCTGACGTGCATCCTCACAATTACCTGTATCAGCCAGTATCTGAAGCTCTACGGACTGAAGCGCCGCTTCGACGAAAAGCCCGTTACGAAAACGTGGTTCTACGACCTGATGTACCAGGTGGTGCTGCCTTCGCTGAGTGTAGGCAGTGTGATGCTGAGTGTATGGTGGGCAGCTGACGTCTTCAACCTTTCCGACCTGTGCTGGCGTGCCTATAAATATCTGTTCATCAATCAGGAGAATTTCCAGGTCAGCATCATCAAGCTCTCCACTGTCATCTGCCTGTGGTTTCTGTTCTCATACATCAGCAAGACCATGCTGCGCCTGCTCCACCTGCACTATGTGACGAAAGACCCTGATTCTGCCGAAAGCCGCACGGTGATGGCCAAGAACGTCATTCAGATCATCATCTGGGGCTCCTGGCTGCTCATGTCGCTGAGCATTCTCCACATCAGCGTGTCGTGGCTGCTGGCCATCACGGGAGGACTCTCCACAGGTATCGGTTTTGCCTCGAAGAACATCATCGAAAACATCTTCTACGGTGCCTCGCTCATGACGGGGCGCATCAAGGTGGGCGACTGGATAGAGGTCAACAACACCATGGGTAAGGTCGTGTCCATCAGCTACACCTCCACCGTTGTGGAGTCACTCTTCGGCGAGGTCATCACCTTCCAGAACTCACAGCTTTTCACGAACAACTACAAGAACCTGACGCGCAACCACGGCTATGTACTGGCTGTCATCCCCTATGGCGTGGCCTACGGTTCAAACCTGCAGCAGGTTATACAACTTGCCGACAGTGCCGTCAACCAACTCGACCACCCATGGATTGACAAGGACAAGCAGGCAAAATCCGTCGTCGGCGAACTCGCCGACTCAGGCATCAACCTCAAGATGTTCGTATGGGCAGAAGCGCCCAAGAAGTCATACGTCATCAGCGACGTGCTCAAGTGCATCTACGACACCCTCAACGCCCACAACATCGAGATTCCGTTCCCGCAACAGGACGTACATATCAAATGAAATAGAAACTTGTGCTGTTGCTGGTATAAAGTTACGCCCGGCATTCCTGTGACGGAAGCCGGGCGTCATTGTTATTCAAGTTTTGAAATACTTGTCTTCTGTGAATTAGAAGTTGTAGTAGAGACCGAAGTTCAGGTCGCTGCCATCGAGGCTGAAACCGAATGTATTCTTAGCCTTAGCACCATCGTAGTCGTCCTTGGAGTTAACATAACCCAGGAAACCAACGTGGGCAACGAAACTCAGCTTGCTGTTCAGGTTGACAGCAACACCAGGCTTCAGACCGATACCGAAAGTATTGTTCTTCACATCGCCACTCTTGGTGTGTGTATAGTCCAGACCACCGTCAACGAAGAGGTTCACCTTGTCGAACTTGGCGAAAGTGTAACGGGCATAGGGAGCAATCTCGAACACATCAGTCTTGATGCTGGTCTCAATACCATTCTTCTCAACAGAGTTCTTGGAGTGGCCATAGCCAAGGCCGATACCTACAGCCCAATTCTCATCGAGGTTGTAACCAATCTCAGGCATAACAGTAATCAACGTAGTCTTGTTGTCACCCTGCTTGCTGGTCTGAAAACCGATACCACCGCCAATGTAAGTCTGAGCGTTCATCGTAGCAGCAACAGCAACGGCTGCCAGCGTCATCACAATCTTTTTCATAATTCTTTTTTTACTTTTTAAATTAAACTTTGGTGCGCTGTGTGCGCACACTGTTATCTTGAAATCGGCTGCAAAGGTAGGGATTAGGTGCAACCGGACAATACTTTTCCTTACTTTTTATCGGTTTTCCGTTAAATAATTGATTAAAATCATGGCGATTCATGGAAAAATGCGTATCTTTGCAAGGTCATATACATGTACCTTATATATATATGGAGCATACGATTATAGCAGGTCCATGCGTGATAGAATCGGCAGAACTGCTGGATACAGTAGCGGAAAAACTGGCTGACATCAACCGGCGATTAGGGACTGACATCATATTCAAGGCCTCGTTTGACAAGGCCAACCGCACGTCCATCAGGTCGTTCCGCGGTCCCGGCATCGACAAGGGACTGCAGATGCTCAGCGACGTAAAGACGAAATACGGACTGCGGTTGCTGACGGACATCCATGAGGCATGGCAGGCAGCACCTGCCGGCGAGGTGGTGGACGTGCTGCAGATTCCGGCATTCCTCTGTCGCCAGACAGATCTGTTGGTGGCAGCGGCAAAGACGGGACGGACGGTGAACATCAAGAAGGCGCAGTTCCTCTCCGGTCGTGACATGCGTTACCCTGTGGAGAAGGCCCGCGACGCGGGTGCCACGGAGGTATGGCTGACAGAGCGTGGCAACATGATGGGCTATAACAACCTGGTGGTGGACTTCCGCAACATCCCCGACATGCTGGAACTGGTGCCGACAGTCATCATGGACTGTACCCACAGCGTACAGCGGCCCGGTGGTGCTGACGGCAAGACGGGCGGTGACCGCCGCTACGTGCCACAGATGGCGCTGGCAGCCAAGGCTTTCGGTGCCACGGGGTGGTTCTTCGAGGTACACCCTAATCCCGATCAGGGACTCAGCGACGCCGCCAACATGCTGGAGCTCGACAAGCTGGAGGCTCTCGTGGAGAAATTATTATCGCCTACAGAGGAGACAAAAAAATGACAGTAAGAGAATACGCGATACAATGTATCAGGGACGAGGCACAGGCGGTGCTCGGACTGATAGACCATCTGGACGAAGACTTCGACCGTGCTGTGGATTTGATTCTCCACTGTCAGGGCAAGGTCATCGTCACCGGCGTCGGCAAGAGCGGACACATCGGCGCCAAGATAGCGGCAACGCTGGCATCGACGGGAACACCATCGTTCTTCGTCAATCCCTTGGATGTGTACCACGGCGACCTCGGCGTCATGTCGAAAGGCGACGTGGTGGTAGCCATCTCCAACTCGGGACAAACCGACGAACTGCTGCGCTTTATACCCATGGTGCTGCACATGGAGATACCCATCATCGCCATCAGCGGCAACCCGCAGTCACTATTGGCCAAATATGCCAACTGCCACCTGAATGTCAGCGTAGTGAAGGAGGCCTGTCCGCTGAACCTCGCTCCCACCAGCAGCACGACGGCGACACTCGTCATGGGTGATGCGCTGGCCGTGGCACTGATGGAGCAGCGCCACTTCCGTCCACAGGACTTTGCACAGTTCCACCCGGGCGGAGAGTTAGGCAAGCGTCTGCTGACAACGGCACAGGACGTGATGCTGACAGACAACCTGCCCATTCTGAACGAAGAGATGCACCTTGGCGAGGCCATCATCCTGGTGAGCAAAGGCAAGTTAGGACTGGGCGTGGCCATCAGCGAGGGCTGCATCCGCGGCATCATCACCGACGGTGACATTCGCCGCGCTATGGAGAAGTGGCAGGCAGCATTCTTCGACCGTACCGTGGGCGACATCATGACTCGGCAGCCCAAGACGGTCAGCCCGCAGGCCAGGATTGCAGAGATACAGAAGACGATGAACCAATATAAGATACACAGCGTGCTCGTCGCCGACAACAACAACCGTCTGCTGGGCATTGTCGACCGCTATGCTTGCGTGCTTTAAGAGCGCTTCGCTAAATAAAAAATAAGAAATAAAAAGCAAGGAAAGAGTACAAATATATATGAAAGGACTGAAAAGGATATTGCTGCTCGTCATGCTTGCACTGCCTCTGGCAGCGGCTGGCGTTTACCTGTTTAAGACGCTGGATTCCCGCAACGGACTCATCAGCAGTCAGATTAACTGCGTGCTGAAAGACCAGCGCGGCTACATGTGGTTTGGCACCCCGGCAGGACTGTACCGCTTTGACGGCTACACGTTCAAGAACTTCCAGAGCAATTCGCAGGACGGCTCGTCGCTGCCTGACAGCTATATCATCAGCATCCAGGAGATGCTTGACGGCAACCTGATGATAGAGACCTCGGCAGGTTTCTGCGTCTATCATCCGCAGACGGAGAGTTTTGAACGCGACATGAAGCAGCTCTATTCCCAGATGGGTATCGAGGGCAAGCCCAACGTGGTGTACTTCGACCGTCACAAGAACTTCTGGGCATCGATACCCAACAAGGGTGTCGTGGCCTATAATATGCAGCAGCAGACCAGCTATGAGTTCGGCTACACCAACGACTCGCACGGTATTCCGCAGGGTAACATCTGTTCCATTAGCGAGTGCCGCGACGGCGCCGTCATCGTCTATGAGGACGGTCGACTGGTGTGCTGCGACATCATGCGACAGCAGCATACGGTATGGCAGACCGACTTCATTGCCCAGCAGCACCTGCGCCAAAGCAAGTCGCTGAAGGCTTTTGCCGACCAGATGGACAACATCTGGCTTTACGGCCAGGGAACGCTGATGGTCTATAACAAGAATGCCAACACCTGGAACACGACCATCGGCGACCAGTTAGGACTGAGCAGCATCTCCGTAGACCACAGCGTCAACGGCATGGCTGCCGACCGCAGCGGCAACATCTGGATAGGTACTGACCGCGCAGGACTCATCCGCACCAATGTCAACAACTACGAGATGGAACCGGTGCAGCCCCGCGACATCAACGACAACAGGCAGATGGACGAGAACATTGCCATACAGAGCGTCTATGTGGACGATACCGACCTGCTGTGGGTAGGTACTGAGAAGTCGGGCGTAGCCTACTATGGCAACAACATCTATAAGTTCTCTTCACTGCTCAACGGCGACATCACCGCCATAGCTCAAGGCAACGACAGCACCATCTGGTACGGTACTGGCACGCATGGCGTTATCGGCTACGACGGTCCGCTGGCCAGCAGCAAGGTGTCGTGCATGGCGACGACCACCGACGGCAGCCTGTGGGTGGGCTCCAAGCAAAACGGACTGACGCGCATCAAGAACGGTGTCAGCACCTTCTATTCCGCCTCCCGAGACAGCACAAGGACACTCATCGACGATCATATCAATGCCCTCTGCGGCGATAAGTCGGGCAACCTGTGGATAGCCACCAACGGCGGACTGCAGGTCTATAACCCCAAGATGGAGTCATTCTCGTCGTACACCCGTGAGAACGGTATGCTAAACACCAACACCATCACGGCACTCTACTACGGCAAGAACAACAACATGCTCATCGGCACGTCCGAAGGTCTGGTCATCCTCAACCTCTCGACACGCGAGAAGATGGTGCTCACGGGTAACACCACCAACCTCGCGACATTCACCAACAACTACATCACACAGATTTTTGAAGATTCCCGCGGACTGCTGTGGGTGGGAACCCGTGAAGGCGTGAACATCCTGAACATGGAGAACGACGAGCTCAACTACCTGACTGAGAAAGACGGACTCTGCAACAACTCTATCTGCGGCATCGCCGAAGACAACCGTCATAACATCTGGATATCTACCAGCAACGGCATCAGCCGCGTCGTCATCCAGCGTGACTATGAGGACGGCACCTTCAACTACGGACTCTACAACTACAGCGTCTACGACGGCCTGCAGAGCAACGAGTTCAACATGGGAGCCATCCTGACACGCAAGGACGGTATCGTGCTGTTCGGCGGACTCTATGGCGTCAACTGGGTGCGCAAGACCAGCAAGGACGAGCAGGAGTCGCTGCCACGCGTCATGCTGACACAGCTGTTCATCGGAGAGACTGAGATACTGACAGGTCATGAGTACGACGGACGTGTCATCCTGACATCGGCACTCAACGAGATCAGCCGCATCGAGCTGGACAATGCCCAGAACACGCTGACCATCAAGTTTGCTGCCGGCAACTACAACCAGGGCGAACGCCTGCAGTTCATGTACTGGATGGAAGGCCTCGACAACGACTGGCGCAACGGTGACGCCCTGTTGCACGGCGTCCGCTTCAAGAATCTGAGCAGCGGCAAATACGTCCTGCACGTCAAAGCCATCAGTGCCGACGGTGCCGTCAGTAACCAGGAGCGCAGCCTGGAAATCACCATCGACCGTCCGTGGTGGCTGTCATGGTGGATGCTGACCGTCTACGTCCTCGTGGCCATCGTCATCGTGGCCTTCTGGCGCTACGGTATGAAGAAGCTCAAGAAGATCTGGAAGAGCAAGGGCACCATCATCGACGAGCTGAAGCGACAGCGCGAGGAAATCAAGAGTGCCAGTGACGACCTGCGCATGCCCATGGCCCGCATGACCACCATCATCGGCAACCTGGCCAGCAGAGAGGAGACCATGGAGGGTCAGGAACAGCTGAACTCCCTGCACTTCCAGCTGCTGCAGATTATCACCCGCATCTCTGAGATGCAGTCAACGTTGGAGAACCCGGAGAAGAAGGCCGAGTCGACAGCCAAGGACAAGATGGAACTCAACGACCGCGGCGAGGTCGCCATGATGTCTTCTGTCGCCAAGGAACTGACATCGGAAATCAAGCCCATCAAGTTCGACACGCAGAACAAGAAATTCAGTGTCTTCCTCATCGACTCCAACCACGACTTTCTGAACTTCATGAATGCCCACCTGCGCGACGTCTACGACTTCCACATCTACGACAACATCAAGGATGCCCTGCCTGACATTGAGATGCTCAATGCCGACCTTGTCATCTGTAAACAGGATATGGACTACATGACGGGTAGCGAGCTGTGCAACCAGTTCAAGCAGGATACACAACGCAGCAAGACCAAGTTCGTGCTGCTGACCGACGGTGTGCTGTCACAGCAGGATATGACAGACATGAACATCACGCTGGCAGCCGACGACTACCTCGCCAAGCCCTTCAACGTTCAGGAGGCAGTCTTGCGCTTCAACAAGCTGATGGGTCTCGGACCGGTTGAGATGGAGATGAACACCATCGAGGGTCGTGAGACACGTATGCTCGAAGGCCGCAACGCCAGTATGACGACGTCGTCGATGTCCTACGACAACCAGGCCGTCGGCATCGAGAGCAAGCAGGATTCGGACGAGTCCGGCACAAAGGTCCTGCCTCAGGAGACTCCAGAGGAGCAGACGCCTGTCAACAAGGGTCGCGAGCTGATGCTGCAGTATTATGGCGAGGACACCATTGGCGACTACTCCATGAGCAACGCCATGGACCAGCAGCTGATGCGCAACATCGAGCAGTTTGTGCTGCAGAACATGAGCCGTGGCCAGATCAGCCTGGAAGAGATGGCGACAGCCATGGGCATGGGCCGCGTACCGTTCTACCACAAGGTGCGCTCCATCACCACCAAGACACCCGCCGAGATTGTGCGTGACCTGCGCCTGAAGCATGCCTGCACGCTGCTTGTCAACACCAATATCAACATGAGTGAGCTGGCCATCAATGTCGGCTTCAAGACGGCCGAGAACTTCGCCACCATCTTCAAGGACAAGTTTGGCATGACGCCGTTGGAGTACAGAATGAGGAATAGGAAATGAGAAGTGAACAATTGGCAAGCACGCGAATACGCCGCTGGGCTATAACGCCTTTTTTGATAATCTTGATCACGCTGCCACACGTGATGGCGGCAGCAAATGCTTCGCCCTCTTCCGACTCGCTGATGGTGCAGACGCTGCGCGAACAGCAGATACGCTTCAGCGACAACAACAGCGTCACGCTGCTCATGTCAGGCCAGCAGAAGTTTGACGACATGTTCCGCGCCATCCGGCAGGCTAAGAGCAGCATCCATCTGGAGTATTTCAACTTCCGCAACGACAGCATCGCCTCGCTGCTGTTCGACATCCTGCGCGAAAAGCGCAAGGAGGGTGTCGAGGTCAGGGCCATATTCGACGGTTTTGGCAACGACTCCAACAACCAGCCGCTGAAGAAGCACCACCTCCAGTCGCTGCGCGACGACAGCATCGACATCGTAGAGTACTCCCCCATCCGCTTTCCGTGGGTCAACCACATCTATGGCCGCGACCACCGCAAGATTGTGGTCATCGACGGCCAGGTGGCTTATACCGGCGGCATGAACGTGGCCGACTATTATATTAAAGGTACGGAACAGGTGGGTGAATGGCGCGACATGCACTGCCGCATCGAGGGCGACGCCGTCAACGAGCTGCAAGCCATCTTCCTCAGGATATGGAACCGCACGACAGGCCAGAACGTCAGCGGCATGAAATACTACCGCGGCGGCACGCTGACGCGCTTCGAGGGTCTGAAGCCCGACACCACGTCCACGGCAGGACGCAAGATGGTGGGCATCATTAACCGCGAACCCGGCGTCACACCCAAAATCATGCGCACCTTCTACATCAGCGCCATCAATCAGGCGCAGGACTCCATCCACATCATCAACCCCTACTTCACGCTGATACCCAGTGTGACACGGGCTTTGACACGCGCCATCCGCCGAGGGGTGAAGGTCGAAATCATGCTGTCGTCCAAGAGCGACATCCCGCTGACGCCGGACTGCGCCCTCTACCAGGCCCACAAGCTGATGAAGCGCGGTGCCGTGGTGTGGCTTTACAAGCCCGGCTTCCACCACTCCAAAATCATGATGGTCGACGGACGCTATTGCACCGTGGGCAGCACCAATCTCGATGCCCGCAGCCTGAAGTGTGACTTTGAGGAAAATGCCGTCATCATCGACCCCGCCACAACCCGCGAGCTGGATGACATGTTCTGGCGCGACAAGCAGCAGAGCTTCCTGCTGACTGAAGAGTCGTGGAACGAGTTCCGCACCGGCTGGCAGAAGTTCCGCGGCTGGTTCTCCCACCTGCTACAGCCCTTCCTATAACATTGCTGACATCATTTTGATGTCAATAGCGGTGATGCCGCGCTGCTCCAGCCAATCCTTATCAAAGAAAGAAGGCGATTCAGGACTGACGCCTGACATTTCATAATACTTCTTGAAACTGTCAGCCGCCTCGCTGATGTGTCCCATCAGCCACTGGCAGTGACCCTGGTTGCGGAAGTCCCCGTCCGAAAGCTGCTCACGACTGGTCAGTTGCTCATACATCGGCGCAGCCTGTTCCAGCTTGCCACAGCATGCCAGCGTCCATGCCAGCACCCGCAGCACGTTGTCGTCGTCCTCGTGCTCATAGTTCAGCTGGAACAACAGCTTCAGCGCATCGTCATACGCCTCAAGGCGCACCAGACAGACGGCTTTGTTCAGCACGTAGCCGGTCTTCTCGGGACGCAGCAGTTGCAGACGGTCGTAGCACGTCAAAGCCTCGTCGTAGTGCTCGGCATTGAACAGGCTGCGGGCCTGACCAGCCAAGGCACGCTCGTTGTCGGGCTCCAAGCGCAGCGCCTCCTCATAATCGCCCATCCACAGATAGTACTGCACGTCGCGCACCTCCTCAGCAAAGGTTCCTAACAGCTCTGTCGCCGAAGCCTTCAGGCGGCGCTTCATGAGCATGGCCACCACCTCGCCCTTACGGCGTTCCAACGGTGTCTCGTGGAACAAGGCGGAACCGAAGAACAGACACATGCCCAGTTCCGATTTCGACGTGTCGAAAGGATTGCAGAGGGCTGCACGGTTGGGAAACAGGCGGAAGAAACGGTAAAGATCCATCAGGTAGCTGCGGCGTATGAAGGCTGGCGACTGCAGTTCCTCGGTAGGCACCTCGTCGCCCATGGAAGCCTCGCCGCGCTTCATCATCAGGCGGATATTCTCAGGCAGCTGGTTCATCACCTGCTGGAAGGCAATGACAAATGAATATTTGTCGCTGTTGCAGAACGAAGCCCTGCCCAGTATCGTCTCTATCATCCTGTTCGACCCTATCCGCTGCACAAACTGGCTGATGTCAGGATGCTGTATGTAGAACGGCACCAACCAATTGCTCATGTCGTAGAAGAAGGGGTAGCGCTTCATCTGCGAGAAGCCGCCGAAATAGATGTCGGCACCCTGCTTCTGCATGTCCATCATGCGCTGGAAGGTCGATTCAAGCTTCTCCATGCGCTCCTCGGAAGCCCCCGGGTTCAGAATGTCCTCCATGGGGTCCTCGGCCACCTCCTCGATGCCGTTCTGCGTGATGCGGAAGGCGTTGTTCTTCATCAGGTCTGGCATGATTTCGTCGCGCAGCATCGTCGTGTCCTTCTCGGCATTCAGCGTATACACCAGCTGCATCTGCAATTCCGTCAGCTCACGGCACACGCGCTTCGACGCCAGCAGCTCATTGATCATGTCGCGCTGCTCGGGATAGACGTTGATAAAGTCGTCGTCGATGCTCAGCACCCACCCCACCAGGGCACGCTGACGCACATGCTCGTCCTGCGAACGGCTATAGACATTGACCAGCAGCCGGAACTTCACCATGTCGAAGCGGTTCATCAGCGACAGCATGACAGCCGACACCAACAGCTGCTGGTCGTTGCTGTCCACCGTTGGCGACACCAGCAGTTCTTCCATGTTGCGCCCCACCCCTTCCGTCCAGATGCGTGACGTCAGGACGTAGTTGAACAGCGAATTCATCTGCTGCTGATGCTGGCTGTACAGTTCCTTGCTCTTTTCCTGTCGCAGGTGTTCCGGCTCCAGCTCCAGCATGGCCACGTTGCTGACGAAGTCCTCCATCTCCTTCAGTATGGCGTCTATCGACCATCTGCTGCCCTGCTTGCGCGTGGCAGCAGAAAGTGCATTCAGATAGGACGTCGAGCTGATGTGGCGGTGGATGGAGATGTTGGCACACAGCACATAGACACGCTGCAACAGCCGCATATACTGGTTTTCCAGTTCCGGGTCGCGCACGCCCTTCTGCCAGTAGCTGACCATGAGTTCATACTCGGCCTTCACCTCCCGCAGCTTCTCCGAAGTCTGCGGATTGGGCCATGCGGCCAGATAGGTCTCTGTCTCGCTGATAGCCAGCCCGACATTCCCTTCAATCAGTCTTTGGAAGATGCGTTCCATTGCAATGTCAGTCGTTCCCATTGTTTTATTTTTTCGCTTTGAGACTCCCGACATAGCGTTCTGCCAGGGCGATGTCCCGTTCCCGTGGCCCTCGCGCGCGTTCATATTTAATATTGTCAGGCAGCGAGTCAACCATGTTGCCCCTGACCTTGCAACGTTTCACGATCACGTCGCGATACCTGCCGAGCCCGTATTTGTTGATGGAGTCGCAGGCCTGGTTCCAGGCTTTCACCAGCAGTTCCTGCTGCTTGGCACGCTCCGGATGCTGCATCTCCTTGTCGCGGAAGGCCATCACCCCTAAGCAGATGTTCTCCTTGCGGGTGTCATAGACCACGTTATGCTTCAGCATCCGTGCAGCCGTAGCCTGTGGTTCCGGCAGCCAGAGGGCATCCATCTCGTTGTTCTGCAACATCAGCAGGCGCACGCTGACGTCGTTGATCTGCACCTTGAACACCCTGTCGGCCTGCAGCTTCACCGAGTCGATGACGCGGTCAGTCAGCAGGTCGGTAGCCGAGAAGCGCGTCATGGCTATCATTTTGTCGTCCAACTGTTTCAGCTGTCTGATACGGGCATTGCGGTTGGCAATGAGCTGCCAGTGGCCCTGTGTGGCTGCCACATAGCGCAGCTTCGTACCGCGCTTCTCCATGTAGAGCGCCCTGACCAGGTCGGTGACGACGCCCTCCACGCGCCCTCGTTCAATGGCGGTGTCGCAGTCCATCTGCGCCATATACTGCTTCAGCCGCACGCCGCCGCGCAGCGTGTCGAAGAGCTGATAGTGCTCAGCCACATACAGCGGCAGGCAGTCCAGCGTCGGCATGACGGCAATCTTCAGCGCAGCCGAATCCTTCCGCGCCATTTCCCGGCGCTGCTGCCTGTTCAGGCGCTTGGTCTCTTCATAGCTCTGTCCGCAGGCTGCCAGCAGCACCACGGCTATCATTATCGTTACAATCTTCTTCATTTGTGGTGCAAAGGTACGAAGAAAATTGAAAATTGAAAATTGAAAATTGAAAATTATGATGACAGGCAGCAATTTTTTTAATACACAAAAGGGACGGTTCTTTTTGTGTACTTTCAAAATGTAACTTACTCCCGCTCCTTCTATGTTATGAATAACACATCTGGACTTCTTTAAGGAAATCGTCGATGTTAATAACGTTTACTGACGGAAATGGGATGGTCTTGAGAACATCAATTACTTATAAGCAGTACGTTCGTGGAGGGTGCGGAAGCTCTCGACTTTTGCATCGGTCAATATTCCTTCGTCCCACAGTCTTTCTATCTCTTCGTCTGCTTTCTGGGCAAAATAGTCTGAAATAGCCTGTTTTATGTCTTTTAAAGCTTCAGGAGTGTTGAAGGCAGCCATCATCCTCAACAGTTCAAGTTGTGCTTCGTTCAATACCGTTGCTTCCATAATTAAATGTGTTATTTCTATCATTAAGTCCGGATTGCTTCCCCGAACCGCTGGCAAAGATACGAAATTATCCGCAACTCCCAAAGGAATTGCGGATAAAAATCTTTGTAATTTGTGTAACAAAAAACAACCCGCACCTCAGACACCTCTGACACCTAATCTGGGTGTCGTGGGTGTCGGAGGTGTTGGATAAAAGTCTGTTTAGCTAATCCATAAAGGATTGTCGTTTCAGGAAGCATTTCCAAGCTCGTCACCATGATGAGGCTGATTACAAGAATTCTGATGCTCAGCAGCAAAATTCTAATGGTCATAATTTTCCCAATCAGCATCAGAATCCAGCTGCGGAGCATCAACCTCGCTCTGACGGCATACAGATGACAGTTCGACCATAAAACAAAAAAACTCCCTTTTGTTTTGTAATATGCTCACTTATTCGTAAATTTGCAGATGATAATAATTAATGTAGTTATGGAAGCAACAGTATTAAATCCGACCCAGATGCACTTGTTGAAGATGTTCTCTTTCAACAAGAGTGAAGATTTTGCACGCGAAATTCAGGATGTGTTGACTCGTCATTTCCAGGCACAACTTGACGCAGAAGCTGATCGGCTTTGGGATGAGGGTGTACTGAATCAGGAGAAACTGGATGCCATTCGTCATGAGGATCTTCATGCAAAATAAAGCTAAGATATGGCAAGATTAGTAACAATCCGTATACGCTCTTCGTTACTCCTTATTTTCACTTTAATTTAATAGTGGCCGATCCTGAAGATGATAAGTTTGTGGATTGTGCCGTTGCCTCTAATGCGAAGTTTGTTGTAACCGAGGACAATCATTTTGATGTTCTTGCAGATATCGACTTTCCGAGGATTGAAATCATTGGTCTGGATGATATTATCCAGCAGATATAAAATTGTCAAACCCTAAAACCGTAGATGCATATGGGCTGAGATAAGGTAGCACTATGAAGGAGAAAAGAATAAATCCAACCAGCTTGCTTCAGAAACTGGAAAATATGTCGTTATTGCTTTTGTTCTTTAATCATTTCTTTCAGTATCTGTTCTATCCAACGATATTTCCTATAGAAATAACAAACGGCAAATAACGTCCTTTACCTTTTCGCTGCACTTTCCTAACATCATATTCTCCAATGTCTGCGGGCTTATTAGGGTCGTACTCTAGCAAAAGAAAATTTTCCGCATCAGTAGTCATACGAAGCAGGTATCCATCAGGTATATCCTGTTTACAAACAAGTTTTGGGGTGTTGAGCAGTTTATAAAGCGTCGCTTTATCATTATTCCAATAGTGGAACATGATGTAGCCAATGTTGTTATAATCGAAATTATTGAGAACGCCTTCTTTCACACCAATAGCCAACTTACCAACAGTTTCCGTTTTCTTTCGATGAGTAGGGGCAACGGCATACATTAGGACTCCATCATCCTTTTCTCTAAGGTGAAATTTAATCACCTTAGACGTCTGTTGCTTGAGGTGCAGATTTTGCACCTCAACTTCGCTCAAGAATGGAAGACTTTCAATCACATCTTGATGACACATGAAGCAATCCATCTGTGTTTCTTCGGCCTTAACGATATCCGGGATTTTCATTTTATATGTGGCAAACGTCTTGAGATTTTCAATTTCTTCACGACGGGCCTTACTGATAGCAGCGAATTCCGTTTCACGTTCTATACCAAGAAATCTACGCCCCAACAGGTTTGCTGCAATGCCAGTAGTACTACTACCCGCAAACGGATCAAGCACCCACGCGCCGGCTTGTGTGGATGCCAATATAATACGGCTAAGCAAACCCAATGGCTTTTGTGTAGGGTGCTTGGTACACGTTTTTTCCCAAGGTGCAATGGCAGGTAACCGCCATACATCGGTCATCTGCTTGTCGCCATTGATGTGCTTCATCAGCTCATAATTATAATAATGTGGCACCTTTTCGCTCTTGCGAGCCCAGATAATGAATTCCGTAGAATAGGTGAAGTAACGGCAGGAGATATTAGGCGGTGGATTCGTTTTGGCCCACGTAATGACATTCAGAATCTTATAGCCAAGCTGCGTCAGACAATTAGCGACAGAAAAAATATTGTGATACGTTCCAGAAATCCAAATCGTTCCATTATCCTTCAGCTTCTCCCTGCAAAGTGACAGCCATTTCATATTGAACGCATTCATGTCCTCCTGCGATATGCTTTTGTCCCAATCGCCTTTGTCCACGCAAACCACCTTACCACTTTGAACGCTAATACCACCACTCGACAGAAAATAAGGCGGGTCAGCAAATATCATGTCAAACTTGAAGTTGAACTGTGGCAACAACTCAAACGTATCACCACATATCAAGTTGAAATCGTGGTTAGGTGATTTATAATATGGAGTAATCATCCTTTCAAACCGGCAATGAATGAACTTATATTTGTTAGATTGTATACGCTTGGGATAATTGAATACGCTTCTTGAAGTTTATTCTTGGCGCTGTTCCATCCGATGCCATCCGTAATCCAAACGAATTCAAAACCAGAAACGGAGTTAATTTTTGGAGCTATATCAGAATAAGAACGTGCAACTTCATTTAGCTTGCTGCCACCTCCACTATAGAAATTCACTTCTATAAGATAGGTTTTGTCTTGGGTCTCAATGACAAAGTCGAAGCGCTTCTCATCGTCACCAAGAACTTTTGTAATCTCAGGCCATTCGCTTGAACAAACCTCTTGACGATAAGGAATGCAATTCTTGTCAAGAATACGTGCTACCATACCTTCCATCACATGTCCGCTTCGATTCTTGCGGGCATTCGTGTCCAGCCCGGTTTCTATGCCAAATACATAATCAACAAGGTCGTTTATTTTCTTTGATTGGAATATCTCTGTCAAGCCTGTATTGTCAAGGAACTCCATTACGCCATCAACTGACTCAAACAAAGAGTCAAGGATAACACAATTTCCCAGACTATCAAGGACTTTTTTCTTACCCTCGCTACGAACTGCTATTAGTATGTCCATAACATTGAAAGCGGACTTATCGCGTTTCCATATTGTTTCTACTGACTTTCGCATGTCAGAAGAACCAATGAGGCTGTTCAGCATACAAAGACTGAGCTTAATATCCTCTACATTCTGTGAAATCTTATCGAAATCACAGAAGAAATCTAAAGTCTGGTTTGTCTCTTGCAATTGAGACATGAAAAGATTGAAGTCCTTATTCATAGTTCTTGATTAAAAGTTCTGTTAGTTTTCCACGTTTTTCCGGATTTGCATTAATAGCACGAGAGGCATAGACGCGATGAATATGAAAATCGGCATAAATATCCTCGAAGAATGTATCTTCTGGGTTCTTAGCTGAACAGTCCGCATTGCTAAGCATCCACCTAACATTTGGTTTATCATTGAGTCGTTTGCAAAAGTTACGAAGACGTATCTGCTCATCGTCGTTAAATTCCTCTTTTGCATACGAATTGAAGCTGGATGTGGCATTCAATGGACGATAAGGGGGATCGAAATAAAAGAAATTCAAGCCCTCTCGCATTTCGTTGGCAGTCAGTTCAAAATCGCCATTGAGTATTGATACATCTGCGCGATTTAACACTTCACTATCAGCAAGGATAGTTTCAGCATTACAAATCATAGGATGAAGATTGCGTCCAAAAGGTACGTTAAACTTGCCTTTAGCATTTACACGATAAAGGCCGTTGAAACAAGTGCGATTCAAAAACATCAGATACTTCGTACGGTCTACATCGTCAAGTTCCATCTCATTAAAAATATTGCGAACGTTAAGGAAGTATTCCTTTTTCGCCTCTTCATCTGACTGCGAGAAATAATCATGTTCTAAAGCAGAAAGCCTGCGTATCAGTTCATCAGGCTGTTGCTTAATGACGCGATAGGCCGTAACCAGATGCGGATTGATATCATTGATAATCGCATGAGTGATGTTGGGGAACTTGCGGAGCATGTGAAATAGCATTGCTCCACCACCCACGAATGGCTCAATATAGGTAAACCTCTGCCTTTGAAGTTCGACAGGCAGATGTTCGTCAAGTTGTGATAAGAGTTGTCCTTTGCCTCCAACCCACTTCAAAAAGGGCTTTGCTTCTGTACTCATCGTTCTTTTTGCCTTTTGGCGTGGACAAAAAGAAAGCGCACCTCCTCCGTTTTCCAACTCCTAACGAAGGCCGTCCACCACAGAAGCCCATACAGAAAGAAGGAAAGGAAGGGGTACGCCTATACAGAATAGGCGTATCCGCATTCCCCGAGACTCTCTGTATTGAAACGGTTTGGTGGACTGTTCTCGTTAAAAGTCTCTTCGAATTTAGATACTGCTATCTAATTTCCACAATGTCATTTTACGCTCATGATGAGTATCAAAAGCGGTGCAAAGTTAGTCATTTTCTATTGAAAACCACAAGCACTTACCCCGTTTTTTCATCCATCACGCTGATTTCTGTCACTTTGTAGTCAGAATCGTCCAGCACAATCTCGCATTTTCGATACATCTGCCTTACCTTTTCTATGGCTTTCTCTTCGTCTGAGGCCTCCACTTCTACGATGCGGCTTAGCACCTCCAACACTTCTATGCTGTACTTCTTCATACAAGTTACAAAGTTAGCATAAATACAGGAGAAATCCTGCAATAGATCAAAACTTAACAAAAAAGATCAAAATAGATCAAACTACTTTGGTCATCTCAGCGGGATCTCTTACCTTCGCGGCAAAAAATGAGTAACCCTGCGTTTATGTCTGTCATCATCGTGGGCGACAGACGACAGATGAAGTCGCTGTATGGGAAGATGCTGCGACTACAGAACAGACGGAAGCCATTGGTAGAGAACGGCTTCTATTACCCCAAGCGATGGCTGGGAAATCTTGTGACGAGGCTGGGCGCCGACTGGAATGAAGTGTTTTGCCGAGGCACGTGGGACGATCTGAAGCTGAAGAGCAAGTCGCTGTATTTCTTTACAGAATCGGCATGGCAGGCGCCTTTCGATTTGCTGCAATTAATTAAAAAGGTGTACCCTGGACTGGAGATATATTTCTCGGCTGAGGGTGATGGTTGGGATACTTACCTGACAAACGACAAAGAAGGGCGGTTCTTTGAGAGCCGTTACGAACTGGATATGCCACCAGAAAACGACTATTACGACACCATCGAGGAGGTGGCAGAGCGCATAGGTGCCTACCTAGGTCGACACGTAGAGCCCACCAAGGAGGCTGTCTATGCTGTCATCGACGAGTTTGACGAGACGAACGATGATATGGATGCGTATATCAACCTGAAGGAGTTTGAGGTGGTGACGCTCGAGGAGATGTGCATCGCTGAGTAGAATTACCCTTACTATGATTTTTTGAAAAATAGGTTGTCACGCTGACACAATACCGATGTACAAAGGGCGTGCAACCTGTTTGAGGGTGACACACGCTGACACAAGGGTGACACATTTTTCAGGGTGTTCTCGCGCACAATGCGATTTGGCCTCATCTTGAGTTGATTGCATAACGCCATTTCGGCATTCTTGTAACCAACCATGTATTTAAATTCTCGTGAAAATTCAAGACTTCTGATGCTCCTCGCTGATGGTTTGCACGTAGCAAACCATCAAATTCTCGTGAAAATTTATCGGTTTACTTCATGCAGTCATGTCTTAATATTCTTATAATAAAAGACTTGGAATTATCCTCCAGACCTGTCATCTTGGCAGTAAAAATGACATTACAATGTGTCACCCTTGTGTCAGCGTGTGTCACCCTTTAAAACGCTGCACGAC